>Ga0247841_10010886_pt1 | contig 12256 bp, 10 predicted proteins | sample LaCruzMarch2015__2_FD_192410 | JGI IMG/M metagenome (GOLD analysis project Ga0247841, IMG submission 192410) | Freshwater microbial communities from meromictic Lake La Cruz, Castile-La Mancha, Spain - LaCruzMarch2015_18m | ecosystem: Environmental > Aquatic > Freshwater > Lake | place: Spain... | reverse complement strand
GATATCGAGCCAATGTAATGATTCTTCTCCCATATTTCTTAGGAACTTTCTAATAGCCCTCATTCCTCCACCATCTGTCATTAAACCATGTAATTTCATATGGTTTTTAACTAATCCCGATACTTGCTGAATATAGTTGTCCATTCTAAGGTATTTGAGTATATATTGGACTATTTTAGCGCTTTCATCTGCGTGGCCATGATAAGATTTATTACCGGGATGAGATGCTGATTCACCCTGTATTTTATTATACAGCTTGCCTATATCGTGCATTAAAAGGGTTAAGGCCATTGCTGCTCTTTTTTCAGGATCAGCTTCTTTATATTGGTCTAAGGCGTTAACCAGAGCTTGCATTGTGTGTTCCCATACACTTAGTTTATGGTGTATGTTCTTTTGGTCCATATCTAGAGGTTGCATTTGACCTTCATATTCGGTTCCTTTAGTTGCTTCGTTGATTATATCTTGCCACAGTCCTGTTTCTTTAAGGGTTTTAAGGGCATATTGGGCGTTGGGATTTTTGAGTATCTTTGTAAACTCCTGACCAATCCTTTCTTTGGATATTTTCTTCTTAATTATATCTCTAAGGTTGGGATTACTCATTGCCTTAAGAGTTTCGGGATCTATTTCGCAGTTATATTTGGTGGAGAAGCGGATTGTCCTAAAGATTCTCAGGGGGTCGTCAGAGAAGGTTTTGATAGGGTCTAATGGGGTTCTGATAGTATTGCTTATAAGGTCTTTGATTCCCATGCCCGTAAAATCGACTATTTGATCATGCAGGAGGTCATAAAATATGGAATTAATGGTTAAATCTCTTCTAAACGCATCTTCTTCGGGAGTGGCATTTTCTATTGTTGGGTTTCTTGAATCATCTGAATATACTTCTTTTCTGGCTTGAGCAAAATCTACTTCAAGTTTATGCCCATCAATAGGAATATAGGTTTTTGCTGTTGTAATATTTTTGGTTTTGTCAGGATTTGATTCTATAACATGGGGATCATTAATGTTTAGGTGCTTGGTTATTAGTTTAGCAAAATTTTCTCCCGAAATATTATCAATCATTATATCAATATCATCGGATTTAACCCCTAATAGTCTATCTCTGACCCATCCCCCTACTACGAAAGCCTTAGTAGATGGAGTATATTGAGCTATTACTTCTTTTATAATGGTAAATAGCTTTTGTTCCTCAGGCGTCAGTTTAATATCGAGATTAATTTGCATCATTATATTATTCAAAAAGTAGGGTTAAAATCCTAGTCTGATAATCAAAGAACCAAGAAAATCTAATAGTGTCTCCACCTATAGAATAAGATGTAGGTAAAGACATATTCAGGTAGACATAATAAGATGTATTTTTGTTATTAATAGGCACACTGATATTATGGGCGTAGTTGGGGTCTTTGTTTACATTTACGCTCTTGAAATATCCTGTTGGTTTAATTGTGGGGTCAAGATCTTTAGAAATGCTGTATCCAAACATATTGCTTGAAAAGGTTAAATTACCGATGCTTATAAGGCCAAGTTTCGGTTCGATTGGATTGCCATTTTTATCTGTGCCCCCGATTGCTGTTGCGTTAGGTAATCTCAGGGCCATTATAATTGTTTTAGAGGTTTCGCCGGGAGCAATTGTTCCAAAGGTTCCAGCCCCTCTTCTTTTTGTTATGTTTTCTGATATTTTATTATCGACATAAAATACAGTTTCTATGTCTTTTAATGCAGTAGATTCAGTTAATATTGTGGTAGTGGTTGTTGTAGCCGCAGCAGTTGATGTAGTAGTGGTACTTACTATTATTGGAGCCGCTGTTGTAGTACGAGTCGTTGTAGTAGGGGTAAGTGTATCTACAAAGATTAACGAGTCTTTAGAATTTACACAGTTGCCATTCCATTGAACCGTTCCTGATAAACCGCTACTATTACGTGCATTTAGAGTAATAAGGCCTGTTGCAGTAGCTTCTCCATAAGCCATTAAGTCCGAGGCAGTTATTTGGTTATTTAAAACACTACTATTTTTATAGATATATATTTTTTGAATATTATTGTCACAAACAGCAATTGAATATACTTTGCAATTGTCGGTGTTGGGTATTGCTTGTCCTTCAAAAGACCATGAACTAAAATTGGGATTGACTTGGTTGTTTAAATATTGAGTATATTGAGGACAGCCCTGAATCATTTGAATAGTAGCATAGGATCTCCAGTAGAGGACCGGAGTTGTTGTATTATATGGATAAACCGTACTTGTTGTTCGATACTCTACATATTGTCGGTAATACAGGGCGCTACCAGCTTGTTCACCGGTGGTTAGAAACAAGTCGATTTGTTTAGTCCATATACCGCCATTAAGGTCAAAAGTTGCAGATCCATAGGCGATGGGGGTATAAGTATTTTCTTTATAGATTCTTATTCCTATTATTGCGGTAGGGAAGGTATTTGCGGCCTGTATAGCTTCGAGTCTTATTTTTCCCGAAGCCCCTATTAAAGATTCATTTAAAGAAACTTTTAGGCTCCCTGATGACCCTAATGATTCGTGCAATGATCCATACCAATAATAACTATTAGGGGAGCCAGGCGAGACTGGTCCATCTAGGGGGCTTAGTACAGGATTAATGCATGTTAATCCATATTTGGTTGAATCTATAATCCACATTAGGTGTTTTCTACTTCCAGGTTGATGTTTCCGGTCTTTTCGTTAACTCTAACTCGTATTATATTATTTCCTAAAACGAACCCAATTGTCCTTGATTCAATCATAACATTCTTTTTACCTACTTCTGCGCTTGCGGTTTTGAATTGTATATATTTGTCCATATTTTTGGGTAAAAATATAACAGTGTTTTGGGGGGTGAAGATTGCTAGCTCTGAAACGTCATGCTCTATATTGGTCCATTTTTCCCCACTCAATTCAGATACTTCGCTACCGTTTTTAAGTTTTGCTTTCCACATAATAATATCCTCCATTTAGTTACTATATTATACAGGGAATTATGTATAATACTCACATGGCCAAAGAAATAAAAACCGCCTATGAACTAGCATGTGAACGTGTTATAGGCGCAAGAACTATTTATCGACATAACGAGGCCGAGCCTTTTAAAATAGATTTTGTAGATGTTCCTGAGTTTTCGGATAGAGCGGATAAAGTAATAGAAATTAGAGGTTTTTCCGACAAAGAAGATAGCTACTTTGATGAAAAGCCCAAAGAAAAAATTGAAGGCCCGGAGGTTCCTGTTGTGCAATCTCAAACCGTACATTATGATAATAAGTTTCTAGAAGTATGTTGGAATGGCAATGTAATGGATTATAGCGGTTATGCCAAAATGAACCGTAATTTTGTTTTTGGATTGTCTAATAGGAATGTAAAGGTTAAAGTACAAGATCCGGGAAACACAATCGATATTAATGAAGCGACTCAAAAAGAACTTATTGGTCTTACACATACAGAACTATCAGATGAATCCCCAAAAGTCTTTTCTGCTACGGTTCCAATTGGTTATATAGGCAACAAGGGCAGAAAAATACTATACACAATGATTGAAAATTCACAGACTATACATCCCATTTATAGAGATAAATTGAACGGGTTTGATGAGATATGGGTTCCTAGTAAATACGGCCAAAAGTTACTTAAAGATAACAAAGTTAATCCTAATGTGTATGTAATGCCATTGGGGGTTGATACTAAGAGGTATTCGGATAAAGTGGGATTAATGGATTTTAATGGATCAAAATCATTCAGATTTTTAAGCGTTTTTAAATGGGGAGCAAGAAAAAACTATAAAACGCTATTAAGAGCCTATATGCAAGAATTCAGCGCCGAAGAAGATGTAAGCCTTATCTTGGTAACGAAACCTTTAAACGGGGATATGAAGAATATTGTTGAAGAGTTTAATGGTATAAAGGCTACTATTGATAAAACAGAAGAGACTTTACCCCATATAATGCTTTATTCTAAAAAAATACATGAAAAAGATATGCCAAGAATATATGCTTCTTGTCATGCCTTTGTACTTATAAGTCATGGGGAAGGTTTTGGGCTTCCATTCTTAGAAGCTGGAGCGTCTAATATTCCTGTAATAGCTTCAAATGTAACCGCCCAAACAGATTTTCTTAATAAAGATAACGCTTATCTTGTTGATCCCGATGATTATGTAAAGGCAGAAATTAATGGAAAATTGTCCCAAATAGCCAAATCTTGCTATTTTTATGAAAATCAAGTATTTCCTGAGTTTGGAGAGAATGCTTTAAATCAAACAAGGCAACACATGAGGGAAGTTTATATTAATTATAGCGAGGCAAAAAAGAAGGCCAATAAGCTTCAACAGTTGATTCTTAATAATTACAGTTGGGATCAGGCGATAGAAAAGGTGTATAATAGAATAAGAGAAATAGGAGAGTAATATGACAACAGCTATAAATTGCGATGTATCTTTAAGTAAAAAGATCAGATCTTTAGTTAACGATGGAGAGTCCGTAACCTTAATTATTTCCAATATTCAAGATGGCAAGGGTAAGGGGCAATTATTTTTAGAGCGGGATTCAATAGATTTAACTAGCTTTCTGAATAACGAAACTAGTATTATGTTAACCCCTGTAGATATTGAAGAGTCTAATGAGGACACCGGGGTTTCTAGTTCTAATATATTTGGGGAGACTATTAAGGATGAAGCGGTTGTAAAAAAGATAGCTCAAACCAAACCCATTGATATCAAAGAGCGTTCTCAACAAATTAAAAAAGAAGCCAAAACTCCTCAGCCGTTTAAGCAAGTTAATAATCCGGCTTGTCAAGAGTATATAATGACTATGCAGGCTTTAATAAGTGAAATTAATGCCGCCAAGAATAAGAAGATAGATAAGGTAGATCCTAACACTATTTCTAATCCAAGAGAAAGAGCTATAGCAATTGTTGAAAATGAGCAGTTGGAAGGAATAGGTAAACCCGCCTATGTTGTTAATTCAAAGGTTGGCAGTATATCAATTAACGACTTAGGTATTGTTTTGCCGTTGAATTCTCCGCTTGATTTAGGTCGCATCTCTGCTAAAAAGTTGTCTGCAAGTAGAGATTTGCATAATTTGTTCAAAGATGAATATTTGAAATTTATTAGTCCTCAGGAAGCTAATAATCTGATTTTAAAGGGGTCACAAATAGAAGATCATGGTTTAAAGGTGTTCGATAGGCATGAAGAAGCAGAGGCATCAATAACATATGGTAGCTCCGAAGATCATGTTCCTAGCGACATAATACCCATTAGTGAAGAAGGACTTGATAAGCCCTTTGAAGAAGAGTCTATGATTATGAATTTGACCCAAGGAGCCCCTATACATAAGCAAGTTCAGACTACTTCAAGGTCTGTAAGAGCCACAAGTCATGGGAATACTAGGTCTGATTCTGATTCTGAGACTAAGCATGTCACTATCAGAAGAAGAGAATAGTTTAAAAATAACAAGGAAAAGAATCTTCTTTTTAGAAATATTCTAAGAGAGGATTCTTTTAATTTGGAGAGATAATATGGCTATTAAAAATTACCCCAACAGAATATACAAAAAAACAACACCGGCTATTGATAGGGTTATGGCGAAAAGAAACCCTGTTATGGTGACCGGTCAGCAAGATATAACATCCAATAACTTAAGCGTTATGGTAAGCTCTAATAATGACTGGATTGTTGATTCAGTAGCTTTTACATTTAGTAATAGTGCCTCTCGAACATATGGATTCTCTATCCAAAATGGCAGAAAAGTGGTTCAAAATTACAATGATTATCTGTGGGTTAGGGCTCCGGGTGCATTGGCTCAGATGATTGTGCTTGCCCCTGGATTTTATACCGGGACTCAATTGGCGGCTCAATTACAGACCCAACTTAATGCTAATACGGCCTATGTTGCTTTGGCGTTAACATTTACGGTCACTTATGATAATAATACCGGTTTGTTTACTATTACACCTTCTACATCGACAATCCAGTATCTAAACGTTAATGACTCCCAAACATTAAGAACCAGAGATAGTATTGCTGGCCATTTATTTGGATTTAATGTAGATACTGTCAATGCTTCATCTATTTCAAGCGATACGCCGGTTGCAGGACTAGATAATGCAGCAAATATCATTAACGCTGTTAATTCTACGGTTCTAACTCATTATCATGATGACCCCCACCCCTTGTCAATTGATCAGGCCGTTCGTTTGAGTTCTAACGGTGGATCGGTTGCAATTGGATACGCTATTACATACGAGGAGATGGTATAATGAGTAATATTAACAAATTATCCATGGCAGTTCCTTTACCCGAAGATCTTAAAAGACAGATGGCTAGTGAAGGCGTTTATGTCCTTTTAAATAAAAATCCCGCATTACCTACGATGGGTGTTGAGGCAATAAGGGGCATAGTTGATGATTTGAGAGAGACAGGGGCTAATCAGTTTATACAGTCTTTGGGCGATAAAGCTTGTATGGAATTGCCTTATATCCTGAAGGCTGGTCCTGAAAACATGGTTGAAATAGATGGAAGGTCGTATTTAGTTGCCAATGTTAGACCTAGCGAAGAAGTTAAAAAGGCAAGATTAATTGATGGAATACAATATCAAAAGGGTGGTCATTGGCCCGGCGAAGTAGTTCTTATGGATGAAAACGGATCGCCTGTTATTCGTACATTTGACGAAATAGGTAATAGCTTAAGGGTTTCTCCAAGACTTAGACAAGAGAGTATGGATCAAATTAACGAAGAAGTAACCAAGTGGAATGATAAGGTTAGCGCTATTAATAAGGCGGTTGGTATCACTAAGCTTAATCTTCAGGTCATGTCTGCCGAAGCCACTATTACTGAAAGATTAGCGTCTTTAAGTGGCCAAGAACAGCATTTTAGTAGGATAATACAAGATCCCTTGTCTGTTTCGAGTGGCTACGGTTCATGGATTGAGTATTTGAAGAATAACTATAGGACTTTTTCGCCTAGAGATATTTTTGATACGTTAATGTTTTTATATCAGTATAGCCCAGAGCAGTTACTTCAGAAAATAGAAAGTAATGAGATAGAAGTTCCTCAAGAGATAAGGACTGTTTTAATGGCAGTTGCGGCTCAAGAGGCTAATTTGGCAGAAAGTAAACGAGAAGAGAAGCGACTTAAAGATGTGTCAAAGCAAGAACGTAAAGATGCACCGTTAGAGCAAGAAAGATTACCTCAGGAAACTCCAATTAGGCCGGTTACGTTAGATGATGTTCCTGAGAAAAAGTTTAAAGAGCCCACACAGTACAAGACGCTACATACTTGGTCTTCTTCATTGCGTAAGATATTAGAGGGTATAGCCGAAGATAAGCGGGATTTGACTAATGTTATGTCCTCTTTTGGTGGCATTAAAAACTATATCAAGGAAATGGAAAATGGAACCAGAGCAAGGTCGTTTTTAAGAACTCCAGAGGGTCAAGTGATTCTTAGAGATCTTGAATCCTTCTTAGATGCCGCTCAGGTTTTCATTAAGAGATATGAAAGCGAACCCATAATTGAAGGTAAATTGAATCCTAAGTTAATGGGCAGAGCTGGTTCAATAGGTAATGCATTAATAGCGGTTCGATTGAATAACATTTTTAATATTATTCAACACGACATAAGTGAAGTAAAAGTACCAGAAGCTGCTCCGGAAACAGTACCTACCGCAGCAATCCCAACCGAAGCCAAATCTAAAAATAAGATTGAAAAAATGTCAGAGAGATTATGGTCAGCTTTTGAAAACAGGATGAAAATATGACCAAAGAGTGCTCTAATAATTGTGGTGGATTTAAAGCTCCAAAGGGTCATTTGGATACTCAATTATTTCCTGAATGCAAGGACACAGAAACAGATAGAGACATCGTAAAAAAGAACAGAAAACATAAGAAGAAAGTACATGCCAAGTATGAGTTTCCTATTGTAAGTGGAGAGCATGGGACCGGAATATGGGATGCGTGGTTAAATAAACAACTTAGCGATAAAGAATTTGTTGGTGAATTTATAAAGCATATAAAGTATTATGCTCAAGCTATAAGTAGAGACCCGACTGTTAGAAATGGTATTGCTAAAGCTATTAATGAGTTTGCGGTTAACAAGAATTATACCGAAACTGCTAAGAAAATAAGTTCATTTCTGTCTATGGGCAAGGATGTTTCTGAAGACTCTTTTGCCAGAAAATCATTTAATTTAAAGCAATACAGGTCGGCTAATAGGGCGTAAGGAAAAATAATGGCTATCCAGACCAGAACAACAGCATTACAAAATGAGCTTGTCCGCCTATATTTTACATTTGAATATGATGGCAGATTAGCTAATCCCCTTGGTCAACCATTAGTAGAAATATTGGATACCGATGGCGTTACTATATTAGATACTTTACATGCATCTATAGAAAGCGAAGGTATTTATTATGCCGACTGGTTTGTTCCTAAAAATCTACCTTTAGGCGATTATTATGATCGTTGGACTTTTCAGTGGGATAGCGGGTCTTCAATTAAAGAAGTTTCTAATATCTTTAGCGTATTTGCCCTTGAAACCTATATCAACTTTCTTTCAAATGGTATAGAACAGAAATTAGACAGCAGAGCAGTTCAATTAATGAAAGATCTGGCCAATGAGTTTATATACGAGGCCATGCATATTCCAATTTATTTTGAAACCGGTAGAAGAGTACAGCAGGAAGATCAACAAAAAAGAGTTAAAAGATATTACTATTTTACATTAGATTCAGATAGTTATGCCGTTTCCCAAGATGCTGTATATTTCAATAATAATCAGAGATTTACTGTATTTGAAAGCTTAACACCTCAATATTCAAGCAGCTCTACCAGTAGTGAAAGCGTAGGAAATACATCTTCTAGCTCTTCAAGTAGTAGTTCGATGGATTCTTCAAGCAGCAGTTCTTCTAATAGTTCTAGCTCTTCTTCTATATCTAGTGAGTCAATAGGGAATAATAGTAGCTCAAGTAGTTCTTATCCAGTTGTTACAACCACTACAACAACTCCTTATTCTAAACAAATTATTTTAACATGCGTGGGAACTGGATCTCCAACAGCTAGCGGGGTATTAACTAAGATAAATGGAACCGGGCCGACAACAATTACTTATACCAGTTATACAGAAAAAACCAGCAGACTATCAACTCGTTATGATTTTGCTTACCCAAATTGGAATCAAGATCCTAAGCCGGTTGTAAGAATAAACAACAGAATATTAGATGACGGATGGCATTTAGATTATAACGGCAAAATATACCTTGATAGATTAATGGCCCCCGAAGATAGTTTGGCCGTATCTTATAATTTTGCTTATTTCAATACAGAAGAAATATTATCGTTCTTGGATCTAGGTCTTAAAATGATGAATGCAACCCCACCTTCCAGCGAGGCATATGGTTCATTCCTTTATATGCCTAGGGTTTGGGATGCGCCGGTTCTATTATATGCCGCAATTACAGCCCTTAAACGATTAGTATTCGGACTCAATTGGCAGGAAAAAGCAATCATATTCGGTAGACCAGATGATTTTGAACGCACTCAGAGAGCTATAGATAATTTCAAGGCTCTGTATACCGACTATAATACTCTTTGGATGGAAATAAGAAAAGATGTGAAGACACTTAAATTACCTAGTATTGCACAGTTTGTGACGCCGGAATATACACTTCCTGGTGGGAGAAGCCGATTTTTCCGCTATTTATTTAAGTCTGGAAGTGGTTGATAGATAATTACTTACAACTTATTTTTCTTCTTCATTTTTAATCATTTTAGTGCAAACATAGTTTTCTTCATTGAATTTATATAAAAGATCGGTTGTTGCAAAAGGCCCTGTAATTTCTATTAATTTTTGAGTTTCAATTGTGCTGAATATTAATTGTGGTTTATTTAGGTCGCCATCTTTGTTTTTAATATATGAATTTATATTGAATTTATTTAAAAGCATTTTTTGAAGTATTAAATTGTCTTCTAAACTAAAACCCTCTGAAGATATTTTAGATGCGGCGTTTGATCCAATGCTTTGCTTAACACCCTTTCGATATCTCCAATCTGTACTGCCATCATCCATAAACCCTATTGCTAATACTTTTTCATTCATTAGTTCCTCGATATTAGAGGGTACTATTTTTATCCATTGCCCATTTATTTCTTTATAAAACAGGTTCCTCATCTCGTAAAGAAAGTTATGGGCGGTGGTTCTGAATTGATGACTTTTAATTAAGGTTCCTGATCTTTTATCTATACGCTCATAATATCCCCATGATTTATCTGTTGTTATTTGAGTCAAAAAGCTAGCCTTCCATTGTAAATAGCCTAATTGAGCACAGGAATGTTTCTCGCTAAAGTATCCCCCTTTTGTTATATGTCCATCTCCTAGCAAAGATCCAATTATGATATCTTTGGCCTCTTGAGATAGTGGTTGTTCGTTATTGATTCTCTTAAGATATTTGGCTCCTTTTCTTTTAATGCCATAGAAATCCCTTAAGTATGTTATATGCTCTCTAGGTATATTGTTGGCTTTGGCTATATCTTCTAACGACATTCCGCCTATATATTGTTTTTCAAATTCTTCTTTAGATAAATTGATTTTACCCTTTAATAGAACGGAATAGAAATAGGCCAAGTGTTTTGATGTAATCAGGCATATATCGTTTAAACTCTTTCCTTCTTTAACCAACTGCTTGAATTCATCTAATGTTATATGGTTTGATTTTCTATGACTTGCTACTTTTAGGTTGTTTTTAATGTGTTTGGCTTTAAAGGATTTCATGCCTTCTATTAGCTCTTGGCGGCCTTGTTCTGTTTTAGTTTCTGATATAAGCTTAATTGTTTCTTCTGTTTTTGGTAATGTTCTTTTATCCATTTTATTTCTCCTTAATATACATCATACAACATCTTTTAATAAATACAAGGGTAATTTGTGATTTTTCTGTATAATCATTATATGAAAAAACTACTTTTAATCATGGCGTTATTAATTTGTTCTGGTTGTACTTCTATTTACAATCATAATCGTGTAAAAAGGGACATAGTGCAGGACCGTATGGAATCATATGGGGCAGAGGAAATAATATCGGATAATGATTGTATGGCTAGAGGCATTGATGAGACCGGAGCAGTAATTGGGGTAAACATAATGGATTTGAATGGAGTCAAAGGATGGGTTGAAACGTTTAAGGCGGCTCCGGTTACGACTATTTGTGGTATATGTGTTGATGTTGCTACTGCTTATTTTACTATTAAGGGCATTGCGGATACATATAAGAACAACAAGATAACCGCAGAATGTCCTAGGTAATTTTTTTGTTTTCATAGGGGCTACTTTTCTAATAGGAAGTAGCCCTTTTTTATTGAATAATATAATGATGAATCCTAAGATAAAAAGCGAATTAGAGCATTATATAGAGTTGTTGGATTATAATAAAATTAACATTTCTACTGCCGAAGATCTAGATAAATCGATTAAAGAACGTGGGTTTTTTGTGTCCCCTTTATGTCAAAATGCTTATAATGTTCAATTTTCAGAAGATTTTTTACGAGAATATGCTCCTTATTTTAATGATCATGCATGGAAAGTTATATGTGAGTATCAGAAGCTTAGCGAAAACTTTATGCGGGACTTTGAAGATCAAGTTAACTGGTATAAAATTAGTGTATACCAGAAACTTAGCGAAGAATTTATGGAAGAGTTTAAAGACAATTTAGGGGCTTTTGAAATATTTGTTAATCAGGACATATCTTTTGAATTTCTAAGAGAGCATTTTGATGTAGCTAAAGGTTTTGCTCGGGATATACTGGGATTTAATACTAAGTTATCACCGGAAGTAAAGGCTAAATTTAGAGACATGATGGATGAATATACTGAATTTAAGAAGACTCCTATTGTGGATGAGGAGGGGTTTAAGAGACTAATAAGCAAGGGCAACAATTGGTATAAGACAAGTCAGGTTTATACAAGTTCGGCGGCTTTCAGAGATATAGATATAGCTGTAACTACTAGTGACCCCAACATATTAACAGAGATGATTAGAAGAGAGAAAAATGATTATGCTACTCGACATGCGGTTAGTAATCGTTTTTGTCCTCCTGAAATATTAACAGAAGTGATTAGAAGAGGATTAGATGATTTGGTTTCTAAATATGCCGCCATGAATCCTAATTGTCCTCCAGAAACATTAGGAGAGATTATTAGAAGGGGTAGAAACGACATTGTTACTTGGAGCGCTGTGGCTAATCCTAATTGTCCTCCCGAAATATTGGCATCAGTGTTAAGAA
>Ga0247841_10010885_pt1 | contig 12256 bp, 15 predicted proteins | sample LaCruzMarch2015__2_FD_192410 | JGI IMG/M metagenome (GOLD analysis project Ga0247841, IMG submission 192410) | Freshwater microbial communities from meromictic Lake La Cruz, Castile-La Mancha, Spain - LaCruzMarch2015_18m | ecosystem: Environmental > Aquatic > Freshwater > Lake | place: Spain... | reverse complement strand
AAATTTCCTGTGCGGGGAAAATATCCTTATTAAAATACTCAATCAGAATTATTCATTTGGATCCCAAACGACTAGTATCAAAGCCCCTTCTTCTGATTCAAAAGGACCATGTTCCTCATGGGGACTGTACATCTGGTATGATCCTGCCGAGTAGGTTTTGCCATCACTTGTGTATGACCCTCTCAATACAAGATGCTGTTCAGTAACCACATGGGAATGAGATCCTAATTTAAAGCCTTTGGCGCATTTTAACAAAATTGTTCTGCCGCCGTAAGTGTCTCTGAGAGTTTTAATCAGGGAACCTTCAGGATATTCGTTCTCATATTCCCACCCCGAATCATCAAATAAATTAATAAAATTTTTCATCCGTATATAATTTATTTTAAAGGTCGGATGGAACCACACATGATTGAAAATTATATAAATACGTGTTTGTGTATTTGATACATGTGGGTTTCATAATAGTTTCCTCCACTTTTTGTCTGCAATTAACATGGATAAACTTATTCTTTTGACGGAAAATATTTTAAAGATTAAACAAACTCTCCTGATGTAATTAATTCTTGCCTAATATGCAGTTTATGGAACAGCTTTAAGGGAATTTATATTTCCCGATTTGCAGACAGGACAATTATTTTCTATTATCGCTGCCCTGACATCAAATCTTGCATTACAATCGTTACAAAAAAACCACTCCTTTTCAAGGTAAGCATTGCCATATACTGCTTTAATTTCTTTACCGTCAACAAGTGCTTTTGCGATTTTCTGTCTTGCACTTTCGTGGATCCTTGCAAAAGTTGCCCTTGATACACCCATCAAAACAGCAGCTTCCTCATAATTTAACAGATCATAGTCAGCCATTTTAATGGCCTCATATTCTTCATAGAACAGCTCAACCGAACCTTTACATCCACTGGAACATCCATATGGCTTAAATCCAGTAAATTGCGGAGGAGCAAGAATTTTCCTCAGTACTTTCTGACGTGACATCTCAATATGAATTTCTAACAAAGATAGTGAGAATAATCTCATTAACCTCATTTATTTGCTTCTTTTTAAGCACGATACTTAAAAATTCCCTAAAGCATTGCAGATAGAACATTGTGCCATGAAAAAGTCAAGCATAAGCATTAATCCGTTACAAGCAATAAAAGATGTTTCTTTGATAATCTGATATATACTGGAATTGATTACAAATACGAATTAATAATCGGACAACAGTAAAAAAATATTGTAATTTCAACACCTGGATCCACAGGCTGTTCCTGATCATACAAATATAACTGCATATTTTCGGTATGGACCGTTATCTTGTAAAAACCGACTGCATAAATTGTCACGCTCGTGAGCAATGTTTTGTTCAACGAATAAAGAAGGTTGATGAATTTTTAAACCTAAGGAAGAACCATATTACATACAGGAAGGGCGAAACTATAGTAAAGGAGGGAACACGAGTAACAGAAATAGTTTACGTTGTTGACGGTCTTGTCAAAGTGTATATCGAAGGGCCTGAAAGAAACATAATAATAAAGCTTCTTACGTCCCATGATTTCATTGGCCTGACATCTCTTTTCGGTGATGACACATTTTATTTTTCCGCTTCTGCCCTTAGGGAGACCAAGGTGTGCTCAATAGAGCGACAGAGTATCAAAAACCTGATTACGCAATGCTGTGAATTCTCAAGGGAGCTTTCAAGCTGGTACTGTGAAAACTATAATATCATGCTTACTAAATGCCTGAACCTGGGTCTCAGACAGCTGCGCGGAAAGCTTGCCAATACTCTGCTCTATCTGAACCGGGAAAAGTTCAAAACAGCTGATTTGTTTGCCCATATATCCAGGAAAGATCTGGCCGAACTGTCGGGTATAGCAATGGAAAACGTGGTAAGGATTCTTTCGGAATTCAAAAATGAGAAGATCATTGAAATGAAAGGGAAAAAGATTCAAATCAAGGACCTTGATCGGCTCAAGATTATCAGTCAGATCGGATGAACCGCACATGCTGCTGTTTAGTTATGCTGCCGTTTGAATACCCGCCAACCTCGTAACAATCCTTACAGTTTTTGAATCTCGTGGCGTCATAAATTTAATTGATAAATATCAATCTCATTCTTGCTTTGGCCGTGCTTCCAAAACCAGTCATAATGAATTAATATTACGAACTTTACATCAGTAAAAATCCGTATGTTATAAATCAGACCAAATAAGGAAGCAGAAGACAATGTACAGAAAAAAAAGCGAAATCATAGGAAAGATACAATCTTATCACCGGCAGGTGGCACAGTTGTACTGTAACATTTGTGACAGTATCGAAGATGAAACCATGAAATCAACGATCCGTGGCCTTTATGAGCACGAAAAATCCAGGGAACTGTACCTCGAAAGACACAGAAAAATTGCTGAGGCAATGAACTGCTGGCTTGATTTTCCATGTGAAAAACTATCGAATCAGATTGCTGAATGCTTTAAGGTTATTGACCTGCACCAAAGTATGAGCATGGAAAAGCTTATAAAAATTGAACTCCACTTTGACGATTGTCTCATTAAGTTATATAATATTCTGGCATCTGAAAATGAACTCAGTGAATCTGTTGCCACTATTTTCTATTACATGCTCAGGAAAACGGAAAAGGAAAAGGAAATGTTGGCCGCCATGCTCTTTAACTCTTGCAAGTTAGTCAGAAAAAGCGAACCATCATCCGTTGGCACTAATAATCATTAAGGTTGGCTTATTAAGAATCCTGACCCGTTTTCCTGCCAGATTTATTATCCCATCTGCGGCAAATTCGTTCATCACTCTGCTGACACTTTCACGCGAGGCGTCCACGAGGTTGCCGATTTCCTCCTGATTAACAGGCATATTGAATGTGTCCGAATTATAAATCCTTTCAGCCATTTCCAGCAGCACGTCAGCAATTTTCCCCCTTATCTGCTTCTGCGTCCTGTTGACACACCTATTGAAGGCCTCAAGTTCATTCCGGCATACTTCAAGCATTATCTCATATGAGAACTCGGAATTAAGGCTCATCAGGAGCCGGAATGTTGCCATATCTATAAAACATACCTCTGAAGATTCTATGACCGTTACAGAATAATGGTTAATCTTGTCGCCTATTGTTGTGGGCAATGCCAGATATGACGGGGCTTTCACAATGCGAACTATCTGCTCATGATAAGGTCCTCCAATATGTATCTTGGCCAAACCCTTACACAAATAGACTACATTAGTTGATAATGCACCCTGCTTAACAATCGGGTCTCCTTTCCTAAATACTGCCGTCGCACAATTAAATGACAGCTTTTCAATCTCCTCCTCACTTAGGGTGGAGGTCGCTTTCGACTTGATCCCGCACAACCTGCAATCGTTAATCATAGGAAAAGGATATTTTGATTATGTGAGCTATATCACAAATTTACACAATCAACCTCACAGATGAAAATTGATTCAGTAAATAATGAATGATTTTATTTGTTAAATAATTAACAGTAAAAAATCTGTATATGGAACCAAAGAAAATGTGTCTCGGCCTTTTCACTGGCAGTGTTGATAAACTAACAGCTGCCGGTATTATTATCTCTGGTGCAGCTGCTCTTGATATGAGGGTTGACATTTATGTCCTCCTTCAGGGTGCCCGTGCCTTTAAAAAAGAGATCGGCGATGATGCCAGCAAACTTCAAATGGCTGAAAACCCTGCGCTGAAAGAGGAATTCATGGAATCTCTGAAGAATCTCAAGGTGAAGACCTGGGTGGAATTCTTCAGGGAAGCTAAAGAGATTACCGACGTAAAGATACATATATGCGGCCTCGCAGGCAAGATCTGGGGCGGTGAGAAAATCGATGACTTTATAGATCTTGCCGACGATATCTGCGGCATAGGGGCCTATCTGAGCTCAGCCGAAGAGGCTGATGTCAATCTTTTTATTTAGCGACAGGACCGGAATAATGGGAAAAAATCGGATACCCTAAAAGATTCAGAAAAATTAATTTCCAGAATAAAAACCATCAAAAAGGTAAAATCATGACAGCAGAAGAATTAAAAGGCCTTACTGTGGCCAAGAGTGTTGACGCAAGAGGTACAGCCTGCCCCGGGCCCTTGCTTGAAGCAAAAAAGGCTATCGGGCTGATTATGCCAGGAGAGGTTATGGAAGTGCTCTCAGCTGATGAGGGTACCAAGGTTGACATACCAAAGTGGTGCACCAAACAGGGACACGAATATCTGGGTACTTTAGAAGGAAGCGGATACTACAGGATCTTTCTCAAGAAGAGTTAGGTATGGCCGGTACAAGCACCAAAAGTGCCAGGATACTGGTATTTTCAACCGAGAAGATATCTGATCCCGCCATTGATATGGCGGGATTATTGAAGCTCCATTACCCTCCCACTGTATACACGATCTCGGTCCCCTGCTCCTCCGGGATCAAGCCAGAATGGATCCTTCATGCCTTCGAAAAGGGCTTTGACGGTGTCTTTATAGCTGCCGACGGCAGTGACTGCACCTATGGAGAAACCTGCACAGAGAAGACAGGTCGCCTGGTCGGCATGACACACGAGATGATGAAGGAGAAGAACATTGAACCTGCACGACTGAGAATGGCGGCAATATGCTCTGTCTGTAGCGAGGCTTTTGTAAAGCAGATCAAGAGTTTCAACCAGTATTTACTTCAAATCACACTGAGCTGATCATGGCAGAAAACATAATCAAAGATTCGTTCGACGCATTGGTAATAGGAGGTGGTATTGCCGGCGGTGAGGCAGCATTGAACCTGGCTAACAACGGATTCAGGGTGATACTTGTTGAGAAAGATCTTTCCATAGGCGGAAAGATGATCCACCTGAGCAAGGTCTTCCCTACCCTCGACTGTTCGGCATGCATCACAACACCCAAGGTATCTGAGATATCGAGACACCCCGATATTACCATCCTCACCGGCAGTGAAGTAAAAAACATACTGAAGAAGGGAGAAAATGATTTCGAAGCTATTGTCATCAAACACCCGCGCTATGTAAGAGAGGAGGACTGTACCGGATGCCAGCTATGCGAACAGGCCTGTCCTGTAGTGGTGAATGACCAGTATCAGTACGATATGGTCGGAAGAAAGGCTGCATACATACCTTTCAGTATTGCCAGCCCCAGAGTGGCTGCCATAGATATTGAAAACTGCACTCTATGCGGTGCGTGCGAGAAGGCATGCCCGACCAAATGCATCGACTTTACCCAGGAAGCAACTGAATATAAGCTGAGTCTCCTCACGGTCATAATTGCTACCGGATTTAACCTGTTCGATCCTCTGAAGATCGAACGGTTCGGGTACGGGAAAATGAAGAATGTAATCACATCAATGCAGATGGAGAGGCTGCTTGCCCCCACCCGTCCCTTTAATACTGTTCTGCGTCCGGGCGATGGCAAGATGCCCTGCCGGCTTGCATATGTGCTTTGCACCGGATCAAGAGACATCACTGTTGGCAACCCGATATGCTCACAGATATGCTGCATGTACTCCATTAAGCAGGCTCAGCTTCTTATGGGCGCACTGCCTATGGCCGATGTTACCATCTATTACATCAACATAAGGTCTTTCGGCAAAGGTTTTGAGGAGTTTTACGATCAGGCCAAGGGAATGGGAGTCAACTTCATAAAAGGGAAAATCGGCATGATCTCCGAAAAGGATAATGGCGACCTGATTCTCAGATATGAAGATATAAATGAGAATATTGTAAAGGAAGCCAGCCACGATATGGTGATACTCTCTGTGGGCGTTGTTTCCAATCCCGACAACGCTGCTTTCTTCGGCAGCGGTGAACTTCAGCTTGATCCATTTGATTTTGTCTCTCAGACTGATCTTCTTGCCAGCCCTGCAAGAACCAATATTGACGGCGTATTTGTAGCAGGTACTGCATCAGGCCCAATGGACATTCCCGACTCCATACTCTCTGCCGGTGCTGCATCATCAGAAGCAATGAGTTACATAATCAGTAAACGATGAATAAAAAAATTGGTGTTTATATATGCCATTGCGGCGGTAACATCTCCGACTATGTTGATGTGGAAAAGGTTAAAGCTGCGGTGGAACACGAGGATGGGGTTTTTCTCGCACGTACAACCATGTTCGCATGCAGTGACGCAACCCAGAAGGAGATGGTTGAGGATATCAGATCCAACATGCTGGATGGTATTGTCGTTGCCTCCTGCTCGCCCAAACTCCACCTGACAACATTCAGAGCTGTTGCTGAACGGGCCGGCTTAAACAAATACAACTATGTTCAAGCAAACATCAGGGAACAGGTGTCCTGGGCGCACTCTGACAACAAGCCCGGAGCAACAGAGAAAGCCATACACCTTGTGAAATCAGCTGTCTCAAAGGTGAGGCTTGCACAATCACTTAATCCTATCAAAATTCCTTCCAGAAAAGCTGTTGCAATAGTCGGAGCGGGAATATCGGGCATGAGAGCTGCCATTGAACTTGCTGACATGGATTGCCCCGTTACCCTGATAGAAAGAGAACATTTCATCGGAGGACGGGTTGCCCAGTGGGATCTGCTTTTCACAACAGATCAGACAGGAAAGGAACTCGTCACCCGCCTTTATGATGATATCGTTAAACACGACAAAATCAAGCTTCTTACAGGAGCTGAGGTAATTAGCAGCAGCGGTAATATCGGGGATTTTACCCTGAAAGTTAAAATAACACCCCGTTTTATCAACGAAAAGTGCGATCCGGGCAACCTTCAAAAAGCCATTGACGCATGTCCCGTAATGGTTCCTGATGAGTTCAACTTCAATATAACTACCAGAAAAGCCATTTTCCACAATTTCCCCAGCGAGTATCCTCAGTGTCCTGTGATTGACATTAAGAACTGCACCCGGTGCGGAGAATGTGAGAAGATATGCGGCAGCGTTGACTTATCCATGAAAGAGAAAATTGTTGAAATAAAGGTTGGTTCAGTACTGATGGCAACAGGATTTGACCCTTACACACCTTCTGAGGGCGAGTTCGGATATCTGCAGTTTGACAATGTGGTCACCCTGCCCCAGTTCAAGCGAATTATCGATATGTGTGAAGGAAAGCTGACTTTCCGGGGAAAAGAGATAACTAACATTGCATATATCTACTGCGTCGGGAGCAGGCAGGTTGAGGCCGGAGCAGGCGCCAGAATGAGTCATGCCACCGAAAACCACGAAGAGGCCAGCCGCAACATCTCCGGTGAAAACAGATATTGTTCGCGCTACTGCTGCACTTCGGTAATCCATTCAGCTATAGAAACGAAAAAAAGATTCAACGGCATCACAAACTATCACTTTACCAGAGGCATCAGGACTTACGGAAAACAGGAGCTCCTCTATTCAGAATCACTTAAGATGGGTGATATCTACCTGCAGTCGTACGAGGATGACCCGCCTTCCATAATCAGGGAAAACGGAAACACCTTTGTTAAGATAAATGATATAATGACAGCACGGAAAGAGATCAGGGTCAACGCCGACCTGATTGTGCTTGTAACGGGTATGGTTCCAAGATCCGACAATGCAATCGGATCACTCTTCAAGTTGCCCAGGGGAAGGGATAATTTCTTCAATGAGATACATATGAAGCTCAGACCTGTCGAGACCGTGATAGACGGAATTACCATCTGCGGCGCCTGTCAGGGCCCCAAAAACATTACCGAGTCAGTATGCTCGGCTCTTTCCGCTGCAACAAAATCCTTCTCCTATGTAAGTAAGGGAGAACTGGAGCTTGAACCGATTATCGCCATGATTGATGCCTCACTTTGCACCTGGTGCGGCAAATGCATGGAAGCATGCCCTTTTGATGCAGTGAAAAAGATTTCTGAAAACGGAAAGGAGATAGCTGCCATCAATAATTCAGTGTGCAAGGGATGCGGCATGTGCCTGCCTGTCTGCCCGGTTAACGCAATTGATCTTGTAGCTTACTCTGATCAGGAAATAGAGACTATGATTAACGCACTGGCAGAGGATTTGAAGTAACCATAATGAACAGAAAGGAATAGTGCCATGGAAGAAAAACAAGGACAAACCTTTAAGATACTCCGCGAAAAACGCGTTATACCAGAAAATGTCAGGGAGAATCTTAAAAAATACACAAAAACAAAAAGATCAATCCTTGATGCGCTGAAAGAAGGTGAGATGACTGTCGGACAACTCTCCCAAAAGCTTGGAATGCCCTCGCATGAAGTACTGTTCTGGGTTATGACGCTCGTTAAATACGGCAGCATACAGACGGGCACAATCGACGATATGGACGAATACTTCACATATAAATTAAAATCGTGATGGCAGAGGCTGATACCAGTTTCGGAAAAGAACTGAAAAAGTTTGGCGCATTTGATTTCAATGCCTGCTATAACTGCGGAACCTGCACAGCAGTATGCTCACTGTCTGACGCACAGAATTCCTTCCCCCGCGAAATGATCAGATTCAGTGTGCTGGGATTGAAAGATGATATAAATAGTTCAGTTAAACCATGGCTCTGTTATTACTGCGGCCAGTGCAGCATCCACTGCCCCCAGGATGCTAAACCTGCAGAGCTGATGATGTCACTCAGACGATACCTGACCTCTGTATATGACTGGACAGGACTTGGAAGAAAGCTTTATACCTCCAAAATATGGGAGTTTGGATCCATAATCCTCCTCTCATTGTTAATTCTTTTCCTTTTCCTGTTCCTGCATGGTCCCATGACTACTGAACTGACATCCCAGGGAGGCGTGAAAATAAATACCTTCGCACCCTGGAAACAGGTTGAGATAGGCGACTGGATCATGGCAGGAATGCTGAGCTTCTTCCTTCTTTCAAACATTTTCAATATGTACCTTAAAATCGTAAGAAAGAATAAAGGGCTGAAGATCCCGATTAAATTATACTTTACCGAACTATACAACCTGATTTTACATTTTGCCACTCAAAAGCAGTTCTCAAAGTGTGACACTTTGGGCACCGATAAAAAATTCGCCTTCAGCTCTTACTGGGTTGTACACTGGTTCCTGATGAGCTCCTACGTTATAATGTTTATCATGATAGTCTTCTTTCTCGGATGGTTTCAGACAGACAATATCTATCACTGGACACATCCACAACGGTCGCTTGGTTATTACGCCACAGCAGGACTCTTAACAGGGGCGGTGTGGTTTCTGATAGCCCGCTTCAGAAAGAAAGATGAGAAGAGCCGGCATTCACATGTAACAGACTGGACCTTTCTCGTATTACTGGCACTCACCACCGTAACCGGAATACTGGTTCATATCTTCAGAGTTAACGGAATGCCCTATCCTACATATTACACCTATGTAATTCATCTTATGGTGCTATTTCCGATGTTGATGATAGAGGTGCCTTTCTCAAAATGGTCACATCTGGCTTACAGGCCATTCGCCATATATTTTGACAGAGTTGTGCAGGCAGCGAAAAAAATTAAATGATCTTTCAGCTCCATTCAGAAGCAGGAAAATTATTTTGATTTTAATTTTCCGATGACAGTATCCAGTGACGCTTTCATCTTGTCGATGGCAGCATCGATGGCTTTTTCCTTTGTGCTGTTTTTGTCTGTGACTATTATAGGCGAAAGACCCTCAATTCTCGCTTCAATCTTGCATTGAATATCGTCTGAACCTGATTTGTGGGCATTCTGATCGGACAGATGAATTTCAATACGTGTAATTTTACTTGCAAAACGTTTTAGAGAGCGGTTGATCTTTTCGGTTACATATGCTTCGAATTTTTCCGATCCCAATATGTTTTTGTCGGTATTGAGCTGAATTTTCATGGCTGCGATTGTATTAGTTATTACTTGTTTTCTTCCTTGTTTTCATTTAATCAGTCTCTATAAAACATAGTATGTAAAATTGCGAATAAATAGCGGATTTTCAATAGCCGATTTAATTGGTTCTGCAATACGAACAAGTATCGAACGAATTATCCGGAAATGGGGTTTTGGGTGAAATTAATGGTTATGCCTTAATCGGTTGTGCAGACAATAATTTTGAACAACTAGAAAATAAGTTATATATTAGAGTATTAAGATTTTCACTGTCATGAAAAAGGAACTTTTCTTACTGGCATTTCCTAACTATTAGATTACATACCACTTAAGACAACATCCGGGCAAATTTTGATTGTCCGGATAGTTTATCAAATATCACACAATCCTGGACCTTTAATGCAGATACAAATACCATAAAAAAAATGAGAACAAAGTTATTGTTCCTCGCATTGATCGTTTCTTGCTCATGCGGGCGGAAAAGTACTGACAATACAATTAAACCTGACTCCGTACTTGGAATAGACCTCCTGTCGGAACCTGAATATGAAATCACAGGACTGTCTGATATCGCTGAAAATATTGAGTACATACCTCTTCAGACCATGGAGAATTCACTGATCGGCGCCTATACGCTTAAAATTCCGAACATTGGCGACAGGATCTATATTCAAAACGGCGGATTTAAGGGAGAAATCCTGTGCTTCGATATGAATGGCAAATTTCTTTTTAAGATCAGCAGTGAGGGAAGAGGACCTGAAGAATATGATTTTATTACTGATTTTGACGTCAGCTCTGATAATAAGATCCTGACAATTCTTTCGGGCTCAACCCGGAAACTGGTATCATATGGAATTTCAGATACCGGTTTTACTTTCCTTAAATCAATAACCCTGAAGGAGCCGGCTCCATGGAGAGTAAGCATTGTACCTGAAACGGACAAGGTCTTCATGTCAATCCCGTCATGGCTTGGAACCGAACCAGCTTTAAGTCTGTTGATCAATGCTTCGGGAGATACAATTCTTTCCAGGCCTAACAGTTACAAATTCGAAAGAATCCAAACCGGCCGGGCAGGCACGAGGAGTATTGAAGGGAAATTTCTGACATACACCACTGGTGATCTGGTCTGCTTTAAGGAAGATTTCAGTGATACTGTTTTTTACGTCGATGCCAGGAATAGTTTGTTCAAACCCCGGATTATTTTTGATACACACGGAACATCATTCACACCGGAGATGAGAGGCGGATCGGAAAAACTAAAAGACAATTCGACCACATATATTCCGAAAATATTTGAGACATCCAGGTACGTTTTCTGCCTGTATTACACCGTCAATATGGAACAGAAAATTGTTAATCCTTTTGGATTTTTCTTCGACAAGAGGACAAATTCAAAGTACAAATTTGATGTTGGAGAAGACAGGAAAATAAAACTAAGGGATGATTTAGGCGGCGGACCTGATTTTACCATAGAGTATAATGAAAACCGGTGCAGCAATGGCAGGCTTTTTTCGTATGCAGAATCCTTGGCGCTGAAAAAATATATTGACAGTGAAGTTTTCAAAGAAGCAAAGGTCAGGGATCCCAATAAGAAAAGCGATCTTAAAAGACTTGCTGACTCTCTTGACGAAACAGATAATCCGGTTCTTATTGTCGTGACTCCAAAAGAATGAGACAACTTATAGTCTCGTATAAAACGCTTTATGCGTTCTCACCGCGAAACAAAACAGCAATGGCGCCAACTGGCGCCATTTCGTGATTCCGGGGCGATTCGAACGCCCGACCCACAGCTTAGAAGGCTGTTGCTCTATCCAGCTGAGCTACGGAACCAAAAAAATATGTCAAAATAATGAACGAACGCCCGACCCATCCCGAAGCCTCGGGATTAACTCAGAATGAGGTCGGGCACAAAAATACATTAATTTTAAATTTCAGCAAGCAAAATCCGCATTGTCCTTTTCCTGTATCCAGAGGTAATTAACTGAATGCTATGCAAAGTCCTTATATTTCTTATCGTTTTGGGTAAAATAATTGTCGAATAACAATAAGCCAGTTATCGTTATTCGATAAATATTCGTGTGTTTTTTCAGTAGGGACGCAATGCATTGCGTCCCTACATTGCCTGTTTTATGTAATTTACAAGGCCTTTCATGTCGATAATAGCCCTCAGCCTGGCAGGCAATGGCTCAAAATGGAAAGCATTTTCTCCAATCCGGATTTCCCCGGATTCAAGACTGATTTCAACATCATCTCCCTGCCGGTAAGCCTCCACTGCTTCCCTGTGAACAATTAGCAGCAGCCCCTGATTTATAGATGAACGATAAAATATCCTGTTTACCGACTTAACGATTACAGCCTTTATTCCAAGATGTGCCAGCCCGACCGACGGATGCTCGCGCGAACTGCCGCATCCAAAATTTTCTCCGGCAACAATAATGTCGCCCTGCCTGGCATTTATCCTGAAAGAGGGGTCAAATTCCTCA
>Ga0247841_10010880_pt1 | contig 12258 bp, 10 predicted proteins | sample LaCruzMarch2015__2_FD_192410 | JGI IMG/M metagenome (GOLD analysis project Ga0247841, IMG submission 192410) | Freshwater microbial communities from meromictic Lake La Cruz, Castile-La Mancha, Spain - LaCruzMarch2015_18m | ecosystem: Environmental > Aquatic > Freshwater > Lake | place: Spain... | reverse complement strand
TGGCCACGCCATGCTGCGGGCCATCTATTATATTGACTTGAGATACAGCATGGGCTGTCGTTTGCAAATATTGCTCAGGCAATAGTCTCATTAGAAGAGATTTATCCTCGCTGTCGTCAGAAATCAGGAGGCCTATACTCAAGCCTTCCTGGTGAAGAACTGATGTGACTTGATCACAGAGATAGACTGCCGGCCTGTATGTGGCCATCATGACTGAACATTTGAGTCGATCGCTCATACAACTTGCATGAAAATAAGAATTAAGTTCGTCATTCAAAATCAACACCGTGATGGCCCTACAGAAACAAGCAAGAGCACGTGGCTCGCTGGCAAGAAGCGAGAGATATCTGGACCTATGAAACGGCAGTGCAATTAAGAAGATCCTAGGGTATATGCCAAGACCAAGATAGATTTAAGTGATTGGAGGAGTAAATCCAGTTTTTGAGGTTGGTACAAAGATCACGATTAACTTTTCCAGGTTCACGAATAGTTCCGAGATGGGCTGGTTCTTTAAGGAGGCCCCAGCCGATAAAACCTGAAAGGGGTGTGACGCACCTTCAAAGGGTGAAACCACCAATTAGAAAGTACTACAGCCATACCCATAGTTCAAGGACATGGCATGCATGGAAACAATCGGCAAGGGAGCCGATATCATTACATGTAGCCAGCATGGTTGAGTAAAGGAATTAATATCATTTAAATTGCAAAAGAACTGCCTTGAAGAAAAGCTCAGCATATACAATCAAGAAAAGGATCAATGGCAGCCTCGATGAGTAGAGAGCAGAAGGCAAAAAGAATAAAGGCGCCATAAAGATCCAGTACTTATAGTTCGAGTATCCAGGAAAGATAGATAACGCTATAAGAACACCAAGCAGTGAAACAATGACCAGTTGATGGTCCAGCAAGCCTCTCCTATGGGTAAGGAATTTCCTAAAAGGAGCAACAATGGCTATTATTAGAGCTGCCCGAGAAAATATTTGAATGCTATAGCCAGATGCAGTCCCAAATGAAAGGCTCAGCAATGTAAAGAAAGGGCGAACTAGAGTAGGATATTTCATTGCGGTATCCTGATTCAACAGTCCACTACTGGCTACAAAAGCTATACTCTTTGGTGCAGAATTTGCAAATATAGTATATATAGATGACAGATACGCAGAGGAAAATGCAACTAATAATATTATCAAGAATATGCAGAAATAGGTAACAAGCAAGCCGACAGTCGGTTTCTTTAGTGTAAATCTTAAGAAGGAAAGCGGCTGAATTTTAAAGTACTTTAAAAGCAGCAGAAAGATGGGCAAGGCCAGAAAGGCAAGAACGATATCTGCCTGATTGTCTTTAAAATAAACAGACAATCCATACAGAGCGGTAGGCATTAGCAACAAGTACGGAATATGCTTGATATACCCTCTTTTAATGCCATCACGGCTATCGAAAGATATAAATAGTTTGATAATAGCGAAAAAAGAAATAATGCCTAAGCAATTGATAAAAGCCTCATTTTTTGGTGATATTAGTGCATAGGATGTACTTGGTGCTGCAATAATAAGAAGGCCAAGTTTTTGAAATATGCGAAAATAAACCAGCTGCAGCCTTGAAGAAAATGACAAAAAGATCTGAAGGCCGATAGAACAAAAAAGAAAAGGAAGGCAAGCATATATATATAAAAAAAAGGATGGCAGCTCGATGGTATTCGCATAGATGCCTCCTGTTAAAGTCAGCCGAACCAAATCTGATGGGGCTATCTCAAGAGCACTACATGAAAGCCTATCAATTTCCAATTGAAGAGCAAGACTTAGATGGTCGGGAATGGTCGCACATAAGTCAGGCAGATCACCCAAAGGGTAAGCAAAATACCTGAAGATGCTAATGACTAACGCTATTACTAATAACATTTTAGCAGCCCTGAGTAGCTAGCCAGGTTAATGGTTTACTGACGATAACTTTCCCATTCGCTTTAAAACACCATGCAGGAATCCAAGCGCAACCATTCTTAAAGACAGTAGCTTTTTACCACTAAGTAGTGGATAGCCGACGACTCTTCTAATCGTTTTAAAACCCTCGAGAAGATTCCAGCCAATTGGGAAGCTCTTCCATAAAATCATATATATTGAATTTCTAACTATATAATAATGGCGAATTGGATTAGCATGGATTGGCTTTAGTGATGTGCCATATTTAACGAAGCTATCCCCAATATTATGTGAAAGTATAACTTTGGCAGAAAAGTAGATACTGCATTGACTCATCCAAGCTCGCAGACACCAATCATGATCTATCCCATCAATAAAGAGATTCTCATCCATTACGCCCACAGTGGAAAACGACTTTTGCGTAAAGAGGCATCCTGAAGTGGCCGCAGTAGGATGTGCTGTATTAATCAAATAGTTTGAGCCAAGAATCGCATTAGTGGCTAATCTGCTCCGATGCTTAATATCAATAAGCATCGGAGCAAGGCAGACTATCGAGTGATCAACTGATGATATGCTTTGATATTCATTAATCATTCCATCGATATAGCCATCGCTTATCCGAGAATCCTGATCAAATAAAAACAGATATTGAGAGGCACTTGATATGAAGACTTTAATGATGGCATTCAGGGCAGTTGCCAAACCGAGATTTTCTCCCAAGAAGATTATTGAGTTTGAGAGGCTTGAATAGATAGAAATATCTTGATCGGGTGACAATGCATTGATAAAGACATGTATTTCACAGCTTTGCCGACGAAGATCTTGTAGCAATGATATCGTTGAAGAAGGGTGGTTATAAAGAACAACTCCTGCAAAGGCTTTCATAAGCAATTAGGCGAAAGAGTAGATAAATGCTCTAAGATCTTGACCCGAAGTTTTGCGTACAAAGTCTCCGGAGCTTCTTCAGGATTGAATCCGCTGTGGCGGTCCTATTGAACGGGTCCGTAGTCCTGTTGCAGGCCGTAACGAATTGCTCGATTCTGGCGATCAGTTCTTTAACGCTGCAGAAGCTGCCCCGTCGGTTCGCCCCCCGCTGCGTAATGATCCCAAACCAGGGCTTCTCCTGGTTGAGCCAGGAGCCGTAGGTGAAGGTGTACTGCACATAGCGCGGGTCCCGCTGAGCCAGCCAGCTCCTGGCCCTGGCGTGCTTGTGGGAGCACTAGTTATCCACGATCACGTTGATGTCGATCTCATCGGGGGCGGACTTCCCGATCTGGCGCAGAAACGCCAGAAATTGCCTAAGAGCTCTTGGCTATTGTTTTCTTTACAAAAAACACATATCCGATCATTACAAACATAGAAAAAATCAAACACGAACAACAATCCTGGCAAGCTTTAGGCCAATCAATATGAATCGGGTCAGGATAACTACTGGTAGATACTTGCGTAGCATCCTGCTCTGAGCAAACCCATTGATGTGCTCAATATAAAGTTGCCACGATCTGTAACCAGAAGAGAAGCCTTGAGCATTATAAATTGCAATGACACTATCAACCACTAATGGGCCCGAATCCATGGACTCAAGCACCTCGCAAGTAAAGATATAATCACTAGTGACCTGGAGATTAGGGTTGAAGCGAATATTCATCGCCTTAATATATACCGCATCGTATATTATTGACTGATGGATTCTAGGCATTCCAAGCAGCCAATGTATCTGACCAGCGCTTCCTCCGGTTTTCCTAAAGTCGTACATTCCATAATCGGGCTGCCCCAGTATTACGGTATCCGCAAGTATGCAAGGACTATTACTACCTATAATACACGGCAGAGCATCAAGAAAGCCGGGGGCAAGGGTATCATCTGCGCCCAAAAACAGGAGCTTTCTACTTGAAGCCACATCAACTCCCCGGTTCATTGCAATATAGATTCCAGGCTGGCGACACTCTGCAAATCTGATGACAATCTCTTCAACTGAAAATTCATTGAATAAGGATTTTAGCAAAGATATCGAGCGATCACCCTCCTGCTCAGCATGAACGAATATAAATTCAGCCAAAAAATCCGAATCGGCACAAAGTTCAAGATTTTTTTTAATATTTTGAATCCATGCCCCAACATTCTTGACGGGCATGATGATAGAAATAACAGCCGTCTCACCCATAACTTTTGGCCTAATAAGTATTTGGTTGAATTTGTCAAGCCCCGTCATGCCAAGCCAAGAGAAGTCTTGAGAGATTCGTTGACAGTCATCGAAAACATTCTTAGCTGCTAGGGAGGCACGTTCTTTGTGCCAATGGTTTGTTCATCTAGAAAACAATTCGACAGGTCTTGGTGCTCTCCGTGGTCTGCCATGGCCGAGCAATTGCGCCGCCGTGGCGGACACTTGAGCATCCAAATGCCAGTGTCAGCGACTAGGTGGTAATCATGCTGCTGAAGCGGGCCGAGAGCCTGCTCACCGGGTTTATCGCGATCACGGCCATGGCAGATAGTGCCTTTCCCAGTGTCGAGCTGCTCGACTGGTTTGAGGGGCCCTCGAGCTTGCGGTACGTGATATGCGCCTGCGCGGCGACACCTGGATTAACGGGACTGCAGCGCCGATGTGCTGTGAGGTTTGGCAGCTGCACCTGTCCCGCGATCATTGCCGCGGGTTTCGGGATCTGCGGATCTGGGATGGAAGCCGTCGGGTCAATCTTGTCATGGACAAGCCAGTGGGTATCACCGCAGCGAAACCCTGGTATCTGGTCAGCAACCTAGAACCTAATCTTAATCTGGTCTGGATCTATGGCCAGCGCTTCTGCTGCGATCAGTTGTTCCGCGACCAGAAATCAAGGAATTTCCAGCTTGAGCGTAGTGGGCTGAGGGATCCTATTCGAATAGATCGGCTGCTACTAGTAGTTGCGATCTCCGTGCTGATAAGCCATCAGCAAGACTATGCCCTCAGCCTCGCTGGTGAACGGCGCCGCGTCGATCCCCACAGGAAACGCCGCCTCAGCTTTGCCCGTATCGAACTGCCTTGGTTGCAGCAGAGCGTGATCGCAGCCGGCCGTGCCCTTCTAGCCTAGATGCCCAGGGTTGCCCTAAAGTTCAACCAGGTCACGTTTTCGGCAAGCTGATGAACCTGGCGTCCTCAAACCCCCTAGGCGGGTGTATACGTTATACGTGGTTGGACTACACAACTAACCAGGCCGAAACTTGATTAATTTCTTGATGGCAGAATCGTATAATGGATAAGTTGACAGAACCGCATCAACATTTAAATGGCTAAAGTCCCAATACTTCAACCGACCGTTACTGGTTGCATAGCAATAACCGCCTGATTCGCCGCAGAGAATTTCAAATGGATTCACAATTTTTACCCTAGAGTCTTCAGCCGCCCACCGACCAAGTGCTTCAAGATAGACCTTGCGCTGATTCTTTTGTGAATTAGCAATAAATTTATGATCACGTGCATGCTCCTTACTGCAAAGCGGATTCAAGCGAGTCAATGCACCTCTTCCGCATATATCCGAAACGGTGTTATCGAAGCCCAAGAATTTAGGATTAGGGGCAACTACTATTAAATAGTTGCCTTGATTTAAAACATCTTTAAAGGCAATTTTAAACGCCCTTGCCTTGGCCATCTGCTCGGCTTCTGACGGGAAATGAAGGACCGGGTCAGCAATAGAAGCAATTATAAATATTACGGGACGACGCAGTTCTTCGAAAACCCACATGGGGATCTTGTTTACATCTTTGCACTTCGATTCAGCGACGAAGGCTGGATCCTGCGGGACCAAACAACCGTGATATGCATAGTTGAAGACGGACATACCCTTCTGTTTAGCAATCTCCTCTGCAATCGGAAATAGTTGGTGAGCATGACTATCGCCCAGTATCACAACAACTGGCAATTTCTTATTGGCACCTTCCTCTTCCCAAAAGCAATTCCGGATCGAAGAGCGAATTGACAACCGAGATACGCTATAAGCGGCAGTTTGGCAATCAACATTTTTTCTTCTAGTCACAGGTCCAATATAATTTATCTGACTCTGTCGACCCCTTTGAAATGTTCCAATATCTCCACGATCCAGAACTATTTTCTGAGAAATTATAGGATTTGACAAGGCAGCAACAGGTCCCGATGTCGCGATGAGTGAAGTTATTCCAATAGAAATTACTTTGAATGGGCTAACACACTTTCTATTTCGGAAAGGTTTTTCTATCCATTCGTAAGAGGCAATAGCACAGGCATAAATAAGAGCCAAAAAGGGCAAAGTACTCCACCAAGAGATGCCGATGGTCCAACGACTAATAGCAAGGACTGTCCAGTGCCACAAGTAAAGAGAATAAGAAATAAGGCCGACATAAACTACCTTCTCAAGCGTAAAAAACTTATAGGCGGCAGTTCCTTTTTTTAGGCAGCCAATCAGCACTGCTGAAAGGACAACAATGGAAATGGTTGCTGGAACAGCCGCTGCAACTGGTAAAAACATCACCCCAATCATCGCTAACACAACTAAGAGGGGGGGAACTCGCTCGATGCCTTGCTCAATCTTCGCCCGCTTGTGGAACCCAACAAAAAGCAGACATCCTGCTGCCATCTCCCAAAAGCGAGGCAACATTAAGAAGTAGGCTGCTGGCTGATTGACGTAATAGAGATAATTAAAACTTATGAGTGAAGCAACTGTAAGTACACCAACTAATAAAACTAGGTTTCTTGTACCTTTTGCAGTCTGCTTACCGAACCCAGAGAACCAGATTAGGAATGGAAACAGCAAGTAGAACTGTTCTTCCACGCCAAGCGACCAAGTGTGCGTAAAGGGATTTAGTTCGCTTGATTGGGCAAAGTAGTCAGTCGATTGCCGGAAGAGGTAGAGATTTGATAATCCAAATAGTGATGCGATCCCAGTTTTAAGCGCTTTTGCTGGATCTGAATTGAACAAACAGATCAAAACACTCGTTAGCAGAACGAAGACAACTAACGCAGGCACAAGTCGCTTAATCCTCCGCTGATAAAAGCCACTCAGAAATTCGCCAAAGCCTTTGCTCCCTCTCCCTGATAGCGAAGATGTAATCACATAACCTGAAATTACAAAAAAGATATCAACTCCAAGGTAGCCACTCGGAAGAAGATCCTTGTTGAAGTGATTGATGATGACAGCAATGACCGCGAATGCCCTCAGGCCATCAATTTCGGGCCGGTATCTGCTTTGCACAAGGTTAAGCCGATTGGAGGACTGTGGCAAATCTTCTATTGTTGCCATGCTATTAATTGGCTCCGAGATCCCAACGTGTGTCTAGCCCGTGCCGGTTCTACCGATCTGTTGCGGTGAAAGGGATCTTGCGTTTCTCCTCAAACTAGCGGCTGATCTGGTGATAGAGCTTGCGCTGGTTGGTCATGACGTTCAGCGCGACATAGGCGCCCTGCTTGAGACACCAGAGAAAAACACCTGAGTTGTATGCAGGGCATCCGCCTGGATCAGCTTTCCTTCCAGATCCATCGTGCTTAGCAGCTCCTTGAGCGCCGTCCGTTCGCTGGACTCATGGGTGTCGTAGCTCTTCTGAGCTAAAGCAACACCGAGGACACGGGCGTAGACGGGGGTGAGGGATAGCAGCCGGGCATTCGGATGGGTAAGCATGGGTGGTGAGGCAAGTGGGCCGACGGTGACACAATTCGGACTATGGCGACCTCAGAACCACTGGTCAGCTGAACGACGTGGTAGGACCACACAGTTAATGCACGTAATATCAATCAACTCTTCAACACATCTCGGCGCAGGAAAATGCCATCCATTTGCAAAGACTGGCCAGTTCGCGGATCTGTGAATCCCTTCTGTAAAGCCCAAAGCATGAAACCTTCTTGATCCAATCGATCAATAACGTCTCTCCATAACTTTTGCCCTTCATACAAAGGTATAAGAGAGAGCTCGCAGATCAAACCTTGAGCCCGCCCTAGAGTTTCAGCCGCTCCATCAAGCACTTGCCATTCATATCCTTGTGTATCAATTTTGATAAAAAGCTTTGAATTGCGATTAAAATATTGGCTTGCAATGCTATCTAGCATCTTGATGGACACTTTTTCGCTTGAAACATAGGCGGAGCCTAGAGCTGCTTCAGCATGTGATGGATGCATAGAAAGGACAGACGAGGAAACGGAATTACCCGCTATATTAATTTCTACTTCTCCATCATAGTTTCCAATTGCGCATCTCTCATGAAGCATCCAGCGCGGGTCGCGTTTAACAGACTCAGTCAGATACATTGTTGCCGATTTAAGAGGCTCGAAACTAATAATTTTACCCTGATAACCAGCATTGCGAATGTATTTAACAAATTGGCCTGTATTGGCTCCAATATCAAAAACCGTATCCGTTTCCACGAGCTTCAACGCAGAAACTATTTGGGCGCAAGCAGAGGAGGAGGGTATCATGCGGCAAACTTCAAATCCAAGCAAGTTGGCAATTTGCTTGACTATACTTTTCATTGGTTTAAAGATCATGACGGATCAATGAATGAGTTGAAAGTAAAAGAAGGCTACTTATGGGCACATAGAAAAGCCAAGAGCCCTACGCGTTAAGCTTTCGAGACACATTTTTAAGACTACTTTTGGATACTATTCAATAACCGCCGCCAGCAATTTCCCGAAGTAATATATAGATTATGCTTGATCTCGAAGCCGCAAACAAACACACAATTGAAGAACATGCAATTATATGCCTTCATTATTTAGGTATTAATCATAAATTTGCTACCTGGCAATCAGCGAGAGCACCACAACATTATGATCAGGCCAAAGACCCGACAAGCCATTAAACTTCCGGGTGTAACCAATACTCATCAATGCGCGCACAAGTCTTATTGGAAATTTAAAGCCTTGATGCAAATGACGAACGCGTAAATAATCTTCCAAAAACAATCCATCAACCATGGAGAAATACCGCAAACTAGGAAATACTACATGCTCGGGAAAAGACGCATACCACCAGTTTTGACGTGCGACACGGGCCATTAGGCACTCAGGGTCGCCCGTAACAATAACAATGCGACCGCCTGGCGCCAAGAGATCCTTACACTTAGTTAAAAAGATTGAGATATCATACAGATGCTCGACAAGATCAAATGCGGTTATAAGATCAAAACTAGAGTCTACCTCATCGAGAGCGCTAAACACTTTATGATCTTTAGCAGAACAAAAAGATCGTGCTTCGCGGGAGTATTCGACACCAGATGTTTTCAGACCAAAACTTCTGGCATCATCCAAAAATGATCCATCATTGCATCCTATATCTAATACATTCTGGGATTTAAGGAGCATATCTTCAAGGCATTTTCGTACAGTTGCTGTCTTTTTATTTAAAAAAGTTTTGCCAGTCTCAGCAGCATCACCAGACCAACGCGAAATAGCATTGCTTCCAGAGTAAAGCATTACTGAATCGGCTTCATTCACAGAATTCTGCTTGAATAATGATTTACAACTTAAACAGATCCAAATCTCAGGTCTTTGCGATTGAACTATTGCAGAGCTTGAATAAAGCTCAAGTTTTTTTAAAGATTGCTTGCCCAGCTCTCTTATAAATTGATTCCCGCAGGCAGGACATTGAGTATGCCAGAGATTATTTTCAATCAAGTTCATAGTCTGATTCATTGATTACTTCATATCAAGGTAAACATTACATACTTGGAAGCGATGCATGCCATGCTAACTATTGATATTGACACAAATGCATAAAAAGCGATTCGGTATTTTTTTTCTTGGCCTTTAAGCGCAACAATTGTCAATATACACGTTATAACATATGCAGTGTTGCAAGCCACTAAGCCTAGCAGCCCAAAACTATCCCCCATTCCAACCATTCCAAGCAGCACTAAAACAGTAGAAATCGAGACAACAATCGAAATAAACTTAAAGTCTTGCCTTGAAAGTAAATAATAGTAACCATAGCAATTAGTTGAGTATATACCGTAAATAAAGCACATAAGGGCTATGGATTGCTCGGCAAAAAAGATTTGATTTTGATCATGCAGGCTCGGGAAAAATATGCTTCTGATAATCGGTGATAACAGAATCAACGAAAGACCGAGACTTGGGCCTGCAATTAGGCTTATATTTGCATACTTTTCCAGACTCAGTGCTGCTTGTTTGTTGGAATCAACCTTTGGCACAATATGTATTATTGGTTGTACAAGTAGAGCCGAAAGGGAATTTATTTGTCCTGCCACTAGTGAGGCGATCGTATAAAATGCTAAATTTTTTGACCCAAGCGCACTGCCAACAATCAACTTGTCTACACTTGAAAAACAAAGTGAGCTTAAAGAGCTAGCAAATAATGATAATGACTTTTTCACCGTATCTATCAAGCTTGAAATGTTAGCGCAAGCTGCAATCCTAGCTTCCCTGCCGCGCACCTGAACAGCCCAAGATCTTATAACTATAAGAATAATCATTGCCCATCCGGCTGTTGCATATGATTGCAGAGCAAGATTTAGATTAAAAGACGATTGAGTCAAGGTCGTTGCAAGATTAACTCCTAAAATAGTCAAGACTTGACCTGAACTAATCAAAGCCAAATCCTTGTACCTATTTTGACTAACAAGTATTACCGATGCTACTCCTGCGAGCATTTTTCCTCCGGTGAGACCAAAAGCGCACCCGCTAATCGCATCTGCAACAACTAATTGATTCTCCTCATCGTGGATGAATGCTACTAGCCAGGGTGCCAACAAAAACAATAAGCCAGACACCAAACCAGCCGCAACAACAGCCAGAATGAGAATTGAATTTATTTTTTGTTCGTAGTTTTCCCCTTTACTATCTTCTTTGCTTAGGCTTCCGGCATAAATGGTTAGGCCGAAATCAAGAGCGGCACTTGTAGTCGTTATGGCTGTAACGAAAGCCCACGATCCAAAATCAGACTGAGACCATGTTCTTGATAATATTGCTACAGAAAATACTCCTCCGCCAAGCCTAATAAATCCCGTGCCGAGGTTAAAAGCTGAGCTATTATTCATTTATAATCTAAGGCCCACCATGAGTGAAATAAGCAAGCAGAATAATTATTTAAAAAATAAATTTACCTTTAGACTTCATACGCTTTGGCGATGTCTTTTGCATGGATAGGGTTGAAAATTAAGCTTTTAAGTCGCGCTTGCTGTTGCATTATATCCTTAGGACTGGTCTGCAGTCTATAAATATAGCCTACGGCATTTGGCTGTAATATGCAACATGGATGATGATGGACTGTGTTCCGAATGGACTAGAAATTCTTTTTTACCTTTCAAAGTCAAGCACAATCTTATATCAATTTATTCTACCATTCTGGGTAACTGCCTAATATCTAAGTTGGGAGTAAGGCTCATCTAATAGCTCAGAACAAAATAAATCCGTTGAAAGGTAAAGCCCAAAGTCGATGTGGGTTTGCCTTTGCGGCTACATCGCCCGATCCGGTCAGCTCAGCTATAGCTTTACCAGCCGCTGGCTGAGATCCTCGCGGAACTGGGCCACGGTGCTGCGCAAACACTCCGCCAGCGCGATCCGCGCTCGCTAACCCAAGGCTGCCAACCTGTTCACATCTAGCTGTTTCTTCGGGGTGCCATCGGGTTTGCTGGCATCCCAGAGGATCTCGCCCTAAAAGCCCGTTGCAGCGGCCACAGCTTCGGCAAGCTCGCGGATCGTCAGATCCACACCGGTGCCTACATTGAGGAACTGCTGCTCTTCCGGCCCATACAGATTGGTGGGCAAGTGCTGCGTAGAAGGCTTCGCCTACAGGCTGATGGCATCAAAGCCGTGCTGCCGGTGCAGCGCCACACACAGCTTGATGCCGGTGATCTTGGCGATCGCATAACACTCATTGGTGGGCGCCAAGGGCTCGGTGAGCAGCGCTTCCGCGCGGATCGGCTGGTCGGCAAGCTTGGGGTAGATGCAGCTGCTGCCCAGAAACAGCAGGCGCCGCACCCCAGAGCGCCAGGCCATTTCGATCACATTGGTCTGGATCTTGATGTTATCGAGCAGAAAATCAGCTGGGTAGCTGTTGTTGGCCTGGATGCCGCCCACCTTGGCCGCCGCCAGCACCACCACCGTGGGCGTGTGCTCGGCAAACCAGCGCTGTACATCCGGGCCGTTTTCCAGATCCAGCTCGGCGCGGCTGGCTGTGAGCAGGTTGGAGTAGCCCACCCGTTGCAGCGCCCGGCAGATGGCGCTGCCCGCCATGCCGCGGTGGCCGGCCACGAAGATGCGGTCGGCGGGGGTGATCAGGCAATCCATCAGCTGATGCCTCCCGCTTGGTCCACAAGTGGACTAAGTTGGTTTCCGATGGATCCGCACCCCATGGCTGAGCGTGTTGTGAATGTGCATGAGGCCAAAACCCAC
>Ga0247841_10010877_pt1 | contig 12262 bp, 9 predicted proteins | sample LaCruzMarch2015__2_FD_192410 | JGI IMG/M metagenome (GOLD analysis project Ga0247841, IMG submission 192410) | Freshwater microbial communities from meromictic Lake La Cruz, Castile-La Mancha, Spain - LaCruzMarch2015_18m | ecosystem: Environmental > Aquatic > Freshwater > Lake | place: Spain... | reverse complement strand
CCATACTTCTATCAGTTTTTAATAATGTTTAGATGATCAAGAAGCACAAATCCCTCTGGCGAGATCCCGATTACATTATCACCTTTTTCAAGATTTAGAGTAACACGTTCCCAAACCCAGTTACCCGCATTTCCCGTGTTCCAGAATTCTATATCACAGGCCTTTTTACTGTTGACTACAACCGGAGACAGAAAAATTTGTTCGCGATTAAGTGTATATCTGAATTCAAGGATATAGCTCCCCGATTCCGGGGCACTATATTTCCATTTCACCTGATGTTTGGCATCACCTACTTTAGTTTCAAGATACCCCGTACCCGTAAACCCGGGAAGGTCAGACTTTAAAACTGATACCTGGAAATCCGCAGCTTCTGCTTCCAGAACGGTTCCTCCTGCCGTTGGTTGCATGGATGGCAGATTTACCTGACCTCCATTACCGATAACATCAAATAAAGCCCAGTTGAAGTTCTCTCTCCAATCTACATACCCTACACGGTTAGTCCACAACGGATTATAATAATTAGCCAATCCGCTTGCCGCATAATGCCTCCAGTAACCGGCGGAGGCATTCAATTCTTCAATCGCTTTATTATACCATTCTCTTTTCAGCGTTTCCCTGAAAAGGGAGAGGTAAGTTGCACCACGTATTTTATGTCCATAATTTTTCCCCAGCCGGGCCATTGTTTTTATATCATCAATTGTTATGCGCAGTTCATTATTCATTTCAATATCTTGTTCATCAGCCCAACTGAGAGCCTGTTCAGAATTCTGAATGATTTTATCGGCTATCTGCAAAGGAGTTTCGCCTGCAAATTCAGCGCCCGACAGAAAAGCTTTAGTATAATCGGGAATAGAAAGGTAACCGGTACCTGAATGCGGTGGAAGGGTTATAAATCTGTTTACATCATGGTAACCCGATGGAGTGTTTGCAATAAACGGTGTTGATTGACCTGATTCGATATACCATTGAAAATCAAGCGCTCCCCAATGAAAGCCAGTAACCAGCGGATAAATCATTGACGCGCTTTGCCATGCAGAAAACATCTCCTGTGCATTAACAGCTGGGAAGCGTGATTGAATAATACCGATAAAACGATCGTTGCCCATATTGGGATTATATCCCAGCCTGCCCCAGCACATCCACTGATACCAGTGCTTAACAATTTCAAGTTCACGTGGTCCATCAGGGTATTTTTCAAGGAATTCTCTTCCCCAAACATACTGGTCGGAACCATAATAAAAGCCTTCGGAAACATCATAGGGTATATTATTAATGAAATCCCTTACAAAGTCAGGCGCACCCCATCTGAAATAGAAATTATCATCATTGCGAAGAGTCCATAAAGTTTTCAGGTTTTCACCCTGTATGTCCTTTACAAAATCCTTATGAAAAACCTGATTAACAGAGCTATAAACATGTGCCTGTGCATACTTGAAACTGAATACAAAGTTGATGTTTTCATTCTTCATCACATCTTTGAAAATAGAGGTGATTTCTTTAGCCTGCGTTTGATGCTGACGGTGTATAAAGTCAATCTTCCTTTCGGGCAGTTCATTCAATGCATCCAAAACACCTCGTCCATAGGTTGCATAAGCCCACTCTTCCTTTTGAATTGCAGAGTAATCATACATGTTTTCACCTGTCGTAAGGCCTATTCCTGCCAGGTCGGGGTAAGTCAGCACCATCTGTTTTACACTTTTCCGGAAATAGTCGGTCGTAACAGGGTTTTCGAGTTTATCGGTAATTCCATATTTGCCATCGACTCCATAAACAAATATGTTCCAGGTTACAACATAGAATCTCACATTACGTTGTTTACCATAAGCCATCACTTTACGCCAGAATTCTATTTTTTCATCAATAGTCATTTTTTTAAGCACTTCATAGCTCTTCATAATCTCAGGTGCATCAAAGCCCCAGCCGTTAAGGGAATAGTTCTCCTTCCATTCGCCCGTACTTCTTCTAACATCGTTTAATGCAACATTGGGATATTCAGGAACCTTCACCATCGAAGGAAATGGATGCATGTTCCAAAGCGAAATAAGGTTGTAGCGATAACGGGCAAGATTATCGATATACTCCTTCCAAAAGTCAAAATTCCACATTTCGGCCATGTTATTCTGAGCCGCAGCGCTGGGTTCGGTATATGTCGGACTGCGCATATCGAGCGGAATGTTAAACTTTGTCCCGCGAACCTTCATGTAAGGGTTCTGCATCTGATTCGCCACCGCGTCTATCCCCTTAACTTTAATAATTTCAGCCACTTCAAGACCGCCATACATGGTCCCTGCTTCATCATGGCCCAGAACAAAAATCGTCTTTTTATCCTTACCTGTTCTATGAATTATGAACCCCTCATCTCTTAATTCAGCAGAATTTTTAATACCTGCCTTATTAATAATGTTCCGTGTATCTTTTTCGTTTAGGCTGAACAGCAGGATATTGACCTGATCACCCTTCATCTTTCCGGTTTCATAATTCGAATAACTGTTGAAACCCATTCCTTTCTCTATTAATACATTCTCTATTTCACTTATTGCAAATTGAACTTTCCCTGATTCTTTATTTGAAAACAGGTCAATATTCTTTGCACTTGCAGTAATAGATGATACTATAAATAGCAAAAGCATTATTGCCTTCATATCTTTTAGTTTGGTTGATTTTATTAAGATAGAGAAAAATATTATGAACTGCTATTTTTGTATCACTTTTTGTATCACTAAATTAAAAAGGCATTCAAAATAAAATAGCTATTCATCATAATAATAAATTTCGAGACCTGATTGCTGAAAAGTTGAAGAGCCTAACACAATGCGCCGTCGTATACTGTTTTTACCTGATAAACCTATCTGCTAATACAAGCGGAGTATGTATATTCGCAATAGAAATTCAGAATCTGAAACGACATGAAGAAACTAATTCTCCTTATTATTACTGCCATTCTGCCCCTAGCTCTGTACTCGCAGCTAAACGGTTTTAAACTCAACGAACAGGAGTATTTTGAAAATGGAGGCGTCAACGTGATGGCCTTTCATGACATTTACCCTGAGGGTCACCAGGGAGGTGTGGCTGTAATAATGCACGGCATGAGAATAGCCACAAACGGTGACCTCCGGCTCGATGAAACACCGGGTCAGTGGCAGCCCATACCCAAACAGAAGAAAAGAATTTCCGATAAGGCGGGCAATACGATCACCGCATATCTTACTTATCCCGATTCTGCAATAAATGGCAGGGGATTCAATCCGATCTTTTATCCCGACCTATATTTTAATTATACTGTTACAACCCGTGCCCATGGCGCCTCTGTTGTTGTAACCGTTGATCTTGACCGTCCCGTTCCCGAGGAATTTGCAGATAAGGTGGGATTTAACATGGAGCTCTTTCCTGGTGTACTATTTGGTAAGACCTGGATACTTGGAGATAAATCGGGAATCTTTCCCCGCCAGGCCAACGGTCCGGCCATGTACGATAAAAAAGGGAAACTGGTTTCAGCCCGGCCAATGGCTGCCGGGAAACAACTCACTGTTGCTCCTGACGATCAGATGATGAGGTTAACAATCAGTTCATCGGGATCAGATCTTCAGCTTATCGATGGCCGTTACATTCATAATAACGGCTGGTTCGTTGTCAGGTCGCTCGTTACACCCGGAGCCACGAAAAAAGCGATAGAATGGGTTATTACACCTAATTCGATAAGCAACTGGACCAGCGACCCGGTAATTCATGTATCGCAGATAGGTTACCGCTCCTTACAGCAGAAATATGCACTTATTGAACTTGATAAAAACGACAGTAAAAGGTCCGATCCTGAACTCCTAAGAATCAACCCCGACGGAAAGTCAGAAGTAGTTAAGTCAGCAAAACCTGATCAATGGGGCAGGTTTTTAAGATCCGATTACATTAAATTCGACTTTACATCTGTTGAAAAGGAGGGTCTCTACAGGATCCGTTATGGAAATTTTGAATCACAACCTTTCAGGATCGCTGATGATGTTTATAAACGCGATGTCTGGCAGCCAACTCTGGAGTATTTCCTGCCGGTACAGATGTGTCATATGCGCATTAACGAAAAATATCGCGTATGGCACGATCTGTGTCACATGGACGATGCACTGATGGCCCCGACAGATACAAACCATTTCGACGGATATTTACAGGGCCCGTCGACTCTAACAAAATTTAAATCCGGTGAACATGTCCCTGGCCTCAACGTCGGGGGCTGGCACGACGCCGGCGATTATGATCTCAGGGTTGAATCACAGAGCGGGGAGGTTTATATACTCACTCAGGCATTTGAGGCCTTCGGTATTAGTTATGATGAAACATCTGTTGACCAGCATACCCATATAGTTGAAATTCATCAGCCTGATGGTAAGCCTGACATACTTCAGCAGATAGAGCATGGAGCCTTATCCGTTACAGGAGGTTACAGGAATCTGGGCAGGTTATACCGGGGCATCATCTGCCCCACCCTGAGACAATATGTACTGCTTGGCGATGGCGCTGCCATGACCGACGGATTACCTGGCCAACCGGAACAGCCCGATGACAGGTGGGTCTTCACCGAGGAAAATCCATCAAGAGAACTAACAACAGCGGCTCACATGGCGGCTGCCTCAAGGGTACTTAAAGGATTCAACGACACACTCAGTATCCAATGCCTTGAAGTAGCTGAAGGGATCTACAACCTCGACCGCACAATCACCGGACGATCAATATCATCAAAAATACATGCTGCAAAGGAACTGTACCTCACTACCGGGAAAACTGCCTATAAAGATTATATCGTTAATAATGAACCGTATATAATAAAAGAGATAAGAAGTCTTGCCTGGCTCATTGGTCCTGCACTTACACAAATAGGAAATGCAGGATTTACAGGATCGGTAAGGGAGGCAGTAAAATCGCTCTCATCGGAAATAATAAAACAGGGTGCCGAGACACCCTTCGGAGTACCTTACCGTCCGCATATCTGGGGAGCGGGATATCCAGAGTTTTGGGGTAAGACAGTATTTTCTGCACAAGGCTTTTCCCGACATTTTCCCTGCAGATTATATTTACAATGCACTCAATTTCATTCTTGGAGTTCATCCGGGGGTAAATACAGCATCGTTTGCATCCGGAGTAGGTGTAAGGTCGACCACGGTCGCCTATGGAGTCAACAGGGCCGACTGGTCATATATTCCCGGTGGGGTTTCATCTGGAACGGCACTCATCCGTCCCGATTTTCCCGAGTTGCTCGACTGGCCGTACCTTTGGCAGCAGCAGGAATATGTTATGGGAGGAGGCGCTACAAATTTCATGTTTCTGGTACTTGCAGCCGATCAGTTGCTTGAGAAATGAGTTGTGATGTATAAGACTTTGACGTTCATTTACTCTTCCTTCGCGAAAACATTCCTTTTAATCTCGCCCATATGTTTTGTGTGTTCGAAGGGTCTTTCTGATCTCCTATGAGTGATGCATATGGCTGAAGCCCTGCAACGTTTTCAAAAACTATTTTGGTTATTCCCGATAACGGAAGAAATAAAATAATACCAGGAATACCCCAGATAAGTCCACCAAGAATAAGTACGAGAATTGTGAAGAACGGACTGATGTTTACACTGCCTCCGACCACATATGGTTCAATAAAATAATGGTCAATAAGGTTGACAATTAATACTATCAGAACGACCCAGAGCGACTGGTTAAGTGATCCCTCGATAAGTGAAATAAAAAGAGGAACCAATCCTCCAATTAAGGCTCCAATGTATGGTATTACCGTCATAATAGCTACAATAAAAGAAAGTACAACAGCATTTTTCAGACCGATAATTAAAAACCCGATAAGAAATAGAACGCCCATGATTAAAGCAGCTATTAGTCTTCCCCAAAGGTATTGTTGAGCCACTCCGCTTATTTTGTCTATCATTTCCATCGCCCTGACTCTTTTTTCTTCCCTGTAAAGCTTCACAACAAAATTTTCATATTTGTCTCTCTGCATTAAGAAGAGAAAAATAAATACAAGCACCAGGAATAAGCTTCCGACAAAGGCAATTGTCCCTCTCACCATTTCCATCAGAAATTTCCCTGCATTACCGAAAGCATCTGAAGCATGAACCCTTAACTGTTGCGAACTTACTCCCAGGCTGTCATTAATCCATGTCTGTATTTCAAGCTTTATTTCCTCGTACCGTAAAATTATAAGAGGCAACTCTTTGCCTATATTTTCGATCTGGGCATAAAAAAGTACTATAACACTTGAAAATGCAACCACTATGATCAGAACGGAAACTAATGAAGAAATTAATCTCGACACACCGTAACTTTCAATTTTATTCGAAAGAGGTGTCATAAGCATTGCCAATAAACCGGAAAAGCAGATCAGAATAAAAAACTGTCTGCCAAAATATAGTACTACAGTAAGTAATATTGCAAAAAGCAATATTCTGTTTATTCGCTCCAGCCCCGGACTAGGTAACATACTATAAAGTTAAAAATAAAATTTGGAACAATACCCTTTTGCAGGATAAAGATGGACATATTTTGATTGCATGTAATATTTAACCTGTCAGGGCATTCTGTTTTCAATTTGCTGCAATGCTTCCTTTGCTGTGTTAACAGGAATTTTGCATGACCTGTCGACGCACACATAGATAGTCGTTTTTCCCGGCACAAGTTTATTCCTGAGCAATGACAATGTCCCTTCGTCGCGGCCGCCAAGAAATATTGCATGAGGAAGATAACTTGTATCAATTGTCTTTCTGATACTATCCCAATCCCCGCCAACAATAGCTACTTCATATAATGGATGAATAAAATGAATTCCCAGTATTCCCCAGTTTGAGTAATAAAAGATGTTTTTAAGCAGATCCTTTTGAACTACATTCAGCATCTCACGAGCTTTTTGAATATAAGTTCCGTTAGCAAAGTATTTACCCAGGAGATAGAGATTCATTGCCATTTCGGAATTTGAAGACGGGATAACATTATCAGCTATCTCCATTTTTCTGGCTATCAGGTTTGAATGATCATCGGATGTATAAAAAAACATCCCGGAGGAGTTGTCAAAAAAATGCAACAGGGCATAATCTGTAAGTTCTTTTGCCCTGTATAGCCAACCCTCGTCGAATGTCGCCTGGTAAAGGCCAATGAATGCAGAAGCAGTGAAAGCATAATCGTCGAGCATGCCCGGGATAGATGATTTGCCGTTTTTATAGTTACGGGTTATCTCATTATTCTGACTTAAGGCATTTATAGTAAGGAAATCTGCATTTTTGAGAGCAGCATCAAGGAATTCTTTCTTTCCGAATGCCTTGTAAGCGTCGACATATCCCTGCAACATGAGGGCATTCCACGATGTAAGTATTTTATCATCAAGACCTGGTTTGACTCTTTCATCGCGGACTTTCATCAGGGCTCTCCTGCATGTTTCTATCATGGTCTGAAGTTCTCCGGCATCGATATTATATTTCTGAAGAACCTCATTATATGTAAGTCTCTTATAGAGTATATTTTTATGATTCTCCCAGTTACCATTTTCAGTTATATTATAATAATCTATAAACAGCGACGCATCTTTTCCCAGAAGGGATTCAATCTCCTTTTTGGTCCAGACATAATATTTCCCCTCCTCACCATCGCTGTCGGCATCGAGCGATGAATAAAAACCTCCTTCGGGTGAAGTCAGTTCAGCTTCAATAAATTCAAGCGTTTCATAAACTACCCTTCTATATTCCGGGTTTTTGGTCAGTTGCCAGGCATGTGAATAGAGACTGACGAGCTGTGCATTATCATACAGCATCTTTTCAAAGTGCGGAACATGCCAGTTCTCATCTGTAGAATAACGTGAAAATCCTCCCCCAATATGGTCGTAAATACCTCCTGATGACATATTATCCAAAGTTGACAATACTGCTTCAAGGGCATCCCGATCTTTACTCACAGAATAATAGTGAAGCAAATATTCCCAGGCTGAAGGCATCGGAAATTTAGGGGCAGTGTTGATTCCTCCTTTCTTAAAATCGATATATGGTTTAAGCCCGTTGAAAATGCCGGCAAGGCTGTTTTTCTCAAGGATTGTTGTTCCGGTGTTGAGTACAACCTTATCCGATGATTTTATTCCATTTGTTATATCCTCAGCCTGACTGATAAGCACTGAAGGATTATTATGTTTAATATCAATGAAATAATTAAGGACTATTAACCATTTCTCTTTGGGGAAATAGGTCCCGGCATAGAACGGTTTGCCATCGGGCAATGCCAGTACATTAAGTGGCCATCCGCCGGTGCCGGTTATCAGGTAAGCTGCATTCATATAAATCTGGTCGATGTCGGGACGCTCCTCCCTGTCGACTTTTATTGAAACAAAATGCTCGTTCATAATTTGTGCCACCATATTGTCTTCATAACTTTCATGCTCCATTACATGACACCAGTGACAGGCGGCATAACCAATACTGATTACAAGCATTTTATTCTCATCCCCTGCTTTTTTCAGGGCTTCATCACCCCAGGGATACCAGTTAACAGGATTATGGGCATGCTGCAGCAGATAGGGACTGCTTTCGTGGATAAGCTTATTAGGGTGTTTATTCATTAAGGAATACATTAAAGATTGATCAGCCGGGAAGTGCCTCCAAAAATTACCTTCAACCCAAATTTATGAAATTTAACCGGATAAGGGAGAGAAAGAAAAAACGCAATGGCTTATTTTATTCACGATTGCTTTTAATTCTTGTCAAGAGTAAACGTTTTTCATTTATCTCCTAACAGTCTAAGTCAATATCTTATAAGAATCTTTTTCAAAAATATTTCTCATAAGCACCACATTTGAATTCTTTCTCATCCGCCTGATCATTCCTGTTAAGATTGCATAAAAGTTCCTCCTCCCAGTCAGGTTCAACATTGCTTTTACAAGTCAGGCAGAGGGATGGCTTTCTGATTGAATCCGGATTAATTTCGTAACCATCATCACCGAACATCCCGTTGATCTTCATTGGATCCATCTCATCGATATGCCTTCTGCCAAACTTGTCCCTCTTTTGGAGCGCAGTATCTATTTCATAATCACCTAATGGATGTTCTCTTCCGGTTATACAACTGAAACATCCGAATGGTGCTGAAGCCGATCCAACTATCCAGATATCTTTTCCGCACTGGCATTTTACACCATTTTTATAATCGTCCAATGCTGCTTCAATCCGGACTCTCAGTACCTTTTCATTTTCATTTGGATTTTTCTTCAAATGAATCTTTACATACCTGTCAATCGAAATAGGATTCCACATACTTTTAAATATTAGAATAATTGATACCCCGATTTCATTGGTTATCACAATTTGTGATTCCCAATACAAGTTTAAACAGTTAAGTATTAAGTTAACGCAGCGAGCGTTTGACTTCAAATATACAATTCTTAGAGATAAAAGACAAATATCTTACAAGCACGAGATGCCGGATTTCCATCCTTTTGTGTACTTCAATCTTGGATATAAAACCCTATTTCAGTATTAATGGACATATTCAGACTATTGCTTTTACTGAACTTTTTTTTGCGAATAAATGTTATACATTTTCTAAAAAATGATTTTTACGGTATTGACAGCGAAACTCAGCAAACTACCAGAAAAAGCAAAACTCAAATCAGGTTTGATAACTAATTTTTGATATTATGGCAAAACAAATCTTTATCAATTTAGCAGTAAAAGACCTTCAAAAATCAGTGGACTTTTATACTGCATTAGGATTTTCAAATAATCCACAATTCTCTGACGATACAGCAAAATGTATGGTTTGGAGTGAAAACATTTTTGTGATGATTATGACACACGAAAAATTTTCATCTTTTGCTTCGAAACCAATTACTGACACAAAATCCAGATTAGCAGGGCTTTTTTCATTGTCGGTCGACAGTGTTGATGAAGTGAACAATATTTTAAGCAAAGGACTCGATGCTGGAGGAACAGAGCCATCCGAAATGAAAGATTATGGCTTTATGCAACAAAGAACTATTGAAGATTTTGATGGACACACCTGGGAAATATTTTTTATGGACATTACGAAATTTCCCCAACAATCGATGTAAATTGAAGCTTCTATGAAAAAAGGAAAATTAGAACGATTAAAATAAATTATACGCTATGGCACTAATAAATCCACACATCAACTTTAATGGAAATGCAGAAGAAGCATTTACATTCTACAAATCAGTTTTTGGCGGTGAGTTCGCAATGATTATGCGTTTCAAAGACATGTCAGGTCCTGAATTCCCGGTAGCAGAAAAGGAAGCAAATAAAATTATGCATATTGCTTTGCCAGTTGGAAAAAACATTTTAATGGGAAATGACATTCCGGAAATTATGGGTCGGGTAAACGAAAACGAAAACAGAAGTAAAATTTCAATAAGTGCAGACAGCAAACAAGAAGCTGATAATTTATTTAACGGACTTTCAGCAGGTGGAAATATTGAAATGCCGATTTCTGACAGTCCATGGGGGTCCTATTTTGGAATGTTCAGAGACAAATTCGGTATTGAATGGATGGTAGATTTTGACCCAAAATATAAGGGGCAGATTTAAAAGGAGTTAAAAATCAATCATTTAACAAGCGGATATTACGGAATAAAAAAAAGACCACTGTAATTTACTGATAGCTGAAAAACTTGCTTTCCGGGGAGGTACGGCTTTACATAAACTTTTCCTGGAACCACAACCCAGATATTCGGAAGATATAGATTTAAGAAAAGATGTACAGCTGTTATTTCGAGTGAGGTCAACTTAGACAATAATGAAATTCACTGGGAATGCCCGAAATGCGTGAATAGCGGAACAATTACTGGCTGGCAGGGATGCAGTGGGACAATGAATTAAAAATCAGATGATCTCACACTGACTATTGCTCTTTCAGTATGAAATTCCAGTGGTTAACATATTATAAATTCATTGTAGTTAAGCGTCCATCCAATAAATCGAGGTATTTGACCTTCATATCTTTTGATAAAAAACTTATATCGATCAGTGTCTTCCATTTGGGAATTGCCAGGGTTATTGTCTCCAGAACTTTTTTAATGCTCTTTTCAGTTAGTTCGCATCTTTCTATCCCAAAGTAATTAACCAAAATATTACGAGTTAGATGTTTCTTTTTACCTTTCAAAGGCAAAGCAATTTCTTCATCTTGCTCTTTTAATACTATTGTGGAATTAACCAAATCGTAACAAGGAGATAGCCTTATCTGATTATCATCGGTAATAATGGAAAAGTTTTTAAGATGCGAATCTTCATTGCCAACTAAATAATTAAATATGACCAGCTTAAACAACTTTACTTTCTCAATAGCAGGGAAGGTGCAATAATCATCGATCAACTTAACGATCTTTTCCATACTATAATCATATTTCGTATCTCTGCTTAAACCAGCCAATTGAGCAAAATCTTCAACAGGAACTTTATCATTCTGTCCTTTCCTGTCAAATCGTTTGATGAAATAAGTTAATGTGTTATCCTTTGACCACAATAAACCATGAATAGGTATTTCCAACCCGATCTCGTTTGCCAATTTCATTGTAAGGTCTTCATTTTCTGGCAACTGAGTATATGTTTGATGTTGGGGTTTAAGTATGTATCTACCACCTTTATCTACAAGAATGAATTTTCTATCTTTGATACTCAGTATAGCACTTAACTTAGGCTGGACTCCCTGAATTGACATTTTTGCCGCACGGTTGAAGGCCTCAATCCGTTGTTCTTCTGCCGTATATTCAAGGTCTTTTAGTGTCTTCAGTCCAGTGGCTAAGAGTTTAAGACCTGCTTCGCTGTAACGATTTTCACCACACGGGGTATATGTTATTGGACATCGGTTCATTCTACAAATTCTTTTACTGTAACAACTCCAACCATGTCGTCTCCAACTGCAATTAATTGTGAGAAATGATCGTTCCTGTCGATTTTTTTAATTTTCAATAATCCGTCCAGTTGTATCCCTTCTGGTAGTAATCCATCGAAGAATGGTGGAAATTTATCGAACTTATACACCTTAACATTTTTTGGCATCGTCCTTGAGACTTCAAGACCTTCATACTCATCAAGGTATTCAAATAGATAGTCCTTCCCTTGTTGTAATTCAGTCAAAGTTCCTGCCTCAACTCCTTTAACAAATATCTTAGCCTTTCTCATTTTCCATGTTTCGTAAATTATACATTAGCGGACTTGTTAACTCTATTTTAATGTTCAAAACACTGAGTACCTTTCGTAAGGTATTCAATTGAATAGTTTCCTTCCCC
>Ga0247841_10010875_pt1 | contig 12262 bp, 9 predicted proteins | sample LaCruzMarch2015__2_FD_192410 | JGI IMG/M metagenome (GOLD analysis project Ga0247841, IMG submission 192410) | Freshwater microbial communities from meromictic Lake La Cruz, Castile-La Mancha, Spain - LaCruzMarch2015_18m | ecosystem: Environmental > Aquatic > Freshwater > Lake | place: Spain... | reverse complement strand
TCAGGACGAATCCAATACTTTGAAGCGTCAAAAAACCGATCTTGAGCAACAAATGGAAGAGTTGAAAAAACGACTGCCTGAATCACCTCCGCTCGGGAGACCCTCGGAAGTCGTCCCCGGCGGGTCCGATCAGGGTAGACCGGCCGGCGGACCCGCTCTGAGACCGCACGAAAATCTCAGCCCGTGCGATGCAGTCGTGGAATTCATGAAGAAGAGCGAAGGGGTCGTCAGACAGTACAGGGGGGATGAGCGCAAAAAGCTGCTGGCAGGGGTGAAAGAGGAGTACGCTCCCATTATGGCGCGAGCGCCTGCCAAGGCGGTTAAGGCCGCGGAAGCCTGGGTCAATGAAGTGACCAGTTCGTGGGACCAGCCCGGAGGCGATATGGTCTACCGACTCCTTGTCAAAAGAAATGCCGTGCTGGATGCCTGCGGCAAGAAGCCTCAGGATGCCGGATTCTGATCGAGACATCCGTTGCGTCCGGCCCTGAAGACTGTTGCGACATTTGGTTGCGGGCCCTGGTAACACCCACACCCCGACCCTTCCGGAGGGCGATGGAGGCGTCTTAAGCGGTCCCAGTGTTCCCTTTCCCTTTGGGCGAAGGACAGGGGGAATAGGCGTTAAAATAAGGCGAGTTCCCCGCCCCTAACACCTCCTGCCAGGGGAGGGCAATCCGGATTCTTCTCCCCCTGGATCCCGCGTTTCGCGGGACAGGGGGAGGGGGAACGTGCCACAATTCCGACAGGCCTCCGACTTTTGAGCCAGCCTCTATCCGGGCGAGATGCACGGCATGTCGTCCCACGTCCGCCCGTCCAAGAGTCTGCCGGCCTTCTTTTTGTTGCGTCCGCCCCACTGCTTGAAGAAGAATGGCACGCGTGCAGCCAGGCACTGGGCTCGGATGAAGCGCACCCAATCTTCCGAGATCGGACGGGCTCGAGGGCCCGATTCCCCACCGACAATGACCCAATCTATGCCGGATAGGTTCACTCCCCGAAGCGGCCCGAGCAACGGCTCCAAACAAAGGAACTTTACGCGTGCGCCCGTCTGCCTGAGATGGTCGATACGCTCGGCATAGTCCGCATTCTCCACAGTTACGCCCATCCAGACGTTTGGGGGCCAGTCCAGACCTGGACTCAACTCCAGCAGCCGGAGCGAACGCTTGGTGAGAACCTGAAAAACATGACTGCGGGCATCGCCCATGACCTGGAAGATCTTCCGGATGAATTCGACCGGCACCTCGTCGTGAAACAGGTCACTCATGGAATTGACGAACACCTTCATGGGCTTCTTCCATTTCAGTGGCTCAAGAAGAAGTTCGTCGTGCATTGTGACCTTGAATCCGTTCGCGTATTTCTTGTGGCCCATACCATGTAACCGGCGAGCCATGCACTCCGCGTAGCAGTTTTGGCAGCCCGGGCTGATCTTGGTGCAACCCGTGATAGGATTCCAGGTGCAGTGGGTCCATTCAATTGATGAGTTGACGGCCATTAGAGCGGTTGCCTAACCTTTTATCGAAATGGCATCATACTGATGGACAAGCCGGCAGTGGCGTCCACAAACCAATCTACAAGAGTTTTATCAAGCGTGATAGTGCAATGATATTCCCCTCCCTTTGCGGGAGGGGAAAGGGGAGGGGGACTCGGCTGCAAGCAGCCGGCTTGTTCTATAGCAAGCGCCAAAATTCTTGTCCGTATCAAATCCCCCCTGCCCCCCTTTTCTAAGGGGGTAAAAGCCTATTCCCTCTCCCTTTCGTAAATGGGGGTGAGGGGGGATTTGACAAGCAGCATCCGTACTGAATTGAGGACAATATTTTTTGGCAATCGCTATAATTTACTCCGCCTGCTTCCTCAGAAACGTGGGTATGTCGAGGTCTTCACCCTGTTCCAGATCGTACCCGTCGACCAGAGCCAGGTGCCGGCTGCTCTTTTCGCGTTGGCTGCGCTTCATGAAACTGGGCATCTGCGTGTCCTGCGGATCGGGAGGTATGATCGTTCTGGCCATGGGCTTTTCTGTGGCTGCGTTCTCCTTGGAAACGTGAGGAGCGGTTCGCGGCGCAACATACTCTTCGATTTTGCAGGCAGCGGCCCCATCAGCCCTCCCGAAACCGGTCGCGATGAGCGTGACATTCACTGCATCGCCCATCTCCTCGTCGATCACCGCGCCGAAAATTATATTGGCCTCGTCGTGGGCCTCGTTCTGGATGATGGAAACCGCGTCGTTGATCTCCGACAGAGTGAGGTTGGAGGACCCGGTAACGTTGATGAGCACTCCGCGCGCTCCGGACATGGAGACGTCCTCCAGAAGCGGGCTGTTGATGGCCATACGCGTCGCTTCTTCCACACGGCCCTCTCCGATAGCGGAACCGGTACCCATCAGGGCTACGCCCTTTTCCTGCATAACGGTCTTAACATCGGCAAAGTCCAGATTGATCAATCCGTGGACCGTGACTAGGTCGGATATTCCCCGCACGCCCTGGAGCAGAACATCGTCCGCTTTTCGGAACGCGTCCAGGAAGGAGATGTCCTTCTTCAGAGAGAGGAGCCGCTGATTCGGGATGATTATGATCGTGTCCACTTCGCGGCGGAGCATTTCGATGCCTTCGTCCGCCTGGCGCATCCGCTTCTTGCCCTCGAAAAGGAAAGGTTTCGTCACCACAGCGACGGTGAGGGCCCCAACTTCCTGCCGAGCGATGCGTGCCATGATGGGGGCTGCTCCGGTCCCGGTGCCGCCACCCATTCCAGCGGTGATAAAGACCATATCCGAGCTTTCCAGCGCGTCCCGGATGGCTTCGTAATCTTCGTTCGCTGCTGTGCGACCCACTTCAGGGTCGGCCCCCGCGCCGAGCCCTTTGGTATGTTGCGCTCCGATCTGGAGCTTGACTCCCGCCAGATTGTGTTGGAGGGATTGAGCGTCGGTGTTGGCGCTGATGAATTCCACTCCGCTGAGGCCGGACCTGATCATATTGTTGACGGCGTTTCCGCCCCCGCCTCCCACACCGATGACCCTTATGACAGCGTTGCGATTGGATTGCACTTCAAAGTCCAGCATTAGCCGGCACCTCCTAGAATCAAGATCGTCCTGGCCCTTCCACACCTCGCCGAATTCCCTCCGACGAACAGGAAAATTTCACTTCAAAAAGCTTCCACAAACCACTGCTTCATCCTTCCCATAACGCGGTCAAACACTCCGCCGTTAGTGTACGACGCAGAGATATTCGCACCCTTGTTGCGAGCCCCCCAAAGCACCAGACCCACGCCCGTCGCGTAGACCGGCGAATTCACCACATCCACCAACCCGCTGATTCCTGCGGGGAAGCCGAGTCTCACCGGCAGGTCGAAGATCTGTTCGGCTAGATCACAGATCCCTTCAATAGCCACGCTTCCGCCGGTGAGCACCATTCCCGAAGCCGCGGACTGGAGCAGGTTGTATTTCTCGAGTTCTCTGCGAACCAGGCCCAGGATTTCCTCGAGCCTTGGCTCTGTGACATCCGCGAGAAGGGCACGGGAAAGGACCCTCGGCTGGCGGCCTCCCACGCCCGGCACAGGAATCGTCTCATCTTTGTTGACCAGCGAGCTGAGTGCGCACCCGTATCTTCGCTTGATCTTTTCAGCCTCGGCCATGGGTGTCCTTAGCCCCACCGCGATGTCGTTGGTCAACTGTTCTCCGCCTACCGGTATGACCGAAGTGTATTCTATGGACCCTTCCACGAATACAGCGATGTCGGTGGTGCCGCCGCCGATGTCCACCAGGACCACGCCAAGCTCCCTTTCGTCCGCGGAGAGCACCGCTTCAGAAGAGGCCATCTGCTGGAGAATCAGGTCGTTGACCTTAAGAGCGCTTCGGTGAGCGCATCGTACGATGTTTTGGGCAGCCGACACAGCTCCGGTTATGATATGGACCTTGGCCTCGAGACGCACCCCGGCCATGCCGATGGGCTCCTTGATGCCTTCCTGGTCGTCTACCATGAACTCCTGGGGCAGTATGTGAATGACCTCGCGATCCAGCGGGATGGCGACGGCGCGGGCGGCGTCTATCACTCTGGCCACGTCCACCTGGGTCACTTCCCGGTTCTTGATGGCAATGACGCCGTGGGAGTTGATCCCTTTTATGTGGCCGCCTGATATGCCCGCATAGACACTCTCGACCTGGCAGCCGGCCATGAGTTCCGCGTCTTCAACCGCTTTTCTGATGCTGGACACGGTATGGTCGATGTTAACGACAACCCCCCGGCGCAGGCCGCGCGATGGTGCGGTCCCAACTCCAATAATGTCCACCATGCCGTCTGCATTGACTTCGCCGATGATGGCGCAGATCTTTGAAGTCCCTATGTCAAGGCCGACGACGGTGCTCTCGCTTCGTGACATATTCCTACCCCTGGAGGCGTGCTCTGTCCGCTGATCGAACCAACGCACGATCCTCGAAGTCGAGATTGATGATTCGGGCGTTATGCCATTCCCCTGTCTGGGTCAAGAATTTTCTCAGTCGCCCGTATCTTTGCATTTTCTGCTCAAAGTTCGCTTTTCCAAGAACCACGATCCGGCTGGACCTGGTGTGGAGGCTCAAACCATCGTCGAGATCAACGCGGATCTCGCTGACCTCGGAGAGTTCGAGGTCCGATCCACTTCGTTCCATCAGGTCCATGAGGTTCAGTCCTGACCGAATCATCTCCCGGATCTCCGGGCCGTCCGTTTCTAGCTGGTCGGGCGTCACACCCGTGATCAACGGGAAATCCACCGGATCACCCGGAAGCAGTCTCGTGAAGATCTCAGCTTGATCGTCCACGTAATAGAGTTTCCCCGCGGATAGTATGGCTCGGGGGGTTCGTTCTTCGATCTCCACGATCAATTGCGCGGGAAACCTTCTGTACACCGACGCGGAACGTATCCAGGGGTGTCGCTTAAGCCTCTCAGCTATGACTCCGAGATCAACGGTGATCAGGTTTGTACCGCTCTCGATCTGTGATGCTTCAATGACTTCCGTCCTGGACAGACGGCTGTTTCCCGTAACATCCACCTGCTGGAGATTGAAATACGGAACGTGAAGGAAAAACAGGTACCCGAGCAACAGGACGAGCATAGAGTCAACCGTCAGCACGGCCGCAAGTATGGACTTGAGTATCACGCGATTGCGCTTGCGCGTCTCCACGACGTCCCGTTTGGGACGGTTTCCCGGCTTTTCGGAGATTACGGGACGATTCTTGCTGCTCATGGGCCGTCCATCTCTCCTATGACGCGGATTTCCAGTTCCAGATCGATCTGTTCCGTTTCTTTGACGCTGGAGCGAATTAATTCAATTAGCTCCAGAACCTCCGCCGCGGAGGCGCCTCCAAGATTGACGATGAAATTGGCGTGGACCGGGGAGACTTGAGCCTTCCCCACAGCGACGCCCTTGAATCCCAGCCTATCTATGATGGCCCCGGCGGGATCTGCCGGTGAAGGGTTCTTGAACACACAGCCGGCACTGGGCTGGTCGAAGGGCTGAGCAGAACGGCGCTGTGTCTTCGCTTTTTCCAGTTCTGTGTCTATCTTTTCCGGCACACCCTTGAGGAGCCGTAGCGTTGCTTCGGCCACCACCGACCCTGCCGGGAGTTTCATGAATCGGTAGCCATATTCCAGCTCGGCTTTTGAGGCAGCGACATGCTCGCCACGCTCGGTGACCAGCTTCACTTCTTCCAGAAAATCAGCCACACAGACCCCACCGGCGCCGGCGTTAGCGACCACCGCGCCGCCACAGGACCCAGGAATTCCCCAAAGAGGCTCGAGTCCCGTCCAACCCAGTCGACAGACCCTGTTCACCAGCACCTGCAAAGGGAGTCCCGCGGCCGCGGAGACCAGGGCGGCATCACAGCCGATTTCTCGAACCTGAAACGCCTTCAACGAACCTGTCCGCACCACGACACCCCTGAAACCGGCATCCCGGAAAACCACATTTGTCCCTGCGCCGAGGATCACTCTGGGAATAGCCCGATCGCTTAGATACCGGAGCAGGCTTGCCAGCTCGTTCAGATTATCAGGTTCCGCGATCAGGTCCGCGGCCCCTCCGATCCTGAACGACGTGAACCGGCTCATAAGCGCGTTGGTCAAGACGCGGCCTGAAACGATGTCGCGAATCTCTTCTATGCGGTTAGGAGTAAGCTTCACTTGCGGCCCGCCTCCTTTTTCCGCAGTGCTTCCAGGATTTCCGGCCCCAATTTGGTCACGTCGCCCGCGCCCAAAGTGATAAGCAGGTCTCCGGGGTCCAGATCACGGGCGATCTCAGCGGGGATGCTCTCCCTGCGGCCCAAGTACCTCACGGTCTTGTGCCCGCGGCTGTGTATTCCTTCCGACAGAGCTTCGCCTGTAACGCCCTCAATGGGTTGCTCGCTGGCGGGGTAGATGTCCATGATGTAGAGCAGGTCCGCATAATTGAACGCGGTGAGGAATTCGTCGAACAAGAGCTTTGTTCTCGAGTATCTGTGAGGTTGGAACAGCACAGCGACGCGGCGCTCGGCGACCTGGCCCGCAGCCTGTAGCACGGCCCGTATCTCGGCCGGATGGTGGCCGTAATCGTCGATCACGGTGACGCCCGCTGCAGATCCTCTCAGAGTGAAACGTCGCTGGACACCGGGAAAAGTATCCAGCGCCTCTTTGGACTGCTCAAAGGGCACGCCCAGGACCTCTGCCACGGTTAAGGCGGCGAGGGCATCCACCACATTGTGTATTCCCGGCATGGGCAAACAGACTTCGCCGAGAAGTTCTTCCTCGCGATAAACGGTGAAACAGGAGAAAGCGCCCTCCAGGTGCGGCCTCACGCCTCGAATGAACGCCTGGGCAGACAGGCCGTACGTGATGAAGCGCTTCTCGATCAGGGGAATTATTTTCTGAACCTCAGGGTCGTCCAGACATACGATTGCGTAACCGTAAAAAGGTATCCGGTTAATGAACTCGAGAAACGCGGACCTGATTTCCTCCATGGAAGAGTAGCAGTCGAGATGTTCGCGATCCATGTTGGTAATCAGTGCCACGGTCGGGAAGAGCTTGAGAAAAGACCGGTCCGATTCGTCGGCCTCGGCCACCAGGAAATCGCCTTGACCCAGTCGGGCGCCACCTCCCAGGGCGTTCAGTTTGCCGCCGATAACCACCGTAGGATCCAGCCCGGCCGTGGACAGAATTGCAGCGATCATAGACGTGGTGGTCGTCTTGCCGTGCATGCCCGCCACTGCGATCGATGTCTGCATTCGCATCAGCTCCGCCAGCATCTCCGCCCTGGAAATCACTGGGATGCGCCGCTCTCGAGCCGCGCGGATTTCCGGGTTGTCCGGCGTGACCGCGGAAGATAAAACCACCGCGTCGGCTATGTCCAGGTGATCGCGGTGATGGCCTATCCACACGCGTGCTCCCAATTCCGTGAGTCTGGCAGTGACAGCGGATTCCTTGAGGTCCGATCCGCTGACGCGAAAACCCAGTGCCAACAGAATCTCGGCGATACCACTCATGCCGATTCCGCCGATACCGACGAAGTGAACGTCTTTGACCCGCTTGAACAGGGTGCCGATCATGACCGACCTCTTTTCATGTTCAAGAGCTCCAGGGCTATTATTCGGGCCGCGTCAGGCCTCCCCAGTCTGCGGGAGTTTTCAGCCATGTTTTTCAATATGGCCGGGTTTTCGGCAAGATGGCGTATTTCGCTGATAAGGGCGCCATTCTTAATGTCCTGGTCCCGGATCACGCGGACAGCGCCGCGGGATTCGAGGACACGCGCATTGCGGGCCTGATGGTCGCCGATTGCATAGGGGTACGGCGTCACGATAGCGGGCTTGCCCAGCGCAGTGATCTCTGCCAGCGTGCTCGCGCCGCTTCGACTCACGACCAGATCTGCCCAGCGGTAAGCCGATCCCATTTCGTATATGAATTCCCGAACGTCGGCTTCGATGCCAGCGTCGGTGTATGCCCTCTTGATTTCGTCTATCCCTGCGGCTCCCACCTGGTGAATCACACGAATTCGGCGGGCTAGGGGACCCAAAAGAGAAAGGTCGGCCGTCATTGCCACATTGATGCTTCTCGCTCCTCCGGAGCCGCCGAATATGAGAACGTTAAAAGTTTCGCCCGTCTTGTCTACTTCGGCTGCTTCAAACAGGTCCTCTCTGACCGGATTGCCGGCCAGGATTGTCTTTTCGCTGGGCGGGGCAGGGTCAGTCTCTTCCCAAGACGTGAAGATTCGGTCCACGAACCGGTACAGGATCCTGTTGGTGGTGCCCATTACGGAATTCTGTTCCTGTATCGCTGTGGCAACTCTCAGCATTACGGCTACGGCCAAGGTAGGTCCTGAGGCGTAGCCTCCCACACCGAGAATCACGTCGGGTCGAAACTCCCGAATGATCGAAAATGACTGCATAATCCCAATGGGAAGCTCTATTGCAGCCCGAGCGATGTTTGCCAACCCCGTTCTCCGCATACCTCTCGCGGAAATGAATCGGACCGAGAATTCGGTGTTCGGCAATATTTGCGCTTCTATCCCTTGGGCCGCGCCTACAAAAAGAATACTGCTGCCCGGCGCTTCGGCCTGGAGCGCCTTGGCCACGGCCAGCGCTGGAAACAGATGGCCTCCCGTGCCTCCACCCGCTATGAGGAGTCTCATGTCATCTCCTCCCTGCGGCCCGGTTGGCTCGCCCTGGTGATGGCCATCAGTATTCCCAGGCCGGCAAGGTTCATGACCAGCGACGTCCCTCCCAGAGAGACCAAGGGCAGGGGGAGTCCCTTGGTGGGGAGCAGTCCCATCGCCACGGCCATGTTCACCATTGCCTGTAGCCCGATGAGAGTCGTAATCCCGAACGCGAGATATCGGTGGAATTTGTCCCCGCTCCTGATAGCGACCACCAAGCCTCGGCATATCAGGAGATAGAATAGGATTATGAGAAGACCCACGCCAACCAGCCCCAGTTCTTCTCCCACCACCGCAAAGATGAAATCCGTGTGAGGCTGGGGAAGGTAAAAGAGCTTTGAAAGCCCCTTTCCAAGGCCGACCCCCCAAATGCCGCCGCACCCAAAAGCCACCAGACTTGTGATGATGTGATAGCCGGAGTTCAAAGGATCTGCCCACGGATCGAAGAATGCTTTGATCCGGCTCAAACGATACGGAGCGTTCACCGCGATGAGGCACAAAAACGGGAGGCTGAGAACAACGCTGCCAAGCAAGTGTTGAAGCCGTACTCCAGCGACAAAGAGCATCATAACGCCGACCGAGGTAACAATCATTGCAGTGCCGAAATCAGGTTGCATGAGAACGAAGAACACTACGACACCCATGATCAGGGCGTGCGGCAAAAGTCCGACCGCGAAGTCCTTTATGCTGTCGCCCTTCTTGGCTAGCGACCGCGCAAAGAAAATGATCAGAGCGTACTTAATCAATTCGGAGGGCTGGAGGAAAAACCCGAACGGCAAGCGTATCCATCGATTGGCCCCGCCCATTTCGACGCCGATGCCGGGAATAAAGACGAGTATGAGCAGTACGATTCCCAGGCCCATCAGCGGGAAAGCGGCTTTTTTCCAGAAGCTGGGATTGACAAGGGAAAACACATACATGGCCACAAGTCCTATGCCAATGGCAAAGCCCTGCTTCTTCGTATAGTAGAACCCGTCACCGAACTTCCCGGAGGCAATGATGTAACTGGCGGACGTCACCATTACTATGCCGATAGTGAGAATGAGAAGCACCACCGTCAAGAGAAACGGATCAGGTCCGAAAACCCTCCTGGGTTCGGCGATCTGCGGGTCCGATCTTGGGACAGGGGCCATTCATCTCTCCAGGACGCAGCGTGTCATCGGGACCACGTTTCGTCTTCACCTTCGCTCCGGAAGCAGCCTTGCCGCTCTCTGAGCAGTCGTATGGAACAGGCGGCGCTGACGTACGGCTGCGCGCCGGGAAACCTGCCGGGAAGGACGCTCGCATGGATCGGGGGAGCTGCGGGCTGTCCAGGCTCGCTTTCAAGGCAACACCGGATAATGTCTTGTGTCTCGTTTTCGATACGACCAAGAAACAGCCACGGACACCGACCGCGGAAAATCGGTCGGCCCCTCCCGTCGGCAGAAGTCAAACGCGTTTTGAAGTTTTCTGTGCTCACTTTATCCCCTCTCGATCAGGCTTCAGCGCAGCTTGAGCGTACTTATCGCGATGAGGGCAAAGATCACCGAAATGATCCAGAACCTGACGATCACCTTTGGCTCAGGCCACCCCTGGAGCTCGAAATGATGGTGTATCGGAGCCATGTTGAAGATCCTCTTGCCGGTGGTCTTGAAGGAAGCCACTTGCAAGATCACGGAAACCGCTTCGATGACGAACACTCCTCCTGCAATGGCCAACAGAATCTCGTTTTTGGTCACCACAGCAACAGTTCCCAACAGGCCTCCGAGGGACAGGGAGCCCACGTCGCCCATGAAGATTTCGGCGGGATACGCGTTGTACCAGAGAAAACCCATGCCCGCTCCAAGCATCGCGCCGCACAACACGCACAATTCGCCGGAGCCCGCAACGTACGATACCTGCAAGTAGTGCGACAGCTTGAGGTGTCCGGCAATGTACGCGAAAACGAGATAGGTCGCGCCGCAAATCATCACCGGACCAATTGCGAGCCCGTCCAGTCCGTCCGTGAGGTTCACGGCGTTGGATGCCCCTGCTATCACCAGCGCCACAAAGGGAATGTAAAAGATGCCCAGGTCCGGATTGACATTCTTGAAGAACGGCACGGCGAGCGTGGTCTTGAAGACCGGATCCAGCCACAGAATCAATCCCACCACCGCACCGATAAGTAACTGTAGTCCCAGCTTCTGCTTGCCCGATAGACCTTTGTGATTGCCGCGTATGATCTTCAGGTAATCGTCTGCAAATCCCACTGCTCCGTAACTGAGCGTCACCCCCAGGACCAACCAGATGTAGATGTTGTCCAAGCGGGCCCACAGAAGACAGGAGATAGTCATGGCAAAGAGTATCAGGATCCCGCCCATCGTGGGTGTGCCGCTCTTCTCCAGGTGGGAGCTGGGTCCGTCGTCTCTAACCATCTGTCCGATCTGAAAGGCTCTCAGATAATCCACAAGCGGACGACCAAGCAGAAAGCTGATCATCAAGGCTGTCAGAGTGGCCATGATGGCCCTGAAGCTTATATATTTGAAAACGTTGAACAGAATGAGATCCGAGCCCAACGGATAGAGCAGGTGATAGAGCATACGCTAGTTTTCCTCCAATATCCTGTCCGCCATAACTTCCATCCGCATAGCGCGGGAACCCTTTACCAGAATAATGTCAAATCCGTTCAGATCCGACCGAATGAGGTCCCATGCGCTATCTTTGTCCGGAGCCGGAACTACGCTCCGTACATCCCCTCCGGCAGAGACGAAGCCTTTACAAAAGGCTTTGCCGAACTTTCCCACGAAGACAACTCTGTTTATTCCCAGCTCCGCGGCTCGTCTGCCCGTCTCTTCGTGAAGCTCCTCCGCGTGCTCGCCCAATTCCATCATATCTGCCAGGACCGCCAGGGTCTTGCCGCGGTTGCCGTTGGCGGCAAGCACCTCCAGGGCAGCGGCGGTGGACTGGGGATTAGCGTTGTAGCAGTCGCGGATCAGCGTCCGATCGCCACGCAAACTCACAATCTCCATTCGCATTTCGGGCGGTACGAATCGGCTTAAAGCCTCAGCAACTTCCTCCAGGCCGATTCCGAGCGACGAGCACGCAGCGGCAACCGCAAGAGCGTTGGCAACGTTGTGACGGCCTGGTACCACCAGCCTCATTTCCTGCCTTCCTGCCGGATGAATCAACTCGAACCGGGTTTCTTCACCGATCTCTACCCTGGTGGCCCTGAAGTCTCCGGAATCTACGCCGAACGTGACCACCTTGGCGGGACTTTTGGACAGGAGCGGTTCGAGATAGGGGTTGCGGGCCGGCAGGACCGCAGTCCCACGTGCAGACAGCGCCAGAACGAGCTTGAATTTTTCGCGGGCCACGTTCTCTATGGAGCCGAGCCCTTCCAGATGCACAGGCCCAACAGTGGTTATGACAGTCACATCCGGCGCTGCGGCCCTCGCGAGAGCATCCATTTCTCCGATTCCGTTTATGCCGGCTTCGACCACCGCGGCAGTATGACGGGGGCCGAGATTCAGCACGGTCATAGGCAAGCCGACCATATTGTTGAGGTTTCCCTGGGATACCAGAGGGGAATGCGTCCGCTTCAGCACGGCCGCTATCATTTCCTTGACGGTTGTTTTGCCCGAGGACCCGGTCACCGCGATCAGGGGG
>Ga0247841_10010874_pt1 | contig 12263 bp, 8 predicted proteins | sample LaCruzMarch2015__2_FD_192410 | JGI IMG/M metagenome (GOLD analysis project Ga0247841, IMG submission 192410) | Freshwater microbial communities from meromictic Lake La Cruz, Castile-La Mancha, Spain - LaCruzMarch2015_18m | ecosystem: Environmental > Aquatic > Freshwater > Lake | place: Spain... | reverse complement strand
GCTGCAACAAACTCAGGCAGATCGGTAGAAAAGCGTGGAACCTTGAACTGATCTGCCAGGTAGTTCTGCACAGTGTAAGGAAGGACGAAATATCCGTCGCTCAATCCCTGCATCAATGCTGAAGCACCCAGGCGGTTGGCTCCATGATCTGAGAAATTGGCTTCACCGCCGACAAAAAGTCCGGGGATAGTGCTTTGCAACTCGTAATCGACCCATGTGCCGCCCATCGTGTAATGGATGGCCGGGTAGATCATCATCGGGGTTTCATAAGGATTCTCATCGACTATCTTTTCATACATCTGGAAAAGATTGCCGTATCTTGCTTCGATCACATCTTTCCCTAATCTTTTAATAGCATCTTTAAGATCGAGGTATACTGCCAGGCCTGTAGGACCGACACCATAACCGGCATCGCACCGTTCTTTGGCGGCACGGGAAGAAATATCCCGGGGACTCAGGTTGCCGTATGCCGGGTATCTTCTCTCCAGGTAATAATCGCGATCTTCTTCAGCTATAGCTGTTGGCTTGATCTCTCCTTTGCGTATCCTCTCAGCGTCTTCTTTCTTTTTAGGCACCCAGATACGGCCGTCGTTACGAAGGCTTTCGCTCATCAGGGTAAGCTTCGACTGGTAATCGCCGTGCATGGGAATACAGGTCGGGTGGATCTGCACAAAGCTGGGATTTGCGAAAAAAGCCCCCTTCTTATATGCCTGCCAGATGGCGCTTCCATTACAGTGCATGGCAAGTGTCGACAGGAAGAAAACATTTCCATAACCACCCGTTGCCAGGATGACCGTATGCGCCGAATGACGCTCGATTTCGCCGGTCACGTTGTTCCGTACGATAATGCCACGCGCCCTTCCATCGATAACCACCAGGTCCAGCATATCACGGCGGTTATACATGGTCACCGAACCTTTGTGGATCTCTTTGCTGAGCGAACCGTAAGCGCCCAGAAGCAATTGCTGCCCGGTTTGTCCCCGTGCATAAAAAGTACGCGAAACTAAAGCGCCCCCGAATGAACGGTTATCGAGCAATCCGCCATACTCACGGGCAAAAGGAACACCCTGGGCGACACACTGGTCGATAATGGCATTACTGACTTCGGCTAAACGGTAAACATTGGCTTCTCTGGAACGGTAATCGCCGCCTTTGATGGTGTCATAGAACAGCCTGTAAACGCTATCGCCGTCGTTGCGGTAATTTTTTGCGGCATTGATCCCTCCCTGGGCGGCAATGCTATGCGCCCGCCGGGGGCTGTCATGGTAGGTGAAACATTTCACCATAAAACCCAGTTCACCTAAGCTGGCTGCGGCGGCGGCCCCGGCAAGGCCGCTTCCAACCACGATAATGTCAAGCTTGCGCTTATTGGCAGGATTGACAAGGTTTTGAGATGCTTTATATGATGTCCACTTTTCAGCAAGAGGGCCGGACGGTATCTTTGAATTCAATTGAGTCATAATTCCGGAAAATTAATTTGTCAGACTTGTAATTAATAATAAATCAGGAAATAAAGCGGGATCAGGCAAAAACCTAATGGAATAACGATGGAGTAAAAGTCACCCACGGCTTTGATAAACGGCGTGTATTTCGAGTGATCCAGCCCGAGCGACTGGAAAGCAGACTGAAAAGCATGGTTGAGATGAAACCCCAGCAGAACGATCAGCACGATATATCCAACTGAGTAAAACTTATTGGTAAACAGGTTAAAGGCCATGCTGTAAAAATCGTGATCGTCTGTTACCCTTGCCGTTCCTGTCGGCGCTTCGGTTATTCCAGCTTTGACCAGGTAAAAGTTCATCAGGTGAATGACCAGGAAAACGCCAATCACAACGCCTGTGTGGATCATGAACTTGGAGAAGAACGACAGGTGCGACCAACCTTCCTTTTTATATCTGACCGGTCTTGCCATCCAGTTCTGGATCTGCAAGATTACCCCAACAATGATATGGATGATAAATCCTCCAAAGAGGAAGATCTCCATTACTTTTATCAGCGGATTGGTAGTCATAAAGTAAACCGCTTCCCGGAAAATATCCTTATGGTTTGCAGTGATAGGAATGATGAAAAGGTTGATGCCCAGGTGTACGACCAGGAAAACCATCAGGAATGCCCCCGCGAAAGCCATTATGAATTTTTTGGTTAGCGAGGAGAATCTTAAAAACTTACTCATAATCGAAAGATTTTTAAATAACTGACCAATTATTGTTTATCAGGTGCTTTAAAAAATTATTGTGAATTGATTAACAAATGTAAATAAAATCTGAAATATGTTATTTTTGGTTGATGAATTACTTTAAATTTATAATGAATCTTGATTGGAAACCACAGCCCCTACCCCTAAATCCCCTCCCCCAATTGGGGGAGGGGACTATGGGGAGGGGGCGGCTGACCACTTAATGACCATGAAAAAAATATTCATCACCTCAGCATTCTTTAAAACGAACAGGAAAAAATTCATTGAAAAAATGGAGCCGGTCGGGCTGGCTATTTTTCATTCCAATGATATTTTTCCCAGAAACGGAGACCAGTCATTCCGGTTCCGGCAGCAATCCGACCTTTTCTACCTCTCCGGTATTGACCAGGAAAAGACCATCCTGATTCTCTTTCCTGATTGCCCTAATCCGGAATTGCGGGAAGTATTGTTCCTGATCGAGCCTGATGAATCGTTGCAGACATGGGAAGGCCATAAGTATTCACGATCAGAAGCTGTGGAAATTTCCGGAGTGGCTAAAGTAAAATGGCTCGGCCAATTCGATGCCATGTTGAGCGAAGCGATGTCGTTTGCGGAAAAAGTTTACCTTAATGCAATTGAATACCCGAAGTTCTACACCGAAGTTCTTTACCGTGATTTACGTTTTTCAAGGGATATCAGGGAGAAATATCCAAATCACGATTACAGGCGGGCGGCTCCGTTATTATATCCCTTACGGGCGGTCAAGACTGATGAAGAAATTGCGTTGATCGGCCAGGCCATCGATCTCACCGGCAAGGCTTTTCAGCGGATCCTGAAATTCGTCAGTGACGGGGTGATGGAATACCAGGTTGAAGCTGAACTCACCCATGAGTTCTTGTTTGATGGTGCAGCAGGATCGGCTTACCATCCTATCATTGCCTGTAGTGAGAATGCCTGCACGCTGCATTATATCGAAAACAGAAGCGAATGTAAGGATGGCGAGCTGTTGTTGATGGATTTCGGTGCAGAATACGGTCATTATGCTGCCGATCTGACCCGTACCATTCCTGTAAACGGCCGTTTCACTAGCCGCCAGCGGGCCTGTTACCATGCTGTTCTGCGTGTATTGCGCCAATCAAACCGCTTGCTTGTTCCGGGTAATAACATTGACCGGGTCAATAAAGAAGTAAATAAGCTGATGGAGGAAGAAATGATCGGACTTGGTCTGTTCAGCAGGGAAGATGTTAAAAAACAGGATCCTGACAAACCGTTGTTCATGAAGTATTTCATGCACGGTGTCTCGCATTTCCTCGGGTTGGATGTGCACGATGTGGGCTCGAAGTTCGAGCCTTTCCGGCCCGGTATGGTCTTCACCTTTGAGCCCGGCCTTTATATCCTGGAAGAAAAAATGGGGATAAGGCTTGAGAACAACTATCTCATCACGCAAGGTGAGCCGGTTGATCTGACGGCCGGGATTCCGGTTGAAGCGGAGGAGATCGAGAGGTTGATGATCGGGCGATAGAGCGATCGGACGACATTTATTATTGCGGTGCGCTGCACCTGGGTTAATATTCGATCACGGTTTTTCTACAAATATTGAGGTGCGCTGCACCTTGGTTAGTTTTTCTTTAAATATTGCGATGCTATGCACCTGTATGATTTTCAATCGCATATTTTTGGTACAGGTGCAGAGCACCAAAATATTTATAGCACAATGATTCGCCACAGTTTGTTGAGGTGCAGCGCACCGTGATATTTATTCCCTATAAGAAAAATCATCAAAGAAATCAAATAAATATTCATCCCGGAATTTGATTTCATTTTTGTTTAATATTTCAAGATATTCTTCTCTGAAAGTTTTCTTTCTATGATGATCTTGCTGCCTAATAATGTATTTAACAATCTGGTTGATTTGTGAATGAGAATATGTAAAAGCACCATACCCCTTTTGCCATTCAAATTTAAATTTTGAATATTTCTTCTGCTTGATCCAGGAATTACTGGATGTTTTTATCTCTTCAACAAGATCTGGAATAAGGTGGTTAACATTATATCCTATGAATATATGAATATGATCAGGCATAGAGTTAATTGCCAATAGTTTATGTTTGTGATTTTGGATAATGCCGGTGATGTACATTTCCAGTTCATTTTTCCATTGCTCATTGATCAATGCATCACGGTTTTTTGGTGAAAAAACCAGATGAAAATAGGTTTGTGTATAGGTATTTGCCATTTGGTTATTATTGCGGTGCGCTGCACCTGGGTTAATATTCGATCACGGTCTTTCTATAAATATTGCGGTGCGCTGCACCTGGGTTAATATTCGATCACGGTTTTTCTATAAATATTGCGGTGCGCTGCACATTGGTTCATATTCGGTAACGGTTTTTCTACAAATATTGCAGTGCGCTGCACCTTGGTTATTTGATGATGACGTTTTCCTGCTACCAATATTTTGGTGCTATGCACCAGTATGATTTTTAATCGCATATTTTTGGTACAGGTGCAGAGCACCAAAATATTTATAGCACAATGATTCGCCACAGTTTGTTGAGGTGCAGTGCACCGAGATATTCTCTGATAATATGTTTATCCGGAAAAATGAAAAAAATACCCGCTGAAGAGAGAAAAAAAAGCGATAGTAAAATATTAGATATTAGAAATATTGTGGAATAAATTTCGCATATCAAATATCTAATATCGTTCTCTCGTTCTTTCTTTCAACAAACTTCTCTACTTTTACCATCCAAATTAAAATCTTCAAACCCATGTTCGAATCAAAAGTCTATACAACCCGTCGCAACAGGCTCCGTTCGCTGGTTTCATCCGGCATCATACTTTTGCCAGGCAATCCCGAAGCAGCCATGAATTATGCAGCAAATACCTATCATTACCGGCAGGATAGCAATTTTCTCTACTATTTTGGCCTGGATCATCCCGATTTTGCCGGTGTTATCGATGTGGATAACAACCGGGACATCATCTTCGGAAATGATGTGGAAATGGACGATATTATCTGGATGGGTTTCCAACCCTCGGTGAAGGAACAAGCCGCCCGGGCCGGAGTTGAAAATACCGGGCCGCTTTCAAAACTGGATGTTTTCGTGAAAGATGCCCTGGCGAAAGGCCGGAAAGTGCATATTGTAAAGCCTTATCGCGGCGAAGTGCTGATCTGGCTCGAAAGCCTTCTGGATGTGCATCATTCGCAGGTCAGGAATTTTATTTCCGAAGAACTGATCCGCGGTATAGTGAGCATGCGCTCGATTAAGGAAGAGGTAGAAATAAGGGAAATTGAACAGGCGGTGAATGTGGCCTATATCATGCACACGACCGGAATGATCATGGCAAAACAAGGCGTCGTCGAGCAAAAGATTGCCGGCGCTATAGAAGGCATTGCAATATCTTATGGCGGCCCGGTGTCATTCCCTGTAATATTAAGTGTGGATGGCCAGACGCTGCATAACCACTACCATGGCAATATCCTGAAAGAAGGCAGGATGATGGTGATCGATGCAGGCTGTGAATCGGCGCTGCATTATGCCAGCGACATTACCCGCACAGTCCCTGTAGGTGGCAAATTCAACCAGCGGCAGAAAGAGATCTATGAGATCGTACTGAAAGCCAACACAGAGACTATAAAAGCAATAAAACCCGGCGTTTATTATAAGGAAATCCATCTGCTGGCAGCAAAAACCATCGCCTCCGGGCTGAAAGAACTCGGGCTGATGAAAGGCGATGTAGACGAAGCCGTTGCCAGAGGCGCTCACGCTCTCTTCTTCCCGCACGGACTGGGCCATATGCTCGGACTGGATGTGCACGACATGGAAGGACTTGGTGAGAATTTCGTAGGCTATGACAATACCGTCAGCCGCAGCGAACAGTTTGGCCTGGCTTTCCTGCGTCTTGCCAGGAAACTGGAACCGGGCTTTGTCCTGACCGATGAACCGGGATGCTACTTTATCCCAGCCCTCATCGACCAATGGCGGAAAGAAGGCAGGTTCACCGAATTCATCAATTACGATAAAGCCGAGACTTACAAGGATTTTGGTGGTATCCGGATCGAAGACGATATCCTGGTAACTGCAGACGGATACCGCGTCTTAGGCAAACCGATCCCGAAGACGGTGGCAGATGTTGAGGCTTTAATGGCGGTTAAATAGTGTCATAAAGTAGTCATTAGGTGGTCATTAAGTAGTCATTAAGTAGTCATTAAGTAGTCATTAAGTAGTCATTAAGTAGTCATTAAGTTGTCATAAAGTTGTCATTAGGTGGTCATTGGGTAGTTATATTTGGATTATACAACCTAATGACTATAAATGACCACTTAATTACCATAAAATTTGTACCTTTGCAGCCTTTTTTAAAATAGTATAAACCAGTAATCCTTACAGATATGTCTAATGAAATTAATGATAAGCTAAGAAACGAGTGTCAGAACGCTCTCGAAACCCTTGAAAAACTGAAGCTTCCCGAAACTGCTGAGTTGCAGGCAAAATTGGCCTGGTGCATCGGCAGTTTTGATTACGACAAGAATCCTTCCGGTCTCACTGAATTTGGCGGAATGGCACTGAAAGCCCTCAACAAATTCAAGGAAAAGAATCCTAAAAAAGTTTCCAAAAAAGTGATCGACGGCCTGGAAGCCGCTATCCGGAATTTCGAGGCAAACATGTATTAGCGTAAGCCCCCACCCCTTCCCTCCCCCAATTGGGGGAGGGAGTAAGGGAGGGGGCCATCGCGTCATCCGAGTTCTATTAATTCAATGGGGATTGCCAAAACAAGTAAAAAAAACCTGCTGCATTACAGCATCTCCGGCAATGGACCTGTAATTGTCCTGCTCCATGGCTTCCTTGAATCGGGGGAAGTGTGGAAGAATTTTGCCCGGAGGTTAAGTCATTCCTTCCGTGTCATCACTATTGATTTACCGGGTCACGGACTTAGTGAAAATATCGGGACTGTTAATTCAATTGACGACATGGCTGAAGCGGTGCGACATGTGCTGAAATCACTCAATGTGCAAACCTGTCTAATGGTCGGTCACTCGATGGGCGGATACGTGACCCTTGCCTATGCTGAGAAATATTACCGTCAGCTTAAAGGTTTTGTCCTCTTTCATTCCCATGCTGGCGCCGACAGCGCCGAAACCAGAACCGGCAGGCAGCGTACCATAGCACTTGTTCAAAAAGACCACTTCGTGTTTGTCAAAAATTTCATCCCTGATCTTTTTGATCCTTCAAATGTGAAAAAATTAAGCAGGGAGATCGAAAACCTGCAGGATTTAGCACAAAAAACTCCCAAAGAAGGTATCATAGCAGCGCTGGAGGGAATGAAAAACCGTCCTGACCGGCAGCATGTGCTTATAAATTCAAAAGTGCCGGTTCTGTTCATCATTGGAAAAAATGACAGCCGTATTACCATGGAAAACATTATTCCACAAACCCTTTTGCCCGAGCACAGCGAGATGCTTCTGCTTGATCACGTGGGGCACATGGGATTTATCGAGGCGTCGGGGAAGACTTTTTCAGCGGTGAAGGGTTTTGCAGAGCGGGTTTTATGATAGAGCGCGGATGACGCGCCAGTTCCCTCCCTCATGAGGTGGGAGCGTCTAAAATTTGCTTTACTTTGCACTCTTAAAAAATCCGAAGATGGGGAGCAACAAACAGAAACTACAGCCTCAAAAGACAATAAAACCAGGCATTTCCGATAAGACGCTATACCTGCTTTTTATCATCATACTTGCCGCGGTAACTTTTGGCCTTAATATTAATACCATCAAAAATTACTATAACCTGGATGATTTTCACATCGCCAAGAATAATCCGGATTTCGAACAAGGGATAAAAGCCATTCCCAGGATCTTCATCACACAATATTCTATTGAAGATGATAAAAGCTATGGTTACCGGCCATTGGTTAGGTCTTCTTTTGCCATCGAGTACCAGTTCTTCGGAAAAAAACCTTCTGTCAGTCATTTTTTCAATGTCGTGTTCTACCTTATTATAATTCTTTTGCTGTTTAAAATACTCCGGCGACTCCTGCGGGATTACCATTATCTCTTACCTTTTATCATAACCCTTTTATTCGCTGCCCATCCCATCCATACTGAAGTGGTCGCCAGCCTGAAAAACAGGGATGAACTTTTTATGCTGCTCCTTGGTTTACTGGCATTGGACCAGGCCATCCGTTATGCCGACACCCGGAATAATAAGCACATCTATTGGGCGATGGGAATGTTTTTTCTTTCCGCCCTATCTAAGCCAACTGCCGCGGCTTTTTTCTTCATTATTCCTTTGTCGTTGTACTTTTTCACTGACCTGGAACTTAAACCGGTCTTAAAGGTTGCTTTACTGACTGCACTGATCTCATTAGCAGCTGTCTTAGGACCACATCTGTACCTGCCTTCACAAAACAGGCCGTTAGACATGATGGAGAACCCGCTTTCCGTACAGGGAGGTTTTCTGAATCATATTGCTTACGCGGGTTTCAGTTTGTACTATTACCTGCGCCTGCTGATTTTACCCCATCCGCTGCGTTACTATTATGGGTATAATGTATTCCCGGATATTAATTTTTCCAATATCTGGGTTATTCTTGCCATAGTTTTCCACCTGGGAATCTTTATATATGCAATTCTTAAACTGCGGCAGAAGCATATCCTTTCCTTCGTGATCCTGGCTTATCTGACTTCTATATTTCTATTCTCCAACCTGGTGAAACCTTCGCCGGGCATCATCGCCGAAAGATTCCTCATTGTACCTTCCATTGCCTTTAGTTTTGCCCTCGGTTATTTTATTTACCGTTTATTTTTCCATAACCCTGCCGTGAAAAAGCTCTCAGGTGTTAAAACATTTGCCATCCTCGGCGTGACGGTTTTAATCCTAATACCCTACTCCGCCAAAACCTTTATCAGAAACCAGCAATGGCGTACCGAGTACTCTCTTTATAAATCCGATATGCCCTATCTTTATGATTCGTTTAAAGCTAACGACCTTTATGCCAATGAGATCATGAAAAGTGTGAACCGTGAACTCGCCAAGCCTGTTAACGTGTTGAAATTCGTTGATCCGCAGGTGAAAGAAGCCATCAGTCATTGGGAGAGAGCTATAGAAATATTGCCGGAGGCCGGATCACCTTACCGTAACCTGGGCATTGTATATTCACGTGTTTATAAGAATTATGATACAGCGATTTATTATTTCAGTAAGGCATTGGAATATGAACGTGCTGATCCGATGACCTATTTTAATCTGGGGATGACCTATGAATCAAAAGGAGAATATGCCCGCGCCGTCGATTACCTGCAAAAGAGCCTTGCCATTGATTCTGCTGCTATCAACACACGTTCACGCCTGGCTAATATTTATTATGGAATGGGCGAATTTAAGGAAGCCATAAACCTAAACCAGGAAATCATGCGCATGGCACCCAAAGAGTCACTGCCTTATATCAATATGGGGAATTACTATATTTTCCAGAAAGATACCATTACCGGGATAAAATATTATGAAAAAGCAGTCGAGCTGGGTGCTCCGCCCGATGCTTCCGTCTTCCTCAGCAAATATTACAAGATGAAAGGAGACCTGTCTAAAGCTAACTATTACTGGAAGGTGGCAGACGATCTGAAGAATAAAAAACCGGTACAATGAGAGGCATGGAGGTGTGGAAGCATGGGGGCGTGGAGGCATGGAAGCATGGGGGCATGGAGGCGTGGAAGCGTGGAGGCACGGAGGCGTGGAAGCATGTCCGCTTCCGTCTTCTGTCTTCTGTCTTCTGTCTTCTGTCTTCTATCTTCTGTCTTCTCTCCTCTCCCGCTCTTGCAAACTTCGAATTCAATGCCAACTGCCAGGCCGCGATGCAGGCTATTCTTGACCTGAAGACCAACACTGCCAGGGATATCCTGCAAAGAGAAAAAGCAGTGAATCCGCAAAATGGCTTTGTAATATACCTGGAACACTATTGCGAATCCATCGAACTGATTGTCACCGAAGATGTAAAGATCTATGAAAAGCTGATCGGCAGCTACGAGGAGCGGCTGGAGCAAATGGACCTGCTTGACGACGGTTCTCCTTACAATGCCTGGTTACAGGCCGAAATGCAGTTTCATACCGGTCTTGCACAGGTAAAATATGGTACGCGCTTCAACGGGGTTACTAAAATGCTGGGTTCGTACAAACGTATAAAAGAGCACCGGAAAAAATATCCTCAATTCTGGCAAAACCAGAAACTCACCGGAATTTTTAACATCCTCCTTGATAATATTCCTCCTTTCTTGCGCTGGGCGGCAGATTTATTTGGTTTCAACGGAGATTCGGTTTTAGGCATGTACCAATTAAAGGAATATGAGAGCAAAGCCAGGGATTTTCCCGGTCTTGCGGAAGAAGGTGTCATGATGATCAATCTCGCGTATATGCTTACCAGGCAGGAAGCTGAAGGATTTCAATATATGTCCGGTCTGGATAAAGATATTTTGAATGTGACTTTGGTAAAATACCTGTGTGCTAATTCTGCTTCTTTCGCCTATCGGAATGACCAGACCCTGAAATTATTAGCGGAAATTCACCAGGATGAACTCGATGTCATGTTTGCACCTTTATTGTATGTAACAGGCCGCAGTAAACTGAACCATTTAGAAGAAGATGCTTATATTTATCTTGAAGGTTTCCTGGAGGAATACGCTGGTCCCGATTACAAAAAAGATGTTTGTAACCGCCTTTCTTATTATTACCTCATCCAGGGAAACCTGCAGAAATATGAGGAATACAAGGCCAAAGTTGCTACGATTGGGCAAGATATGCGTGACCGTGACCGGGAGGCCATCGCAGAAAGCCGGTCGGGGTTGATCCCGCACACAGGCCTGCTCAAGGCACGGCTGCTGTGTGATGGCGGATACTTCATCCAGGCTGATTCCATCATCAAATCGATTGATCCGGGTTTACTGAGCCACCCTGCTTACCAGCTGGAGTATTATTACCGGAAAGGAAGGATTTTTCAGCTTACCGGCAAAGCCACTCTTGCTATCGATGAATATAATAAAGCCTTTAACCAGGGACAAAGTCAGCCTTACACTTTTGCAACCCGTTCGGCACTTCAGCTTGGCAGAATATATGAGGAAATGAAAAATTATCCTTTATCCTTCCAATGGTATGAGAACTGCCTGAAAACCTATGACGCTGATCATACAACCGATGGGGTGGAACAGATGGCGGAAAAAGGCCGGAAACGCGTGAAAGAGAAGTTTTAAGGTTTGAGGTTTGAGGTTTAAGTTCGGGAATTTTTTTAACTTCGTGGACCTTCGTGTCTCCTTCGTGTTTCTTCGTGTAATGATTTGTTACACAGAGTTACACGAAGAACTTCTTTATGGACCTAACTACATAATCAATCTCCTCATCCTTCATTTCATTAAAAAAAGGCAAGCGAATCAAACAACCGGAAAAATGCTCGGTATTTGGAAGTGTCCTCCCATCATGTTTGTCCTGAAAGAAATCACTTGAATGCAAAGGCAGGTAATGGAAAACAGCATAGATCCCTTCCTTTTTCAGAAAAGAAAGCAGAGCAGCACGTTCTTCCCTGTCTTTTGTAATCAAATAGAACATATTCCCATTCACGGTGGCCCATCCAGGGAGAGAAGGAATCCTGATTAATCCCTTTTCTTCCAGGGGTTTGAGCCCGGTAAAGTAATGATTCCAGACATTCTTTCTTTTCGATTGTATTTCATCAAACTGTTCAAGCTGTGCATAAAGCATTGCAGCGGTGATCTCTGAAGGGAGGAAAGAAGAGCCGATGTCTTTCCAGCCGTACTTATTCACTTCGCCCCTGGAAAAAGCCGCCCGGTCAGTTCCTTTTTCCCAGATAATTTCGGCCCTGCGGATAAATTTTTTATCATTGACAACCAGCATCCCACCCTCGCCACTGATGATATTCTTGGTTTCATGAAATGAAAACGCACCCAAGTGCCCAATACCGCCTAAGGGTTTACCCTGATGGTAACTATCGATGGCATGTGCTCCATCTTCAACCACAAGCAGGTTGTGCTGCGCTGCAATATTCATGATTTCGTTCATATCGCAAGCCGCCCCGGCATAATGCA
>Ga0247841_10010873_pt1 | contig 12264 bp, 14 predicted proteins | sample LaCruzMarch2015__2_FD_192410 | JGI IMG/M metagenome (GOLD analysis project Ga0247841, IMG submission 192410) | Freshwater microbial communities from meromictic Lake La Cruz, Castile-La Mancha, Spain - LaCruzMarch2015_18m | ecosystem: Environmental > Aquatic > Freshwater > Lake | place: Spain... | reverse complement strand
TGCTTGTGCTTATCTTTGGAATTGGCACATATCCGCATTTAGTTATGTCATCACTGGATCCAGCACATAGCCTTACGATTTTCAATACAAGCTCATCAACACTTACTCTAACAGTACTACTTATCATCGTACTTATAGGAGTGCCTCTAGTGCTTGCTTATGGCGCATGCATCTATAGAATCTTTAGAGGTAAAGTAAAGATTGGTCCTACAAGCTACTAAGGACCTTTTTAGGAAAGCCAACAACGGCCTCATAACAAAGAATCAAATGATTGACCCCATTCATTGCGCGATGGGGTTTGTCCTCAGGCGCAAGTTCATACGTCTTAGCAATTTTATCTTTAGAATAGCCTGTCTTCCAAGGAAGAGGAGCGGCGCCCGTCTTACTTTTTTGGATGCTCTCAGCCCAATACATGGATGCCAGATCCAGCCAGTGGTAAGGCCAGCGTAGCTTTTCTTGGAGATCTGGATCGATGAGCTGAGCGAAGAAAGCTCTGTCAAAGGAAGGATTCTGGCAGATAAATACTGCCTCACCTCGTTTGACATTATGCTTTGCAAACATAGCGATGATATCTTCAGCGATTGATTCAGATTTTCTGCCATAGCTTACTTCATCCCAAGTGAATCCATTGACTTGCAGACTGTCGAGATCGCTTAGTTGCCAATCATCGAAAGTTTGGAAAACGATAGATTCAAAACGGTCTTTTTCTTCACCCGTTTCTATATCAATTATCCGGAACGCGAGCTCAATTAGCTTATGTTTCCGGTAATTGAGTCCGTTTGCTTCACTGTCTAAAAAAATGCCCAGCACGTGGGGATCCTCACATATAGTTGATCAATTAAGGAACCTAGCAAGAATGCCTTGAATTTTCAATAAATTTTTGTGTTCAGCATGATGTATTTATGCTATATCTCGCAAAAAATGGAGGAAATTATGGAAGTTCAGACAGGTTTACCTGAAATGAGTAGGTCGAGAGTTGCGGAAGGACTCGCATCCCTTCTTGCAGATACTTATGCTTTATATCTTAAGACACAAAATTTTCATTGGAATGTATCAGGCCATGAATTTTTCTCTTTACATATCCTCTTTGAAAAACAATATACCGAACTTTCGGTAGATATTGACGAGGTAGCAGAAAGGATCCGGGCACTGGGCTTTTACGTAGATGCTTCTTTTACAGCGTTTAAAGACCTCACAGCCGTTTGTGAAGAGCACAAGGTACGAGTTGCTAAAGAGATGGTTCAAGAGCTTGTAAGAGCTCATGAAATCGTAATCCGTAGCGCTCGTAATCTTGCGGAAATCGCTGAGGGCGAAAAAGATGCAGCAACCGTCGACCTTTTAGGAAGAAAGCTAAATATCCATGAAAAGCAAGCCTGGATGCTAAGAAGTCAACTTTAATTTTTAACTTGTGGGGGTATAGGTTTATTGATGCATAGAAACCAAAAAGTATGGTATGCTAGCCTCTTTTAGGTTTCATATGGCACTATCGCAACAAAAAAGCAGAGAAATACTTTTTCAACTCCTCTTCAGCAACGACTTTTCAGCCGTTGAAGATGATGAGATTGTTGAGTTTATCATGAACCAATTTTTCGTAACGCGCAAATCGGTACGAGAGATTTTAGATCAAAGAAGACTCATCGAAGAGCATATGGTAGATATCGATGCTAAAATCGTAGAGTACTCTAAATCTTATGAGTTTCATCGTATTCCTAAAGTAGAGCTCAACGTGTTGCGCCTGGCTATTTATGAGATGCTCTATCTTCCTTCCTTGCCCCCAAAAGTCTCGATCGCGGAAGCGATCAGGTTGACCCGTAAGTACTCGACAGCGGAAAGCGCCTCGTTCATCAACGCTGTGCTCGATGCGATGTACCAAACTGAGATCAAAGAAAAAGACGCAGCTCCTGTAGGGCAAGAAGATGAACTACTACTCCCGCTTTCTAACGGATAAACCTCTCAAAGAGCTCTCCACTTTTGGAATCGGGGGGCCTTCTAAATATTTCATCGAAATTTCTACCATTGAAGATATGCAAGGCCTCATCGCATTTTGCGGTAAAGAAGGTCTTGATTATCTTCTCATCGGCAAAGGCTCGAATTGTCTTTTTGATGACAGGGGATTTGATGGTGTTGTCATACTTAATAAGATTGCCTTTTGTAAGATAGACGGGCTGCAGGTCCATGTAGGTGCCGGTTATAGCTTTTCACTTCTTGGTGTACAAACGGCAAGAAAAGGCCTTGCAGGCCTTGAATTTGCCTCTGGCATACCAGCAACTGTTGGTGGCGCAATTTATATGAACGCTGGCGCAAATAAACAAGAGACGCAAGACCATCTGCTTGAGGTAAGTTTTGTAAATGAAAAAGGGGATCTTGAAGTTCTTAAAAAAGAAGATCTTCATTTTTCTTATCGGACATCTTCTTTTCAAAATAGAAAGGGGGCGATCGTCTCAGCGCTTTTTCAGCTAACAGAAAATAGCGATGCCCGAAAAAAACAGCTTACAATCATCGACTATCGGACAAAAACGCAGCCCTACGGCGAGAAATCTGCTGGATGCGTATTTAGAAATCCGAGTGAGGGTTCCGCTGGCGCATTGATCGAAAAAAGCGGGCTTAAAGGCTTCAGCCTCGGTGGAGCCGAAGTATCTGAGATGCATGCGAACTTTATCATTAATAAAGCAGATGCTAAAACAAACGATGTTTTAGAACTGGCCTACCACGTTCAGAAGCATGTAAAAGAGCAATCCGGAATAGAACTAGAAATGGAAATACGATGCATCCCCTACAGCCGCAACAAATAAAAGAGTTCAGAGCTGATCTTCACAGCCATACGATATTTTCTGATGGGACATTTACCCCTGAGGAGCTTATTGACCATGCCATAGAAGTGGGTCTTAGCGCTCTTTCCATTACAGATCACGACACTGTAGATGCCTACAAGCAGGCCGTCCCTTATGCCAAAGAAAAGGGACTCCTTTTAGGTACAGGAGTAGAGTTTTCCTCTCTTCATAAAAAACACAATGTCCACATACTCGGATATGATATTGATGTCACCCTTCCGTTTCTTCATGAGTTTTGCGCTCTGCAGCAAAAAAGACGAAAACATAGAAACTCACGGATGTTAGAAAAGCTAAGACGTTTTCGTTTTGTTATAGAAGAGAGTGAGCTTGAAGCTCTAGAGAGTTTTCAAAGAACTATAGGAAGGCCCCATATCGCCAAGCTGATGGTGGATAAAGGGTATGTTAAAACGATTAAAGAAGCTTTTGGCAACTACCTCGGCGATGGCAGATGCTGCTATGAACAAGGGGAGTCTGCATCGATTGATGAGGTGATCGATATTATCAAGCAAGCGTCGGGTAAACCATTTTTAGCCCATCCTCATCTTTTCAATGACGGTGGATTTGTAAGAGAGGTGCTTACGCACCCCTTTGATGGTATCGAATGTTACTACTCTCGATGCACACCTGAGAAAGAACGCAGATGGCTCAAAATTGCTAAGGAGAGATCTTTTCTTAAAAGCGGAGGATCTGATTTTCATGGCTCTATGAAGCCTCATATCCCGCTCGGCTGCTCTTGGGTTTCCAAAGAAGAGTTTCAAAAGATTTTTTCTTCCCATGGATAAGTTTTCTTCAGTTCTAGAGCGTCTTTTCTCTTTTCATACAGCTGGTAAATCGTCTCTGCCCCAAGTAAGACAGATCGCAACTGCCTTAGGGCTTAATAACAATACATTTCCAGTCATTCATGTCGCAGGAAGTAATGGCAAGGGATCAGTTTGTCATAAGATCGCAAAAGCCCTAGAAATGGCAGGGTATAATGTGGGTCTTTATGCCTCTCCCCATCTGCACTGCTATACAGAAAGGATCCAGGTAAATAGCGAAAAGATCTCACAAGAGCAAGTAATAGATGGGTTAGATACGCTTTTTGCGTATGCCGAGTTAAATAGCCTAAAACCCACTTTTTTTGAGCTCACAACTCTTTTGTCACTCATTCACTTCAGAAACAAACAAATCGATGTAGCGGTCGTAGAAACGGGCCTTGGGGGTAGACTTGATGCCACACGCGTATATGAGCCGTCTCTTTCGATCATCACCTCTATTTCTTTAGAGCATACGCAGCTCCTTGGAAATACCCTGGATGAGATAGCGCGTGAAAAAGCGGGGATCTGCAAAAGAGGTGTGCCTCTGATCTTAGGGCCTAAAGCGCAGCTCAAATGTATATCCGAGATTGTAAGGGATCTGTCTTGCCCTATTAAGAATGTTACCTTTACAGGGATGAGCTTTGATGAAGAAAATCAAGCGATTGCAAAAGAAGCTCTCGTTCTTCTTCAAAATACATTCTCAAGACTTCAAGTTTCTATAATAGAAGAGGCCCTATTGGAAAGACCTCCGTGTAGGCTTGAAAAAATAGGTTCGGTTTTTTTTGATGTGGCTCATAATCCAGATGCATTTAGACGGCTGTTTACTGAAGTTGCAAAAATATGCCCCAATGAGAAAATTCATGCAGTGATCGGTCTTTCTTCCGATAAAGATGTTGCAGAGTGTCTTAAGATTGCAGCTAGCTATGCAGAGCATATCACCCTTGTGCAAGCTCTAGGATCTAGAGCTGCAAAAAAGGAAGCTATGGCAGAGCTATTAAATGATATAGGCTATCTTTCCTATTCACTAGAAAAGTCTATCTCTGCTGCATTGGATTCTGCAGCAGAGATAGATGGAGTCGCTATAGTCTGTGGGTCTTTCTATATTATGGATGAGGCGAAGTCGGCTCTTCTTATCAACCGATAAAGCGCACGTCAAAAGGAGTCGATGGTCTTTGTTCTTCTGCGATGATGCGTGTGGCTTCTGTAAACAAGTCCTGTAGTTCCTCGCTTGTTAAATACACGCCAGATGTTCCAGTAAGCTCGTAAGCTGTAGAGATGAGAGCAATCGATGTTTTGTCATCGCTAAAGATTTCACTATCTAAAGCTTTTATGTGTTTAAGGGCTCTTAGCTTTGTATCTTCAGGAAGCTGGTTGTATCTAGATCTAGCCTGTCTAATATCCCTTACGTGCATAAGAAGTGCGATATCAAAGAGTTCTTCTACCTCTCCTGGCATAAGCTCAAGAGCTTCTTCTACAAACTGTACTTGATGCGCTTGCGTGCTAAGCCACTCAAAATGGCGTATAGGCTTTTCTGCTACTTCACCGCTGAGTTTTTGTTTAGCAAGGTCAAGGGTTTGTTTGGCTTTCTGAATGACTGGAAATTTGTCTCTTGATAGGCAGTGGTCATTAAGAAGAGTGCGTACATGTTTTTGGAGTAGATCGCTTCCACGAGTCAGTTCTTCGGTATTGGCTGTATCTAACGTTCTTTCTAAATGGCTTGTCTCTTCAGCAATCTGGTCTACTTGATAATCTACTTTTCTATCTACGGCTCTTCCATAGAGCGATACAATCTTATCTTGCAGATCACTTACGTGCCCCTCTTGAGAAACCTTAAAAATAGTACTTGATTTAGCAGTTTCTCTCTGAATCCCTTGTAGTGAGTGGGAGGTAGCCTCTAATTTATGGAATAAGCGGTGGCATGTGCGAGGGCTTACAGGTCTTTGCAGACTTTCTTCGATCGCATGGAGTTCCTGGTAGATCTTAAGAGGCTGACCGCCAGAGCGATCAATCTTGTTTTCCATAGTATTTTCTTCTTATTAGTGTTGTTATTATTAAACTTATTAAATTATTAAGAGAAATAACTTCCCTTGTATTTATTGTAAGTATAAATAATAAAACCATCAATTAGTATAATTAATTTTAGCTCGCAAACCCTTGAAAATAGAGGCAATAGCAAATCAATAATTTATGATTAAGACTCACAAATAAAGATTTACAGAGAAGAAGTAAATTAAAAAATAAAATACTACCTTTGAGTAGAGAGGGCTTTTTGCAGCAGAATAAGGATAGGGCTTAGGGTGCGGTTAGTGAATATATGTTCAGAGATACAGAATTCCTTAGGGCTTAAGGATTGAAGCAGTTCATGGACTGCTAGGTATTCCCTTTGACCTTCTGAATGGCCCGGGTAGCAGGTTATGCTTAAACAGCCCCCATCGCATAGAAGCGTTAAGGCATTCTTAATGCTTATAAGGGTGGTGTGTGTGTGTGTCGTAAGGCTTTTATCAGCCCCGGGTAAATACCCTAAGTTATAGACTATCAGCTTCACAGAAGAGGGGAGAATCTCTTCAGGAAAGGTTTCATGGGATTGAAGGCAGAGGTTGATAGAAGGGATGAATGCCGGCAGAGTCCCTTCAAGCAGGGCTTTAGTGGTCTCTAGAGCCTTGGCCTGGATGTCCAGACCCCAAAGCCTGCCGCCACCCTTTAAAGACAGTAGCTCGGCCAGAATCAAAGTGTCTTTGCCATTACCGATGGTAGCATCGATGACAATATCTTCTTTGCAGAGGAGTTTCTCCCATAGCCTATGGGCGAGTTTAAGAGGGGAGGAGAATAGGGGAAACTGGTCTTGCATAAAATCTTGCTTTTACAATTACTTTGAGCGCTACTACAATACCCGGCTTGGGAAATTTAGAGCAAAGAAACATCATGCCAAAAGTAGATTGTCTTATCATTGGTTCAGGAATAGCCGGGATTATTGCAGCCCTGGAGCTTGCAGAAAAAGGCTTAGATGTCATCCTCTTAACTGCTGACAAGCAGGCTTTAGAATCTAATTCTTATTATGCCCAAGGGGGCATTGTATATAAGGGGCTAGATGACTCTTCCGAGAAGCTTTATACAGATATTATTGAAGCTGGAGCGGGTCTAAGCAATCCCTCTGTTGCTCTTCATATAGCAACTCTTGGACCAAAATTGGTAGAGCAGCTTCTGATTGATAAGTACCAGGTTCCTTTTGATAGAAGCGGTGATACTTTATGTATCACCGATGAAGCTGCTCACTCATGCCCTCGTATTATCCATTGCAAAGACACGACTGGTAAAGGAGTAATGGCGACGCTCATTGCAAGAGCTAGCGCGTGTAAAAATCTTGTATGGAAAAAAGGGTATAGCGCAGTTGACCTCATCACGCTTTCCCACCACTCCAAAAAGATGACAGATATCTATCTTACCCCCACTTGCGTTGGCGCTTATGTAATGAATAATGACACATCAGAAGTGGAGATCATCTTTGCTAAGCAAACCATTCTTGCAACGGGTGGTGTCGGCGAAGTATTTCAGCATACAAGCAATCCCAAATCTGCGCGTGGAGATGGTGTTGCGATGGCTTATAGAGCTGGCGCAAGAATCATGAACATGGAATATATCCAATTTCACCCTACGACGATGTATTATCCAGGGGAGCGAAGAAGACTTATCTCTGAAGTTCTTCGAGGCGAGGGAGCCAAGATCCTTTCGTCCAAACAAATGCCTTTCTTAGAAAAATACCATCCTAAAGCAGATCTTGCACCCCGTGATGTGGTTGCAAGAGGGATGTATGAAGAGATGCTTGCATCAGATAGCCACCATTTATGGCTCGATATCAGTTTCAAGCAAGGGGACTTTCTAAAAAGTCGTTTTCCATCAAGTTACGAATTTTGTCTTTCCAAAGGATTTGATTTAACCAAAGAGCCGATCCCTGTTGTTCCCGCAGCGCATTATAGCTGCGGCGGTATTGCTGTTGATGAAAAGGCAAAGACATCGATCCGCCATCTGTATGCCATCGGTGAAGTGTCCTGCACAGGACTTCACGGTGCAAACAGGCTCGCTTCCACATCGCTTCTGGAAGGCGTGGTCTATGCAAAGCTCTGTGCTGATGAAATTTCTCAAAACATCAGAAAGGAAATTTATTATTTCCCTCCGATAGATGATTGGGTAATGGGGGAGAAAAGGGTAGATAGCGCACTTATCCAACAAGACTGGATGACGATTAAACAGACGATGTGGAATTACGTAGGTCTTGTAAGAGATAAGCATAGGCTTGCAAGAGCTGCTAAAATGCTTCAAGAGCTGAAATGGGGGATAGAGTCCTTTTATGAAAAAGGCAAACTTACAGATGAGCTGCTCGGTCTTCGCAACGGGATTCAAACAGCTCTTTTGATCACACAAGGCGCTATGCGCAATAAATCTTCTTTAGGGTGCCATTACAGAACCAGTTAATAGGTTTATATAAAATTTTTTAGGTGGCATTTTGCCTTGCATAGAATGAGTGGTATAACTATTCTGTAAGGCGAAATTTAACCACTTATGGGATATTAGCTCAGTTGGTTAGAGCGCCACGTTGACATCGTGGAGGTCAGCTGTTCGAGTCAGCTATATCCCAATCAATTATGACACCTTATAACTTAACAGATCTTAGAAAAGCCGCCCGATTTCTTCTTGCATCGTCCGTCAAGAGTACTTTCCCTGACGCACAGCTTGCTGGTGGTGGCTCTACGCCTCTCGGTTTCTATTACGATTTTGTTTTCCCTTTTGAGTTTCAATCTTCGTTTCTCGTTCTTATTGAAGAGGGGATTTCACGGCTTATCAAAGAAAAAAAAGAATTTGACTGCAGAGAAATGGTCCCTTTTAGCGCCAAAGAACTTCTTCTTCACCGCAAAGAACTCTATCGAGCGGAAGATGCTACAGATTCTAAAAATTCTTTGATTACAGTCGTTAGGTTGGGCACTCTCATTGATATCTCTGAAGAAGAGATACTTTGTCAGAATACGAGTGATGTAGGATCGGTAAAGCTCAAATCATTTGAAAAAGTAGGAAAACGACAAAAAAAAGATGTCGTGAGAATCTGGGGTGCTGCGGACTTTGATAAACAACGCCTCAAACAATTTCTTAAAGAAGAAGAATCACTCGTAAAACGCTGCCATCCCGCTATCGGTCAGGAGCTGCAACTTTTTAGTCCTGTCAATACTGAGGGCAGTCTTTGGCTTTGGCATCCAAGAGGAGAGGCCCTTCTTCAGACATCATCGAGCTTTCTTCGTCAGAATCTTGAAAAGAAAAATTTTTCTTTTGTCAATATGCCAAGTCCAGACGTCCTCTTTTTTTCTGAGGACAGAGAGGAAGAGCCTTTAAGCCCTGAGCTACTTGTCGAAAGAGCCTCACTTGCAAGCCAGTTCTCTAAAGAAAAAATTTCAGAGGTTTGCCAGGTTTGGAATAAAGATCTTACCGATTTTTCCTGCGGTCTTTTAAAAACGCAAATTTCCACCTACGATATTCAATATATTTTTTGCAGTGAAAAGCAACTTTTTGAAGAGTGTATTTCTTCCTTGCTTTTCATAAGTAAAATGCTTAAAATCCTAGGCTTTGAGTTAAAAATCGTTTTAAGTGTCAGAAAAGTAAAGCCTTCTGCCTATACAAACGATGAGCGAATTTGTGAAGAAGCTTTGAAAAAAGCTCTAGAGTCGCTCGGTGCAGAATTTACGCAGCAGACTCACAGCTCATTTAAAGGGGCTAAGCTAGAGCTGTTAGTAAGTGATGCATTAGGAAGAGAATGGTCTACAGGGTTTATTCAAGTTTCTTTCCCAGAAACAAATGGAAAACCAGCTTTGATCGTCTCTTCGACATTTGGCTCAATAGAAAGAATGATTGCCCTCATGCTTGAAAAGAGCGAAGGGATTCCTTTTTTGTTAGCACCAGAGCAGGTGCGAATCATAGCTCTGGGGCAAAGTGCGACAGAGTATGCTTATAGCATACAAAATCGTATTAGACTTGATGGCTTCCGCTGCATAGTGGAAATAGCAAGTAGCAAAGAAAAAGAGAATTTGCATAAAAGACTGTTGGAAAAAATTCCTTTTCTCATCATCTTAGGTGATAAAGAAGTGAGTTCTTCCACAGTAAGGCTAAGAGTCTTCAGTGAAGCTCGTGAAGAGACTGTAAGCCTAGACGAACTGACACTGAGATTGAATAGACACAAACAACCGGAGTAGTCCCTCTGAACTGCAGAATCAATAGAGAAATTCGTGCTACCCAAGTACGAGTGATAGATAAAGACGGATCCCAGCTAGGTGTTTTGCCTATCGCTGAAGCGATAGTAAAAGCGGAAGCTTCTGGGCTCGATCTCGTAGAAATAGCTCCTAATGCAGAGCCTCCTGTATGTAAAATCATCGATTACGGTAAATACCGCTATCAGGTGACCAAAAAAGAAAAAGAGAGTAAAAAGTCTCAGCATCAGGTAAAAGTTAAAGAAATTAAAATCAAGCCGACAACTGACGATCACGATATTCAGGTGAAGGTAAGACATGCCCGAGAGTTCATTACCAAGGGCGATAAAGTAAGAATCACGTGTGTTTTCCGCGGAAGAGAGCTTATGCACTCTGCAATCGGGGTAAAAGCTGTTCAAAAGTTTTGTGAAGACCTTTCTGATATAGCAACTCCTGAATCGGAAGCAAAGCTGATGGGCCGTAACCTATCGACAGTGCTTGCACCAGGCGGAAAAAAGAAAGTTGAAAAACCTGCGTAAGAACACACAGTAAATAGAAATTAAAGTGGGGAGTAATAACCGTGCCAAAAATGAAGACACGCAAGGCTGTAAAAGCCAAGTTTAAAGTGACTGCTACTGGCAAACTTCTCCAGAGACATGCTGGAAGAAGGCACAAGCTAACGAAGAAATCGTCAAAACGTAAACGTCGTTTGCTGAAAGAGTCACTCGTTAATAAGGCTCAAACGAAAATGTATTCACGTCTCATGGGCGTGGCTTAAATTAATAAAATTGGAGATCTATCATGGTAAGAGTCACTAATGCTGTGGCTACCCATCGCAGAAAAAAAAGATTGCTGAAACAAGCGAAAGGCTTCGTGGGCGATCGTAAAAACCACCTTCGTCTTACAGCTGACGCGGTGATGTCTGCAATGGCATTTAATTATGTTCACAGAAAACAAAAGAAAAGAGACTTCCGTAGGCTCTGGACTGTAAGAATCGGCGTTGGTGCTAAAATCAACGGCATTTCCTACAGCAAATTCATCAATGGCCTCAAGAAAGCGGGTTGTTCACTCAACCGTAAGATGCTATCTGAGATGGCGATTCGTGATCCAAGTAGCTTCGCAGAAGTTGCAGGCGCAGCAAAGCAAGCGCTAGCTTAAAGCTAAATTTTCCCTTAGTGCCTATGCCTTGACGTGTCAAGGCATAGGCCTTTTTTTATCCAAAAGAGGTCTTTGTGAAAGAAAAAATTTCTCTCTTACGAAAACAGTTCCAAGAAGATCTAGAAAAATTGCAAAATACGAAAGACGCCGATCTTTTGCAAACACGCTACCTTGGAAAAAAAGGTCCTGTCCAAGAGCTTATGATGTCGCTTAGAGACTGCTCTCCTGAAGATAGACCACTGATGGGTAAAGTCATCAATGAGCTTAAGGAAGAATTCACAGCTCTTTGTGCGCAGGTGATTTTAGGCCTTGCTCAAACAGAACAAGCGAAAAGAATTGAAGAAGAGAAGATCGATGTTACAGTGCCTGGTAGGAAGAGATTCCTCGGCAGAAAACATCCTCTCAACATCCTTCGTGATGAAATCATACAGATCCTCTGTGAGATGGGCTTTTCCGTACAGTACGGCCCTGACATGGACTCAGATTATTACAACTACGAAGGTCTTAATTTCCCACCCGACCATCCAGCGCGGGATATGCAAGACACCTTTTACATCGCTAAAGATTTACTCCTCAGATCCCATACATCGAACACACAGCTTCGCGTGATGGAATCACATAGACCGCCGATTCGTATCATAGCGCCAGGTACTGTGTACCGTAATGAAACCATCAGCGCAAGATCCCACGTGTTCTTCCACCAGATAGAGGGACTTTACATCGATGAAGATGTATCCTTCTCCGATCTTCTAGCAACGATGGATGAGTTCTTAAACAAGTTATTTAAGACCAAGGTAGAAACGCGCTATAGACCCAGCTACTTTCCATTCGTAGAGCCAGGTCTTGAAGTTGACATCCAATGCACTACATGTAACGGTGCAGGCTGCAGGCTGTGTAAGCATACAGGATGGCTAGAGATCTTAGGTGCTGGCATGGTGCATCCAGAAGTACTCAAGAACGGTGGCATCGATCCTGAGGTATATTCCGGTTTTGCTTGGGGCATGGGCATAGAGAGACTTGCTATGCTTCGCTATGGAATGAAAGACATAAGACAGTTCACAGAGAACGATCAGCGATTTTTATCGCAGTTTTGATTGATTTAATTGCAGCGGTTTGTATAATTTACCGTTCATATCTTGATGCGGAAGAGTGGCAGAGTGGCCTATCGCGACTGTCTTGAAAACAGTAGTCGGGCAACCGACCGTGGGTTCGAATCCTACCTCTTCCGACAACGCAACCAATTCGAACCTT
>Ga0247841_10010872_pt1 | contig 12264 bp, 8 predicted proteins | sample LaCruzMarch2015__2_FD_192410 | JGI IMG/M metagenome (GOLD analysis project Ga0247841, IMG submission 192410) | Freshwater microbial communities from meromictic Lake La Cruz, Castile-La Mancha, Spain - LaCruzMarch2015_18m | ecosystem: Environmental > Aquatic > Freshwater > Lake | place: Spain... | reverse complement strand
GACAGCAACAGGTAGTAGGTCGCGTTCACATCCACGGTCAACCATATGACATTGACTTTCCTAAGTCAATACCCTGGCATTTACCGACGATCCTCGGAGACTCCCTCGCCCCTTCTTGTGCGAGGTGCTATAGGCCAGCATCGGAACATACCCTTGGTTGTGGTTTGTTGGTGCGCGGAAGCACGACCTGCTGGCTGCACCGTCGGACATGCTTGCCGACATCACAGATCGCCGTTCCTCCGTGTTTCAGGACAGCGATTCGCTCACCGAGTTCAGGAAGCATGCCCGCACGGGCCGCCCGCTTGGAGACGAACCCTTCCTCATGCACCTTGAGGCGCTGACTGGACGAGCTCTCCGGCCGAGGAAGAGGGGACCACGACCCGTGAGTTGAGTATTGCGTCCCCGGAACTCCATGCTGAGGGTCGAGTAGTGGAGACCGAGGAAGTCAGCGACTGCCTGAAGCGTGTACTCGTGGACGCGGGTGGCGGCGTGGATCTGCCGGTCACGGTCCTCTCTGCCACCGATCTTCTTGCAATCATGCATTCTAAATGCATAATTGCACGCGGGAGTCAACCATGGCACGAGCCTACATCGAGCGGTCGGTCGAGCCGATACTCAAGAAGGCGGTACGCGAGTTCCCGGTCGTGGTCTTGAGTGGGCCGCGTCAGTCGGGAAAGACGACGGTTCTCCAGCACTTGTTCGGCGAGAGCCACCGCTACGTCTCGCTTGAGGCTCCCGACGTGCGCGCGGCGGCAGCCGCGGACCCACGCGGATTCCTCGCGACTTACCCTGCACCGGTCGTGTTTGACGAGGTGCAGCAGGCGCCGGAGCTCTTGCCATACATCAAGGAGCGGGTGGACGCGCGGCGGTCGAAAGTGGGTCAGTACCTGCTGACGGGCTCGCAGAACCTCCTTCTCATGGCGCAGGTCACCGAGACCCTCGCCGGTCGGGCAGCGATGCTGCGCCTTCTGCCGCTCTCCCAACGAGAGACTCTGAGGCGGCCCAACTCGTTGCTCCCGTGGGAAGAGGAGGACGTCCGTGCGGGGGGAGTCGCGTTTTCCGATCTGTGGCGAGGGTTCCTGCGTGGCAGCTACCCGGAGTTGGTGGCGAATCCGGACCGTGACGCAGCACTCTGGCATGCAAGCTACGTCCAGACGTACCTCGAGCGCGACGTGCGTTCTCTGCGGCAGGTGGGAGACCTCACCCTCTTCCAGAGCTTCGTCCGCGCCCTCGCGGCACGGAGCGGAGGGCTCCTCAATCTCACGGAACTCGCTCGCGACCTCGGTGTGGCCGTCAACACCGCCAAGGCCTGGCTGTCCGTTCTGGAGGCGAGCTACCAGGTCGTGATTCTGCGGCCGTACTTCGCCAATGTCGGCAAACGCCTCGTGAAGACTCCGAAGGTCTACTTCACCGACGTGGGGACGTTGTGCTACCTGGCGGGGTTGAGGGACGCAGAGAACGCGGCCGCTGGGCCGATGGGCGGCGCCGTCTTCGAGACTGCGGTCATCGGAGAGGTCCTCAAGACCTACGTCCACCGTGGGGAGTCCCCGCAGCTGTCCTTCTGGAGGAGTTCGACAGGGACGGAGGTCGACCTGCTCGTCGACACCGGCCGTCTCCTCATTCCCGTGGAGATCAAGCTGTCGGCGACGCCGCGGCCGGCGATGGCCGCTACGATCCTGAGTCTGAAGCGCGACCTCGGCCATCGGGTCGGGCCGGGGTATGTCGTCCACCCGGGCGACATTCGACTTCCCCTCGCGCCAGGCGTCACCGCGCTCCCTTTCTCGTCTCTGTAGGACGGCCCCGCGGCCCATCTACCGATAGTCCTGACGAGCACGCGCTTCGTGTGTCGGCCGTCGACTTTGGCTGGCCGGCCGTGTCTTAGGCGCAAGACTGCCGGAGGGCAGTTTGAGCTACCATCGGCTTCTCTTGGGCAGGAGGCATACCGATGCCGCGCAACGTCGAGATCAAGGCGAGGGTCTGGGACATGGATGCCGTCCGCACGCGCGCGGCGGCGCTGTCGGATGCGCCGGCTGTGGTGCTGGAACAGGAGGACACGTTCTTCCGCGTGCCGGAGGGGCGGCTGAAGCTGCGCGTCTTCCCCGACGGGAAGGGCGAGCTGATCGCCTATCGTCGGCCGGACTCAGCCGGGGCGAAGACATCTGAGTACTTCCTCCATCGCACCGCGGATCCGGAGTCGCTCAGTGGCCTCCTTGCGACGGCGCTCGGGATTCGCGGTGTGGTGCGCAAGCGGCGTCTGCTCTACCTCATCGGCCGAACGCGCATTCACTTGGACGAGGTCGAGGGGCTCGGGGCGTTCCTCGAGCTCGAGGTCGTGCTTGCGGACGGAGAGGAGGAGACCAAGGGCGAGGCGATCGCTCGGCAGTTGCTCGCCGAGCTTGGCGTGCGCGACGAGGATCGCGTCGCCAAGGCCTACATCGACCTTCTTGAAGAAGAGAGCGAGCGATGAGGCTGCGCACGTTCACGGCGGCGGCCGTGTTCCTCGATGCCGTGGGGCCGACGCTGCTTGCGCGCGAGGCGGAGAACTCTCTCCTGCTCGGCATCGCGCTGCGGCTGGCCGATGGCCACAGCTACGGCGCCGAGGCACCGTTTCTCGCCTGCGTGGAGGATGACGATGGGCGACTCTCGGTCATCGCGCTGCGCACGCCGCCGCACAATCTCGCCTTGTGCGCTGACGCGGGGCGAGTCGATGCGCTCGCTCTCGTCGCCGACTGCCTGGCCAACGTCAGCGCTACGCTGCCCGGCGTCCACGGGCGCGTCGACGTGGCCGACGCCTTCGCGGCGCTGTGGCAAGAAGAGGTGGGCGTCATCCCGCGAATCGGCATGGAGCAACGGCTGTATCGACTGACTGAGGTGGTGCGGCCGAAGGGCGTTTGCGGGTGCGCGCGATGGGGTACGAGAGAAGAGGTGAGCCTCCTCGCGGCGTGGGCCGATGCGTTCATCGACGAGGCGGTGCCCAACGACCCGAAGCCCGATGTGCAAGCGATGGTCGAGCGGGCGATCGACGGCCAGGCGCTGCTCGTGTGGGACAACCAGGAAGCAGTCTCGATGTGCGCGCGGTCACGGCCGACGCCGCACGGCGCGTCGATCAATCTTGTCTACACGCCGCCCGCCTTGCGCGGCCGCGGCTACGCGTCGGCGTGCGTCGCCGAGTTGAGCGTTCGCATCCTCGACTCGGGCAAGGGCTTCTGTACGCTCTTCACCGATCTTGCGAACCCGACGTCAAACGCCATCTACCAGCGCATCGGCTACCAACCGCTCGGCGACTTCCGCGAGATCCGCTTCTCCGAGGGCGCGACTCGCGAGCAACAAGCCTGACTCCACCGCAGAGCGCGTTGAGGAGTCACGGAGACGCCAGAACCAGAGATCTCGTTCTTGTCCGCGCCGCCAGCCAGTTCTGGATCTGGCGGGAGACTCCAAGAACTCTCCTCCGTCTCTGCTCTCTCTGCGGTTGCCGGTCTCGACGGTGTGGCGGCTTAGCGCCCGGCGCGCAGGATGGCCCACGCGGCGATGGCGAGGAGCGCAAGCAAGGCGAGGATCCCGGCAAGGCTTGGCATCGACGCTGCCTGCTCTTCCGTTGCCGGTTCCTGAGGAACTAGTTCCTGCGGGACTAGTCCCTGCGGAGCTTGCTCATGAGGGATCTGTTCCAGAGCGGCCTCGGGCTCCGTTTGTGTCGCCACAGTCCACGCGAGCGTAGCAGACGCCGACTGCGTCTCGAACGGCACCGGAGACTCCGCGGTGGGCGAGGCGGCCGGCTGAGCCGACGCGGCGAGCGTGAACGAGTCAAGAAGCTCGCCCGACGTCGGCGTGAACGTCGTGTCCGTCGCCTCGGCGACGGACACGATGTTGACGGAGACGCTGTCCTTCGCTGCGGTTACACGGGCGTAGAAGTTGTGGTTCTCGATCGCCACGACTGAGCCCGCGACGCGCGTGGGAGCGAGGCCGCGCGGCGCCGCTCCTCCGCCGCCGAGGACGAGGTAGACGATGCCATCCTTCTCGATGCGCTCGTAGTTGTGGGCGTGGCCGTTGAACACGATGTCGACGCCCGCCTCGACGAAGATCGGGTGGTAAATCAGCTCGTAGCCGTAGCCACTTCCATGGTAGGCGTCGGAAGAGTAGATGGGATGGTGGAAGATGACGAACTTCCAGCGCTCGTCGCCGCAGAGCTCGGCGCGCGCGTAGGCCTGCTGTTCGAGGATGCGGTCGGCGCGGCTCACGCTGGTGTCGAGCCCGACGACGACCACGTCACCCCAATGCAGCGCCCACCAGCGTTCGTCGCCCTGCCCGGCGCCGGGCGGATGAGCGAACGCCTTGTAGTACGAGACGCTGTTCTTCTCGTGGTTGCCGAGCACGGGGACGAACGGCGCGGCGAGGAGCATGGTCTCGAAGGAGTCAAACCACGGCTCCCAATAGGCGGCGTTTGGCGTCTCGACGAGGTCGCCGGCGTGCAGCACGAAGTCGAACCCGCCGGACCGTGCGGCGTCGAACGCGACGGCGTCGCCGATCACGGCCAAACGGTTCGCGCCCTCCCACTGCCATTGCGTGTCGGAGAGGACGGCGAAGGTGATCGTCTCGTCCGGTGCGGGCGCCGTTTCGAACCGGCCGATGGGGCTCGCCGCGATCTCCGACCCGCTCTGCACGGTCACGCGGTAGACGTAGGCCGTGGCGGGCGCGAGGCCGTCGACGAGGACATCCACCTGGCCGTCCGCGTCCTCGGCCGGCGCCGCAACGTCGAGGACCCGTGGGAACGCTGCCCGGGGTGTCTCGGCGTCGATCGGGGAGATCTCGAGCCGCGCCGGGAGGGACGGCGACACGACCCACGAGATGACGACCGAGTTCGCGCTCGGCGCGCCAGAATACGGGCCACGTTCGAACGGCGGCAGCTCTGCTGCACAAGCTGAGGCAAGGAACATCGACAGTGCAGCGAACGCGACGAGCTTCTTCATCCTCTACCTCCGGCGAAACGCGAGCGTACTCCCGAAGGGCGGGGGCGCACAACCGCCGAGCGCAGCCTCGTGCGACGCAGGTTCGTCGAAGCCGCGGTGCTGGCGTCGTCAGGCTGCGTCGAGTTGGCCCCGGCGCAGCCGCAACCGTAGACTGGGGCCATGGCTTCGAAACTCTCCGACACACGCACGAAGATCGTGTGCACTCTCGGCCCCGCGTCGCGCGGCCCCGACGCGTTGCGTGACCTCATCCGCTCGAGCATGAACGTCGCTCGGATCAATTACTCCCACGGAACGCAGGACGAGCATCGCGCGGCGTTCGACGCAGTTCGGCGCGCCGCGGACGCGGAGGGGGCGACGGTTGCGGTGATCGCCGATCTGCAGGGGCCGAAGCTTCGCCTGGGGGAGCTCGCGAGGCCCGTGGAGGTTGCGGTCGGAGATCGGATCGCGCTGTCCGCCGACTCGGCCGCCGACGGTTCGGGCGGCGTCTTCCCGCTCCCCCACCCGCAGCTGCTCTACGGCCTACGGGTGGGAAGTCGACTCCTGATCGATGACGGCGCCATCGAGGCGGTCGTTCGTAGGGTCCTCTCTGGCGTAGCCGACGTGGAGATTCTCGTCGGAGGGCGGCTGTCGTCGCACAAGGGAGTTGCGGCTCCCGGCGCCACGCAACATCTCGAAGCATTCACGGACAAGGACCGCGCCGACGCGGCGCACGCGGTCGCGTGCGGCGCGGACTACGTTGCCCTGTCGTTCGTCCAGTCGAGTGACGACGTGCGTGCCTTGCGCACGATGCTCGACGAGCTTCCGAACGGGCGCGCCGTCGGCATCGTCGCCAAGATCGAGAAACGCGAGGCGATCGACCATCTCGACGGCATCCTGCACGTTGCGGACGCGGTCATGGTGGCGCGCGGCGACCTCGGCGTCGAGGTGCCGCCTCAAGAAGTGCCGATGCACCAGAAGGACATCATTCGCCGCGCCAATCGACTCGGTGTCCCGGTCATCACCGCCACGCAAATGCTGCAATCGATGATCGAGAACCCGCGGCCAACGCGCGCCGAGGCGAGCGACGTAGCGAATGCGATTCTCGATGGCACCGACGCCGTCATGCTGTCGGCCGAGACGGCCGTGGGGCGGTACCCGCGGGAAGCGGTGGCGATGATGCGCGAGATCGCCGTCATCGCTGAGCACCAGATGCCGTGTCGCATGGACGACGTACGCTTCGGGGCGCTCGAACACGCGCATCCGATCACCGACGCGGTGAGCGACGCGACCGTGCGCGTAGCCGACGAGATCGGCGCCAAGTTGATTGCCACATCGACGTGGTCGGGCTACACGGCCCGACAAATCGCCCGCGAACGGCCGCGGCTGCCCATCGTTGCCTTGACGCCGAACGAGCGAGTGAGGCGGCAACTGGGCCTCGTGTGGGGCGTGTCGGCGCTTCTGGTGCCCCAGTACTCGGGGACGGACGAAATGCTCGACGTGGTGTCGCGCACGCTCATCGATGCCGCCCTGGCGGCACCCGGCGACCTCATCGTGGTGAGTGCTGGGATTCCGTTCGGCGGCGGCGGGAAGACGAACTTCCTCAAGGTGCACCGGCTGTAGCCAAGATCTCTGGCGACGCGCCGAGAGTCCTTGACATCGCGCTCCCCATCCACTAAAAACCACAGGTTGTGCGTCGGCCACGCTCAAGGAGAGGCCGAAAGATCCTTCGTTTTCGGTGAGAGGACCCATGAACCTACTCGGACTAGCCAGACACGGTCTCAACAACTTCGAGCAGATCGCGATCCTTGCGGTTGTGCTCACGGCGTTCCTCAGCCTTGTGTATGCATGGCTCTTGCGCAGGGTCGTCCTGAAGAAGGACATGGGGACGGCGAAGATGCAGGAGGTTTGGAACGCCATCCGCATCGGTGCGGACAGCTACCTGAATCGGCAGCTCAAGCGAATCCTGCCGGTCGTTGGCGTTTTGACCATCGCCCTATTCCTGAGCGTCTACATCGTTCCGCCCAGCGCGGAAGCGGTGAAGGAGTTCGGAGCCGACAAGGCGAAGATGATCATCGCCATCGGCCGGACGATCGCCTTCATCATGGGCGCGGCCTTCTCGCTCCTGGTCGGACAGCTTGGCATGCGCATGGCTATCCAGGCCAACGTGCGCGCGGCGTCCGCGGCGCGGCGCAGCTTCAATGAAGCTCTGTCGATCTCGTACTATGCCGGAACCGTAACCGGCATGCTGACCGACGGACTCGGGCTGTTCGGCGGGACGGTCATCTTCATCATCTTCGGCACGGCCGCGCCGGATGCCCTCCTGGGGTTCGGCTTCGGCGGAACCCTTCTCGCGATGTTCATGCGCGTTGGGGGCGGCATCTACACGAAGGCCGCCGACGTCGGCGCGGACCTCGTGGGGAAGGTCGAGAAGGACATGCCCGAGGATGACCCGCGCAACGCGGCCGTGATCGCCGACTTGGTCGGCGACAATGTCGGAGATTGCGCGGGAATGGCCGCCGACATCTTCGAGAGCTACGAAGTCACGATGGTTGCAGGACTGATGCTCGGACTTGCCCTCATGGCCGTCGACCCGACCCACAGCCTGAAATGGATTGTGTTCCCGCTGATCATTCGCGCGATCGGTGTCATCAGTTCGATCCTCGGGACGTTCACCGTTCCGATTTGGGTCAAGTTTCCGATCAAGTTCCTGCGCGCGCATGACGCCGAAGAGGCCATGTTCCGGTCGTACGAAGTCTCGAGCCTTAACACGATCGTCTTCTCCTTCCTGCTCGCGATCTTCTACGCCGGCGACTGGCGTCTGGCCATGCTGACGTCGATCGGTGTGGCTCTTGCCATCGCGTTCAACCCGCTGACGTCGTACTTCACTTCGACGAAGCGCAAGCCGGTGAAGGACATCGTCGAGTCGACGAAGACCGGCTCGGCGACCACCATCCTTTCTGGCCTCTCGGTCGGCATGGAGTCGACCGTGTGGGCTCTTGTCGCCGTTGTCGTCAGCTTCATCGGAGCGCTCGCGCTCTACGGCGGGGAAGCCAACACAACCTACGTCATGTACGCCATCGCCATGGTCGGCATTGGCATGTTGAGTCACACCGGTAACAACGTGGCCATGGATTCCTATGGACCGATCTCGGACAACGCCAACGGCATCGGCGAGATCGCCTGGCATGGCATGAATGACGAGGAGACGAAGAAGGCGCGCCAGATCATGGCCGACCTCGACGCCGTGGGAAACACGACCAAGGCGATCACCAAGGGCGTCGCGATTGCGTCGGCCGTCATTGCCGCGGTCACTCTGTTCGCAACGTTCTTTACCGACGTGGGCCGCGTCCAAGCGCAGCTTGGAGTGGCCCCGCTCGACAGACTCCAGGCGATCAACATCGCCAACGTTCGTGTGTTCATCGGCTTCCTGCTCGGCGGCGCGTTGCCCTGGCTGTTCAGCTCCCTGTGCATCAAGGCCGTCAGCCGTGCCGCCAGCCTCATCGTCGAGGAAGTGCGGCGCCAGTTCCGCATCCCTGGCCTCATGGAGGGCAAGGTCAAGCCGGACTACGCCCGCGTGGTCGGCATTTCGACCGCGGCCGCCCAGAAGGAGCTCATCCCGCTGGCGCTCATCTCGGTGCTCCTGCCGATCGCCGTGGGCCTGATCCTTCAGGTGGAAGCGCTCGGCGGGTTCCTGGCCGGCGTCATCCTCAGCGGACAGCTTCTCGCTGTGTACATGGCGAACGCAGGCGGAGCCTGGGACAACGCCAAGAAGTCCATTGAAGACGAGCCGCGCGACCTCGTGGCGAACACCGGAAAGGGCTCTGAGCGTCACAAGGCCAGCGTCGTCGGCGACACGGTCGGCGATCCGCTGAAGGACACGGCCGGGCCGGCGCTGAACCCGATGATCAAGGTGGCGAACATGGTCAGCCTTCTCGCCGCGCCGGTGCTCGTCAAGTACAGCAAGATGAGCGTTTGGACCGTGGTCATCGTCGTCGGCCTGCTCCTTGGCGTCGGCTGGGCGATCTGGTACAGCAAGAGGCCGGCACGCCCGTTCGACGAAGTGAAGGGTGGGAAAAAGGTGGCGAAGCCTCAGAAGGCGTAGTTCGCGATTCTGTCTGTGGTTTCTAGGGCGCCGGTCGCACGAAGATGCGGCCGGCGCCTCTCTCTTCGCCTCGGCTGCAGCCGCGCTTCGAGTGCCTTTCTGGTGAGGCAATGCGCGAGATTGCCTGGCCCCGTCGAGTCCCCTACACTTTGGCCGGGAGGAGACAGACGTGAGCGAGGTTGTGCGGAAGTACTACGACGGGTGCGTCGAACGGGAGTGGGAGCGTCTGGCGAGACCATATCGGCGCTTTGAACTCGTGAGCACGCTGCGCTTGATCGACGAGCACTTCCCGCCAGCCGGGCGCATCGTCGACATCGGCGGCGGCCCGGGCCGCTACACGATCGAACTCCTCCGTCACGGCTACCGCGTCACGCTGATCGACCTTTCCCCGGGCAACGTCGCCCACGCCCGAGCTCGGTTGGCCGAGTCTGGGCTCTCCGCGGACGCCGTTCTGCAGGGAGACGCGCGCAATCTCTCGTCGATTCCGGACGGCGAGTTCGACGCGGCCCTCTTGCTCGGTCCGATGTACCACATCGTGGACGAGGCGGATCGTCGCGCCGCGCTTGACGAACTGCGCCGCATCCTGAAGCCCGGCGCTCCGGCCATCGTCGGCTTTCTCAACCCGTGGGGGATCCTGCGCTCCGGCCTCACCGAGTTCCCCGAGCAGTACTCGGACGAGCCGGCGATTCGCAAACTCCTCACCACGTGCGTGCAGGTCGGCGAACAGGGGGCCTTCACCGAGGCCGCGTTTCTCACCCCGCCTCAGGCGATCGCCGAGCTGCGCGCTGCCGGATTCGCGGTCGATACGCGAGCGGGAGTCGAGGGGTTCGCTGCCGGCATGCTCGACGCGGTCGAACGCATCGCGGCCGAGGCCCCCGAGGCCTACGAGATCATCCTCCGCTTGGTCGCCGAGACGTGCGATCTCCCCGCATTCCGAGACAGCACGGAGCACTTGCACGTCGTCGTTCGCGCCATCGGTCCCTGACACGAGTGTCGGAGTCGGGGGTACGTTGCGCGAGGTGATCAAGATGAACAGCACTCGACGCGCAACACTCCTTCTAGCGATCCTGACTGCCTTCTTCGTCTCGGCATTGGCGTTCGCCCAGAGCGGACCGTCGCCGCTCGGCATCGTTCCGACGCCAACTCCCAACCCGGTCTCGGTCTCGATCTGGACGGACAAGACGGCCTACGCGATCGGCGAGAACGTGACGATCACGTACACGGTCAGCCAGGCGGCGTACATCTACATTCTCGATTTCCAGCCGGACGGCATCGTGCGACAGGTCTTCCCGAACCAATACTCGACGTCGTCGAACTACGTCAGCGCGGGCAGTCACACGCTCCCCGACGGTATGTACAAGTTCACCGTCTACCCGCCGACGGGCACGGAACAGCTGCAGATCATCGCGAGCGGAGTGCCCCTGAACCTGGCGCCAACGTCGTACAGCGAGCCGTTCCCGATGGTTGGATCCAGTCCGAGCGCCGCGGCCATGGGCGTGCAGGCACAGATCAAGGGCATCACTCCCGAGCCGCAGTGGGCCACGGCGTGGACGTCGTTCGTCATCCTCGCGTCGTACGGGTACACACCCTACACGCCGCCCACTCCGTACACGCCGTATACGCCGTACACGCCGCCGACTCCCCCTTCACCGCCGAGCGGCTACTACTACTACCCGCCGTTCCCGGGTTCTCCCGGCGCAACATGGTATTGGCAGGGCGGCGCATGGCACTACGGGATGCCGGCGAGCGGGATGTACTGGTACTTCGGCCCGGACATGATGTGGCACTTCCGCATCACAATTCACTTTGGGATCGGAGGCTAGACAAGAAGCTGGTGGGGCCGTTGTACCTCCTCGGGACTCGGCCTCGCGCGAGAGGTCCAGCTCTAGCTGGCTCGCCGGCAACGGTTGAGCCAGCCGCTGGGCCTCTTCGTTAGGTCGGAGGCTTGGATTCGGCCGAGTCTCTTCTCTCTTCTTCCGCGCCGGCAAAGCCTGCCGAGACGGCGAGCCCGCGGTGTCTCCAGCCGGCGCCACGTAGACTCAGGAAGGCCTAGCCGAGCGACTTCTCGTAGATCCGCCAAGTCTTGTAGTGGACGCCGCCCATGACGCTCGACGCGCGCAGGATGAGGTCATTTCCCTCGAGTAGGAGGGACGGCTCACACGTCTTGTACCCGCGGCGCAGGCAGTGATCGAGCACCTCTGAGTAAAGGACGGCGTCGATCCCGAGCCTGCGGAATCGTGGCACGACCCCGAAGAACATCAGGCGCGTGGCGGGAATCCGGCGGCGCGTCCGGAGCAGGCGAAGCGCGCGGACGAGATCCGTATCTTGCAGCCTATTCCAGCGCGGCCGGAACGCGACGTTCGGATCCGGGAGCGCGCCGAGGACGGCGGCCAATTCGCCGTCCACGTAGGCGAACCGTATGAGTCCCGGGTCAGCCACCAGCTTGAGGGTCGACGCCACCGCCGCGCCTTCAGGCTCCGTCAGAGGGAGGAATCCCCAGTTGGCGGCCCACGCCTCGTTATAGATCTGGACGATCAGATCCACCTCTTGGCTGACCTTGGCCATGTTGATCGGCCGCGTCTCGATCGAGCGGCGCCGGAGCACGGCGTCCACAAGCGGACCCAGGCGCTCGGACGGGCCGTTGGAGATCTGGATCAGGTAGGCGTGATAGTCCATCGCCTTCACGAATCCGCATGCCTCGATGACCTCGCCGTAGTACGGAGGGTTGTGCGTGAGCTCCACGGTCGGCGGGTAGGCGAACCCCTCGATGAGCACGCCCTGATTCGCTTCATGCGCCGCATTCGAGTACCCGCCGGGTCCTCTCAGACACTGCATGCCGCGTTCCTTGGTCCAGGCAGCTGCGCGGTCGAGCAGCTCCTTAGCCACATCAGGGCGCGGACCGACGTCGAAAAACCCGAAGAACCCGATCTTCGCCCCATAGAACTCGTTAAAGCGGCGATTCACGGCCGCCGAGACTCGCCCGAGAAGCTCCTCGCCGTCGCGCGCGATGAAGTGCGTGACCTCCGCGTCGCGATGATAGGGATGGGCGCGGGTGAGCAACCCCGTGATCCCAAGGAGGCGGCTTCCAAGAAGCTCCGCCCGTAGCGGCGGGGTCCAGCACGGGTCGCCGCGGAAGAGTTTCCAAGGGACTTCGATGAAGTCTTCGAGCGCTCGCTCGCCCAACTCGACCTGTTGAATCTGGAATCCCATGTCTGCCTT
>Ga0247841_10010870_pt1 | contig 12265 bp, 3 predicted proteins | sample LaCruzMarch2015__2_FD_192410 | JGI IMG/M metagenome (GOLD analysis project Ga0247841, IMG submission 192410) | Freshwater microbial communities from meromictic Lake La Cruz, Castile-La Mancha, Spain - LaCruzMarch2015_18m | ecosystem: Environmental > Aquatic > Freshwater > Lake | place: Spain... | reverse complement strand
ATGCAACTACCCTTTACGCACAATACAATATCATAAGAAATAACAGGATATTAAATGGTTCATATAGTGTTTATTTACGTGGATTTAACTATAATACGTATGGCAATATTATAGAATCAAATATTCTAAGGGAATTCAATTATTGTGGTGTTTACGTTTATTATCAATATACATTCCAATTAAGGTACAACGACTTGTTAAGTAACAGGGCAAATGTATTTTATGGATTATATGTTACCTACGTGTACATGAATTCAAATATTCAAAACAACATCATCAATATCCCGTCTTCCTTAACTACCACCTATGGAATTTATCTTTATGCCTGTTATTACTCTATGAGTTTTAAAGGGAACGATATCGATTTAAGTGGACAGGGCGCAAAATATGGTATTTATTCCAGTTGGTTATGCTATGGTGGCGAGATAAGCAATAATACAATAGATATAGCATCATCGAATAGCACACAGTTTGGAATGTATTTATATACTTGTTATTATGCCTATGGAACAGATGTAGCAAAGATAATTAACAACAAGATTAACTTATACGGTACCACTCCAAGTACAAATTATGGCATTTATGCATATTATTTCTATAACAATACGCCCGCATACCGCAGCCGGATTGCCAATAATTTTATCAGCCAATCAAACGGTAGCGGGCAAACTTATGGTATTTATCTTTACTATAATCAAAATACAGATATCGTTTTCAACAGTATCAATATCACAGGAAATAATCAATCCAGTGAGGCGATAGATGTTTTTCCTGATCCGAATAATGCATGTAACATACTGAATAATATAGCAGCATGTTCCGGTGGCGGATATGGGATAAATGTAAACAGTTCTGCTGGTATAAACGGCTGTGATTATAATGATTATTTTGTTACCGGACCGTACCTGGGCAAATATATGGGAACAAATGTTTCGGACCTTACTGCCTGGAGAAATCAATTTTCAAACAATGATGCTGTCTCAATGAATATTAATCCTTCTTTTACGAGTGTAACAAACCTGCATACTACAAACCTTTACTTACAACGAGGCACACCTGTCAGCGGAATAACGACAGATATTGACGGACAAACCAGGAATTCTATATCACCATTTATTGGTGCAGTTGAATATTCTGCTCCTATGAGATACCTTAGCCTGGTTACACTTCAACCAGACACAAATTTGCTGATCAAAAACACTTCTGCCAATGGTATTATCAGTGTCAGGATTGAAATGAACGGTAACACTAATCCATTTAATGCCAGGCAATTCATCATGAATACAACGGGAACGACAAGCCTGACAAGTATCGCCAAGGCACGTTTGTTTTATACGGGTGGGAACCCGAATTTTGATACATTAGTGCAGTTTGGATCAACAATAGCTACTCCGGGAACTTCTATGATATTTTCAGGAACAAAAACATTATCACCAGGAAATAATTACTTCTGGTTATCTTATGCGATCACATCTACTGCTGTTAACGGCCAGGTTGTGGATGCCCAATGCACACAGGTGACAATAGATTCCGCAGCTAATATGTTGAACAAGACCCCCTCCATCACAAATCCAACGGGAAACAGGAAAATAAATTCACCAATGTCAGGTATTTATACGATCAATCCCAACGGTAGCGGCACAAGAAATTATATCTCTTTCGGTGATGCCGTAAACGATATGATGATCAGGACGGTATATGGGCCAGTGACCTTCATGGTAAGCGCAGATATATATAATGAACGGCTTGTTTTGAACCCAATACCGGGTGCTTCGGCTGTAAATACAGTCACTTTTACTGGTGCCGGAACAGGTTCAACGAACACAACACTCACTTATACAGGACTGACCCAAGCACAAAGAGCAACCATCCTTCTTGACGGTGTAAAATATATTACCTTCAGGAAAATGCGAATAATAAACACATCTATTAATTATAATGCAAATGCTATTTTCCTTTGCAACCAGGCAAATTATAATATTTTCGACAGTTGTTACATGGAAGTGCCTCTTACCTGGGGAAGTTATGCATACTGCAATGTGATACAACTGGCACAGAACGAAAGTTCAAGTTATTCAACTCAGGGAAAAGCAAGTTATAACCAGTTCAGGAATAATACCCTATATGGCGGTTACAGCGGTGCACTTTTTTATGGAAGCAATGCCAATTCCACAAGCAATGAGCTTGTAAATAATATTTTTTTACAACAGTTCTATATAGGCATTTATTCAGTGTATAACTATTATCTGAAAGCAGAATTCAATACTATTTCTAATTTTTATAACAATTATACCTCTTCAATCGGAATATATACCAATCAGAATTATTATTCCAGGATTCATGGCAATATGATACAGGCAGGATTGTATGGTATTTATCTGGCGTCTGAAACAGGAAATGATCCGATTTATTCAGAGATCTATAATAATATGATCAGCAATTTTCACAATACGGCCAATCATTATGGAATATATTCATTGAATTGCAATTATTTAAAGATTTACCACAACTCCATCTGGATAGAAGGTAATTCAACAAACGGTGGAGATTATGCGGGATTGTATCTGACTTCATTAACTAACGGTTTTATCAAAAATAACCTCATTTATTCGAAAGGCAACTTTTACCCTGTTTACTGGTATAATCCTGGTTACACTTTACAAAATAATTCTATTGATAACAACGATTATTTTACATCGACATCTGTAATGGTGAAGTGGAACAACGTTGTATACCCTGACCTTCAATCGTGGAAAGCTGCAGTACCAAGTCAAAATATAGCATCATTAAACTATGAGCCTGGATTTGTATCGTACTCCAATTTACATATTGCAGGCTTATCGCTTCCTTTAGGTGGATCGTTTTTAAATGAGGTCACTATTGACTGCGATGGACAGACAAGAGGGCCAAACTATGCCATGCTTGGCGCCGATGAATATTCTCCTCCACATGCCACAGACGCAGATATAATGAGCATAGAATTCGGTTCGATGGTCAATACGGGCAACAATACCATCTCTCTTTCATTGTATAATAAGGGATATAATACTATCCCAGCCGGGAATATTTACCTTTCATATAATGTTAATTCAGGTACGGTTGTTAAGGATACGATGAAACTCAGTTCTCCATGGCAGCCATTTGCATTACAATCCTTTACATTTAAAAAGCCATGGTTGATCAGTTCGTATGGCAGGTACAAATTACAAACAATGATAGATCCGATAATAACAGGTGATCCTGACACAACGAGTACCGGTACCAGCAAAGATTCATTCACAATATATGTTTCCCCGGCTCTGACTGCAGGGAATTATTATATTGATTCATCGAGGACAATACCCGGATCATTCCCAAACTTTACTTCAGCAGTTGAAGCAATAAGATCTGGTATTACAGGACCTGTAAGATTTATCGTTACAAAAGGTACCTATCTTGAACAGATCAGGCTTGTCAATGTACCAAATACCAACCAGGTCAATACGGTCACATTTGAATCACAATCCGGTAACAACAATGATGTCATCCTGATTTACACCAATGCTACTGCAAAAAATAATTATACACTTAAGCTCGATGGAGCCAGGTATATTATTTTCAAGAATATGACCATTGCCTCTGCAGGATATTATTCATACCACAGAGTTATTGATTTATCCAATGGTTCCATCAATAATTTTTTCATCAACAATGTAATTAAAGGTGTTCCAGTACAACTTATTAACGACGACTATGCTGTCGTATATTCCCCTTTAAATGCTTATATTCCCTGGAATACGTTTACACATAACAAAATACTTAATGGTTCATATGGCTTCAGGCTAAATGGCAACAGCTCACCTTCATCCATAGGCTTTGTTATTGATAACAACGAGATAACGGATTTTTATTTCTTCGGCATAAATGCAAAAAACTTTGAGTCATTTACTATTACAAACAACAAAATACTAAGCAGCTCAACATCAGGAAATGTTTATGGTATCAGGCTCGATTCAATGGATTTCTTTGTCAGTACACCTGTAAATGGTTTGCCCCCAAACGGTGCCTCATTGGTGATGGATAATGAAATAACAGTTACCGGTGGTTCAGCGACTTATGGGATTTACCTGAGCTATTGTTTTTACGGATTCCAGGTATCAGGAAACAGGATTTATATTCATGGTACAGGAAGTTCCGATCACATGGGCATATACTGGTACTACAGCATTTACAACGGGCAGGGTGCAAAGATATCTAAAAACAGGATATATCTTCTTTCAACAGGTGCAGGCAATAATTATGGACTAAGAACTTATCTTTGTTATTTATACAGCTCGAGCGTACATCTTGTTTCCAACAATTTTATTGTACAGATGTACGGAATAGGCACTACTTGGGGTATTTATCATAACTATGGAGGATTCATTGATTATTACCACAACAACATCAATATAACGGGTGGCAATGCGGCTAGTTATGGATTGTATATGAATGCTCCTGGAAATTACACGGCATACACGATCAATGAAGTAAGAAATAATATTATCACCATTTCCGGTACAGGAGGAGGTTATGCAATCGGGTTAAACAGCCCTAGCTTATCAAGCTATAAACCTGTTTTTATTTGTAATTACAACGATTTTTTTGTTAATACTTCCAGTTCAAACGTAGGGTTATGGGGATCATTAAACTGCTCCAGTCTTGCTGCTTGGAAAACTGCATCTTCTCTGGATAACAACTCTATTTCTATTGATCCTGGCTTTGCTTCAGCTATGTTGCTTTACCCGTCTAACACAAGCCTTATTTTCAGTATAAACCCATTCATCCTCGTTCCTGATGATATTGACGGAACAAAAAGGACAAATCCTATTACCCTGGGTGCAGCCAATCGTATATTTTCTCTTGATGCAGGAATAACAGACATAATAAATCCCATATCTCCAACCTGCTCAGGGCTATACCAGGTTGAGGTTAAGCTTAAAAATATGGGGGTGACAACCATTGACAGTGTTAACATACAATGGAAGATAAATGGAATCACTCAAAATTCAACGATGTTCAAAGGACCTCTTACTACCCTCCGTGATACAACAGTAGCTTTGGTCACCTATAATTTCACACCGGGTTTTTATAAAATTTTTGTAGCCACTACCAATCCAAATGGAAGTTCTGATAATAAACCATCGAATGATGCAGACAGTGTTATAAATTTAAAGATTGTCTCTCAATCTGGCATGCCTGCTGTTCATCCGGATACTGTATGTGAAGGATACCCTGCATTATTAAGGGCGAGCGGCAGCAGCCGGCAATACCTTTGGTATGATTCCCCGATAGGAGATAATATCCTTAGCAGGGATTCATTTCTTCTCACACCGCCTTTAAAAAATTCAAAAAACTTTTATGTTTCAGCAGGGAGCATTGGACCGTTGAAGATTCAACAGGCAAACTCGTTTGCAAATATCCGCGAAAACGGTTTTATGTTTGATATCACATCAGGCCAATACGAACTAAAGATAGATAGTTTTGATGTTTTACCCTATAAAACCGGAGGCCAGGTGTTCAAAGTTTATTATAAGCAGGGTAGCTATTCCGGTTTTCAGACTGTTCCCACGGCATGGACATTACTTGATACTGTTATTTCCAATGTCACAAGCATTACCTCATTCAGCCATGTGAAAGCAGAAATAATTATACCGAAAAACCAGACCTACGGATTTTATATTACAACTAATCAAAAGTCTTTATATCTGCAGGATAAAAATGGTGCAGCAAGTTTTACAGACACCATGATCACTCTTACCGGAGGACATACCATCCGGTATCCTTTTGATTCAACCGGAACAGTCATATCCTGTTTCACAGGCAAGGTTTATTATGAAGGGTATTCATTATGTTCCAGCCAGAGGATGGCAGTGAAAGCCACCGTAAATCCAAACGCTGATATTTCCTTTACCATAAATGACAGCAGTCAGTGCCTGACAGGTAATAATTTCATTTTTTCCAATACAACCCATTCTATCGATAGTGTTTCCGGCTATATTTGGAATTTTGGTGACAACATCAGCAAATATCATGTTTTTGATACCAACCATATTTATTCCAACCCAGGAACTTATCATGTGAAATTATTCGCTGTAACAAACAAAGGTTGTATAGATTCGATAGATAATATAGTTTATGCTTTGAGTTTACCGGCTGCTGATGCCGGCACCGATAAAAATGTTACCTGCCAGGACAGTATTATGATAGGATCAGTTGCAAACCCTGCATTCCTATACCAATGGTCTCCGGCATCAGGACTAAGCCATGTTAATACATCAATTACCTACGCAAAGCCCCTGGGATTTACTATATACAGCCTTCGGGTAACAGACCCACTCACAGGCTGTGTTTCTTATGATACTGTCAGTATTAAAATAACCAATGCTCCGAAAGCAGATGCAGGTAATGATACCGGCATCTGTAACGGTTCAATAGCCATACTTAAGGCTTCAGGTGGCGCAATATATAAATGGAGCAACGGTGAAACAACAAATGTCATCGCCAAAAAACCCGTGGTTAGCACTTCTTATTCAGTCAAAGTATCGGATATATCAGGATGCTTTGATTTCGATACCGTTCTGGTTGTTGTCCATCCTTTACCTGATGCTGTCTTTGTTGTAAATGATACTACCCAATGCCAGTCAGCTAATAAATACTTTTTTTATAATAAATCTACCATAACATCAGGAACAAATTCCTATACCTGGCGTTTTGGTGATGGGAAAAGCGCTATACAGAAAGATTCATTAGCCCATAACTATGTGTCTGACAATACTTATAAAGCCAGTCTCGTGGCGACATCTGATTTTGGATGTCAGGATTCCATGGCAAGGACGATTATCGTTTACCCTTCGCCAAAAGCACAATTCAACTTAAACAATAATTCCCAGTGCCAAAATGAGAACAATTTCGTTTTTATAAATAATTCGATTTTAAATTCGGGTACTTTCAGCAGTTCATGGTCATTTGATGATGGCGGAACTTCCACAAGCACAAACCCCACTCACAATTATATGCATCCTGGTGCCTTTTCCATCGGGCTGGTAATTGTTTCAACATTAGGGTGCACGGATTCTACATCAGCAACTGTAAACGTCTGGCCAAGCCCTGTAACCGCATTTGATATTGATGATACCGCCCAGTGTTTCAGATACAATAATTTTATTTTCGCCAACAAATCGATTATTTCTTCTGGATCCATTACATATTCATGGGATCTTGGCGACGGCTCTACAGGTAGTTTTCCCTTGTTGTACGCACATGAATATACAGTACCCGGAAATTACAAGATAAGTCTGGTATCTACCTCAAACCGGGGATGCAGAGATACCTTGGTAAAAACGGTACATGTTTATAATATGCCTGTTATCGACCTTGGGCCAGATATTACCGTTAAACCCGATAAAAAAGTTATCCTGGATGCAGGAATTGGATTTATATATTACCTCTGGTCAAATAAAGCTGTAACACAGAAGCTAACAATTGATTCAAGTGGTATTGGATTAGGATCAGCCACCTTCTGGGTAATGGTGACCGACTCTAACGGTTGTACAGCTACAGATGCAATTACGATTAAATTTTCAAAATCGCTTAATATTGACCCTAATGAAGTAGATAATGGGACAATACATATATATCCCAATCCAACGGAAGGAAGGATATATCTTAGTTTCAGCAATTTTGAGCGAGAAACCATTTCTTTGTATATAATTAATTCACAAGGAAAAACTGCTGTTAAAGATAAATTCAGTTTTACTACAAGCAAAGAAACAAAAGAGATTGATCTCACCGGATATGCAAAAGGATTGTATTTAATCAGGATCACTCATAAAGGAAATGTACAAACGGAAAAGGTAATTATCAAATAGTGACCTGTTAAGCGTTACATAAGTTGTACTGGGTAGTTTGTACCTTCTTTGTTTGAGATTTGTAAAATTCCCTGAAATAATCCCTGAAAAAGTTAATCATTTATTTGAAAATAAGAAGTAAGCAAGTTTAGCTGCCTTTTCTTGATAATTATGTTCCAGTTGAAGATTGAAATTATTCTTCTTGAAATAGGCGGTAATTGTTATTGGCGGTAGAAACTCTATTTCAAGTTTTTTGTAACATTGAATAAGCCCTTCAACTTTAAAAGACAACGGTGAAGATTTAAAGCGTCCTTTTGTTTGTCTTTTGAGTATTGCAATTCTATCAGGATTTAAGTCATCAAAAAAAGATTGAACAGTTGATTGAAACTCTCTGACGCTTGAATTGTCTGTGTCGTCAATTAAAGTGACATACTTGAGGTCGCCTGTCAAGTTAATGATGTTTCCGTTCGCATCTTTTTCAAGAACATAGAAAATTGCTTTTGTTTTGTCAATGTCAACGCCTATTACTTTCATATTGTATAATCACAGGAAAATGTCAATTCAATTATTCTAATTCAACGTCGCCTTTTGTAAAGTTTATTGTAAGTTTTTTATTTCTAAAAAAATCTAATCCTATTAATCCGTCAACATAAGTTGTAAGGGGTAATTTGTGCGAAATTACTTTTAAATTTTGTCTTGTTAATCCCAATGCTTTTATAGAAGAAACTTTATACAGTTGAGCTTTTTCAATTCTACTACCGGTAGTTATACTAATATTATCAATAATATCTGTCTTTTTATAACCTAAAGTTTCTAAAACATCCGGATTTATCAATGTTGTTGTTGCGCCTGTATCAATTGCGAAAACAAATGTACCTATTCCATTAATACCTTTTATTGATACATTAATTGAAATTAGTCCGTGTTTGCCGTTAAACTGGACTTTTGTCATAAAATAAAAACTTCGTTTGCAGGTATCTTACCCATATATAAAACAGCAAAGTTTTTATTCTTACTTTTATCTTGTTTTATGACTTCATAAACCTTATGCTTATCTTTATCGAAATAAATCAATTCTCCACATATTAATTTATTATCCTTTGTATATTCTGGATTGTAAATCAAAACCCAAGTATCTCCAACTTGATTTCTTATTTGGTTTAATTTAAGCTTTTCACTTGTAAGTACCATAAACTATTTTTTATTCAAATTTAAAGATAATTTACGATATTTTCAAAACAACAATAAGAATTGTTTTCTTGGTTAAACGGTTATTTAAAATAATTTGGTAAATAATACTGATTCCCTCCAATTAAAATTATAAAATGCTTTCATCTCACCAAAGTCACCATTCCCCGATAATCCCTTATTACAGCATCTTGGCCAGTTGCGGAAACCAGGTAAGTATAAACACCAACAGGGCAGGTAATTCCCTTGTAAGTTCCGTCCCAACTGAAGGCAGGATCTGTTGAATGAAATACACATTCTCCCCATCGGTCATATATCCTGATCTCAAAATGCTTAAGCTCATTTGTAACGATCACAAAATCATCATTTATCCCATCCCCATTGGGCGAAAAAGCAGCCGGGATAAATATACCTGACGGGCATTTTTCTGTGATCACGATCTCATCTGAATTTATACATCCGAATAAATTTGATACTTCAACCCGATATATTCCGGGTTCAACCACATGGAATATTCTGTTCCTGGAACTGTCCTGCCAGAGATAAGTACTAAAAAACCCGGGATCGAGTTCAATCAAATCACCTTCACAAATCGTTTTATCCAAACCTAAATTTAAAACAGGAGTTGGATAAATGATCACCTTAATAACTGTAGTATCACTTTCACAACCATCTAAAATGGCTTTGACATAATAGATTCCTGAATCGCTAAGTTTTACATTTGTGATTATAAAATTTTGCAGATCAGAAGTAAAACCATTATCTGCCCACCAGTGGTAGCTGGAATTTGGATTCGAGGCCGCCATGAAACCTAGGGTTTTGCCTTCACAGGCATGGCTATTGCCTGATGCGACAGGAGTAACAGGATTAAGCTTTACCCGAATAGCCTGAGAGGTTGTATCCTGGCAATTGTCTTTGGTGGTAACCACAAGTATAACTTGGTAGTTGCCTGTATTGATGTAAGTATGAGTCGGGTTAGTGGCTGTAGATGTGTTGATATCTCCGAAGTTCCAGTTGAAGTTGCTTGTGACCGATTGATTTTTACTCGTAAAGACAAAAAGATTGCCTTTTAAACACTGGCTCGAATTATTGACTGTAAAAGTCGCATCCGGTGCAGGATAAACCATGACGGTTTTCTGCGATGAATCTTTGCATTGATTTAGATTTTTCAGTACCAGATTAACATTAAAACTCCCGGATGAGGAATAGGAATGGATAACAGAATCTGTAAATTCATGGGGAGTTCCATCTCCAAATGACCAGTTGATATTACAGTTAGCCTGGTTTTTGATCCCCGCAAAAATAAATTGATTGGCTTTCAGGCATTGAGCAGAATCATTCACAACGAAACCTGCATCCGGTGATGGTAAAACAAAAACTGTTTTTGCAATTGAATCCATGCATTCAAATTGGTTGGTCGCAATAAGCCTGACAATGAATGTATCTGAAGATAGCCAAACATGGACAACTGATTTACCGGTATCATAAATACCATCGCCAAAATTCCACCGCCATTTTCCGCTCGTTGAATGGAGATTGCTAAGATTGTTAAAAGAAAAACTGTTACCATTCAGACATTGCATGTTGTTATTTATCTTAAAATCTGCTTTTGGCTCAGGATTAACCACCATCCTTTTAATAGCTGAATCAATGCAACCAAGGTCATTTACAGTTACCAGCTTTAGGTTATAACTTCCGGTCGAAGCATAAATATGAAAAGCCGATTTATTTGTATCAGATTTTCCATCTCCGAAAAACCACTGTAATTTCTCACCAGAAGCAGTGGAAACAGGATTGAAAGCAAACATATTTCCCGGGAAACATTGAGATGTATCATTGACCAGAAAATCTGCCGAAGGACTCGTTAAAGTGTATATATTTCGAAAAGCCGTATCACTGCACCCTTTGTCGGATGTTATTATCAAAGAAACTTTAAAAGTGTCAATAGTCAGGTAATGATGAATGATGCTGATACTGGTATCCATGTTTCCATCACCCAGATTCCAGTTCCTTGCTGAAATATTACCACTTGAAATGGTGGAGGTATCTATTAAATGAAAAGAATTAGATTTTACGCATTGTGCAGAATCAATTGATTTAAAACCGGCAAACGGTGAAGGTAAAATTTTAGGATAACCTTTAAAAGTATCAGTACAGCCCAGACTATCATAGATAAATAAAGTAGTTGTAAAATTTTTAACAGATGCATATAAATGTTTAGGATTTTTAAGAAATGAGTATCCTCCATCCCCGAATTCCCAATAGTACTGCAGACTGTTGTGATAGCTTATAGAACTATCAGTAAACTGAAATTTGTTTTTCTTAAAACATTGAACGGAATCATTAATCACAAAGGAAGCTTTCGGTTTATGCGCAATGATAACGTAATTTATTGTCGTATCGGCACAACCTGAATCAGATATGGCAACCAGGCTGGCTTTATATTTCCCAAAGCTTTTGTATAAATGAACAGTATCTTTTATGGAAGTACCAGATGAGCTGTCCCCGAAATCCCAGGTAAAACTGGTTATTTTGCCACTGGAAATTTTAGAAGAGTTGGAAAAATGGTGCAGAGTACTTTCAGTGCATTGAAGCAAAGCGTTTTTGTCAAATTCAACAGCAGGGGACGGGTTAATGGTAAAATAATTTGAAGCAGTTTGGCTGCAAATATATGGAGCAGTACTAATTACTCTTACCCTGTATTTTTTACAATAAACGGCAGAGGTAGGTATAGTGGCAATAATAACTCCGGAATAGGAACTGGCTAAAGAACCTATATTGGTTGGATAATAAAAATCCCCGCTTGTGTCTGAAAGTTGAGCAAAAAATACATTGCCTGTCCACATAGGTAATAACGAAGTGAAAGGGATGTTAATGGTATCTCCCGGGCAATATGGGGAACCGGTTACTTTTCCTGTATAAATTACATTGGCAACAGCGTTCATTTTTAAAACAAATGCATTTTGAGAACCATTGAGCGTTTTTTGATAAGCATTGGCTGAAACAGGAAATGCCGAAGAGTTTGTCCATCCTGTGGTATATATGGTATAATTATTATCTAAAAAAGATGCAGTAGAATAATCACTACCATTTCCCCAATAGGTTGAATAAATCATTTTTGTGCCTGTATTGTCTAACAAAGAAAATGCAACATTTACAAATCCTGTCAATGATTTTTGAAAGGCATTTAAAGTAACAGGGAAATTTGA
>Ga0247841_10010869_pt1 | contig 12265 bp, 24 predicted proteins | sample LaCruzMarch2015__2_FD_192410 | JGI IMG/M metagenome (GOLD analysis project Ga0247841, IMG submission 192410) | Freshwater microbial communities from meromictic Lake La Cruz, Castile-La Mancha, Spain - LaCruzMarch2015_18m | ecosystem: Environmental > Aquatic > Freshwater > Lake | place: Spain... | reverse complement strand
AGTAATAATATCATATTTAAAATGGAAATCTATTGGGTGGATGATATTACATGGGTTACTTGGATGGTTATATATTATATACTATGTAATTAAATATGGTTGGAATTTAGGATAAAAATGAAGCAATTAATACCAGATAAAACTTTAGATGAATTAACATTAGGAGAGATAAGAGATTTAGTAGATGAAGCATATTATGAAGGTTGGGAAAGTGATGATAACTTTAGTTTAGCAATAAATATTAATATAATTGAAAATAAATCAAAAAGAAAATGGAAATAGATAAGTACTATAACGGGATATTGAATGGAGTTCAATTGTTATCAAAAGAAGATACTTTTAACTCTTTAGTAGTAAAATCTAAATGTGGTTTAGGTAAAAGTTACTATATTGATAAAGCATTAGAAACCTGTGGAAAGGAATTTGTTATATTTAAGGGAGCAATTAGTGAAGCAAAGTTCTTTGAATTTATAAATGAAAACAAGGATAAGATTATAGTTATGCGTGACTGCGGTAACTTGCTTAGAAAACTTACATTTATTGACTTTTTAAAATCAGCTACCGATTTAACTCCTATTAGAAAAATAAGTAGAAGTAACTATTCAGTACATGAAGGAGTACCAGAAGCAATAGAATTTTCTGGAAAAATAATTTGGGAACTAAATGAATTACCATCTAAGAATAAAGAAGATTTTGAAGCAGTTATTGATCGTTCAATTTATGTTGAACTAAATTTTAGTAAAGATGATATTAAAGATATTCTATATCAAATATGTCAAAATCCCGAAGAAGAAGAAACAACAGATTACATTATTGAATTAGGTAATAAAATAGGATTTGATTTAAACTTTAGAATTCAAAAGAAATGTATTGGTATTTATAACTTTTGTAAAGAAGAAAAGAAAGACTGGAAGGAGTATATTAATAATTTAATGTTTAGTGAGCTTCCTGAAAGTAAGAAATTACTTTATAGATTTGCTGGTAATAATCAAACTAGAAGAATAGAATTTGTAAAATATTTAATGCGAATTAAAGATTATTCATACTGCACAGCTGAAAGAAGAATAAAAAATTGGTTATACTTAGAAGAGATATATTCTAATAAACTTAAACAAGGACAATTATCACTTAATCCATTTGAAACTCCAGTTAAATTAGAACAACCAGTTTTAGATAATGCATCAATTAAGAATATAAAGGAGGTAAAAGAATGACAGAATACTATGAAAAAGCAGCAAGAAGTATAGCTAACATAATTTACTTATGTGCATTTATATTAGCAGTTACTTTATTGGGTTTATCTTTTATTTTAACTGCAATAATATGGTTAATTGGAGAATTTGCAATCTTTATATATTATTTTATAAGAGGAACAAGGGAAGAAAATGAAAATTAAATGTAAATTTTGCAAGAAAGAAGAACTAAAAAGATTAATTACTGAAGCAAATGAAATGTTTTTTCTATGTAAAAAGTGTGGTAGAATAACTACATTAAGAATAGATATAATATGCAATATCTGTGGAGAATTAAACTGTACAAGAGACCATAGTTTTGGTATTTTTGATTTTTTAAAAAGATGAAACTACAAAAGAAGTTTGAAAAATTTATTAAGAAAATAAATAAGAAAGAATTTGAAGTAACAGAAAAAGATATAGAAATGTTAAAGGAAGTAAATAGATATGTAAGTAAAGTATTAGAATATGTACCTATAGATGATAAATCGGAATTAAATGAATTTGGTTATATGTAATAATGGTATATCTTAAATGGAAGTGTCCACTTTGTAAGGACATAGTTATATCTAATTCATTTAGACACCACCAAATGGATTTTTGTAAATGTGGTAAAACGGGGGTAGACTTAGAAGAATATGGATGCAGGTATTCAACTGACTTATTTAATGAACTTAAAAAGACGATTATAGAATATAACTATAACTTCTTTGATGAGTTAGTAGTAGGTATGGCAAATCAAGGATTTATAAAATTAATAAGGATTGGTAAACAAGTACACTTAGATATGAATGATGTATTCCTTATTAGAGATTTAGAAGATAAATTATTAAATGATTTAAAATGCCAGAAATAATTTCAATTAATCAAATATTAATTATAGCAGTAACTAATGTAATTAGTGGAATATTTTTGGGATTAGGTATTGCTATTGGTATGTATCAAGCATTAAAAAAACAAATGCCTAAGTGGATACACGAATTAACTTTAAAATTAAAGAAGATTTCTATGATGGATAAAGCATTAGAATATCAACAACAAAACAAATGATTAAAGAAGAATTAGAAAATGAATTAAAGAAAGTAATAGAAGTTATAAAGAAAAATATAAAATTAAAAGAAGATACTGCTGAGATAGATTTATATAGTATTTTAGAAATAAATCACGAAATATATGAAGATATATTAAACGAACCAGAAAGATTGATACCTTTAATTGAAGAAGCATTAAAAAATATATTTTTAAAGGATTTTAAGGCAAAATTAAATAATATTAATAACTCTATAGAAATTAGTAAGATTAGAGTTAATAATTTAGATAAACTAATATCAGTTAAAGGAATTCTAAAAAGAGTAACTAAAGTAATTCCTAGAACTGTTTCTATTGAATTTCAATGTATGAATTGTGGTTCTACAGTTACAGTTATACAGAATAAAAAGGTTATTAAAAAACCAATGAATAGGTGTGTTTGTGGTTCAATGAATAAATTTGAAATTAATAAAAATAATAATAAAGATATACAAGAAGTTACACTAGAAGAAATACATGAAAACCTTGAAGGAAAACAACCACAGCAGATTAGAGTTTACCTTGAAGGAAATTTAACAGACAGTTCTTTAACATCAAAATTACAACCTGGAAAAAAGGTTGAGATAATAGGTATAATAAAAAGATTACCTGCTTTTATGAGTTCTAAAGATGATGATTCAAATATATCGGAATATATGATTAATACAAATAACTTAGTACTTCTTGAAGCAGAAGACGATACTAATATAAATGATGAAGATGAAAGATTAATTAAAGAAATAGCAAGTAATAATCCACTGGAATATTTGGCATCTAATTTAGTACCTGAAGTTTATGGTAATGATATAGTTAAAAAAGCAATAGTTCTTCAAATGGTTAAAGGTGTTCCTAAAGATAGAACTGATGGAACAAAAACTCAAAGTGATATTCATATATTACTTTCAGGAGATGTTGGAATATCAAAATCAGTTACACTTAAAGCAGTAGCAAAAAGAACACCAAGAGCAAGAATGATAACTGGTACAAAAACAAGTAAGACTAGTTTATCTGCAATGGCTATTAAAGATGAGTTACTTGGGGTTTGGTGTCTTGAATCAGGACCAATAGTAATGGCAAATGGTTCAACAGTTTGTATAGATGAATTAGATAAACTTCATAAAGAGCATTTATCTGACTTACTTGAACCAATGAGTGCTGGTATAGTCACTATCAGTAAGGCAGGAATTAATGCAGTATTACCAGCTAGAACATCAATTTTAGCAGCAGCTAATCCAATTCATGGTAACTATGATTTAAATCAACCATTAGCCAAGCAAATAGATTTACCAACACCTATAATTAATAGATTTGACCTTATATTCATATTACTAGATAAACCTAATGAAAAGTTTGATGGTGAAGTAATAGATCATATATTTAAGGCATATAAACAGCAAATTAAATCAGGGATGTCAAATGAATTATTTAAGAAGTATATAACCTATTGTAGAAAATTAAAACCACAATTAAGTGATGATATAATTGAACCAATAAAAACTTTTTATGTAAACTTAAGAAAGAGGTCAGAAAGAGATGGAAGTAAAGGAATACCAGTGAATCTTAGAGGAATTGAAGGATTAATTAAATTAGCAGAAGCTAATGCTAAAATAAGACTAAGTGAGATAGTTGAAAGACAGGATCTTGAAGTTGCAAAAGAGATACTTTTATTCTGTCTAGCCCAGATTGGTTTTGATGATGAAACTGGAATTTATGATATGAGCCGTATTACTGAAAAGGTTCCTTTTTCTAAAAAAGGAAAGGTTAATGCATTTTGGAAAATAATAAAAGAACTATACGAAAGAATAGGAAAGAACCTAAACTATAGTGATATAATTTACGAGGCTAAAAAAATTGGAATAGATAAATGGGATTGTGATAACTATATAGAAGAATTAAAAGTTGATATGAAAATAATAGAACCAGAAAAAGGTATATACCGAATATTATGAAAGATGAAACAATTTGGGGTAAACCAAAAAAATTAGGAGATAGATATGATACAGAAAGTGGTAGTTGGTTTTATGACCAAAAAAAAGCATATGAATTACATTTAAAAAAATTAGAAGAAGCAAAAGATGAAGAAAGTAAATTAGAAAAGAAAGCAAAAGAAAAATGATAGAAAAGATATATGATTTAGGAGTTAAGAAATTACCTGATGGTAAATGGTTTTACTATGTTAAAGCAGAACCAAATGGAAAATTATCAGTTTATAAGTTTAGACATAATCAAAAATCAGTTAAGTTTATGGAAACAACATTAGATAAAAATCCAAATAGACTTAGTTGGCATTTTGTTAAAGAAGATGAAAATGGAAACCTTTGTATATATAGAACACAAAGAATAATAAAATCAAAGAAAGAAGCGATAAAATGAATATCATTGATGAACGATTAGATTCATATTTAGGTCAGGGAGAAGAAGATTATTTCCTTCAGAAAGATAATGAGTACCATATATCTTCAATAGGACGGTGTCCAAGATTCATATTCCTTGAAAGAACTCAAAGAAGACCTGATGAGAATAAGAACAAGAGGGTATTTGTTATAGGTAAAATAATACATGATTTTGTTCAAGATAAATTATTTGGAGACTATATTAAAGAAGAACAGTTAAGTTATAGTGTAGATGGAATTAATTTAGTTGGAAGAATAGACCTTAATAACAAAAATGAAATAATAGAACTAAAGTCATGTAAAAGTTTGGCATATATATTAAACCCTTATGATGAACATATAGTTCAGGTTAATACTTATATGGGTATTAAAGGTATAAATAAAGCACAAATAATTTATATTGATAAACAAGATATGGGTATGGTAACTTTTAATATAAAATTTAATAAGGAATTATTTGATGAATCAATTAATAATATAATTAAATTAAATAAGAAAATACAAGCAAAAACTAGTTATAAAGGAATTGGACAAAAGATAGGTCATAACTGTAAGTACTGTAAGTATAAGGATCTATGTGGGTTTAATGAAAAAAACTGAATGTCACTGTCCCATAAGAAGGAATATACTTAAAAGAGGAAAACAAAATCATGTTTGTGGATTTGCTGAAAACTGTCATAGAAAAGATAAATGCCAATGTGAGTTCAAAAAATGACCAAAATTAATTTATGTTGTGGTTTAAATAGAATTGATGGATTTGTTAATATAGATAAAAGCAGAAAGAGTAAAGCAGATAAAATTATAGACCTTGAAAAACCAAGATGTCTTAAATTATTTAAAGATAATAGTGTTGAGGAAATATTGGCTATTCATTCACTTGAACACATTTATAATATAATACCATTAATGAATGAATGTTATAGAGTATTAAAGAAAGGAGGAAAGATGTTAATAATAGTTCCACAGGGAGATGGTCAAGATTGCGATCCAAGTCACTGTAGAAGATTTAATAAATTATCATGGCGTTATTATTGTAATTATCCTCTTAGTGAAATATATGGAATAAAGACACATTTTAAGGAAATAGAAAATAAATTTGTAGATAATGTAGATGGAGGAGTATTAAACGTAATACTGGAAAAATGAATAAAAACTTAAAAATACCAAAGGTAGGCACAATTTGTGAAATTAACTGGTTGGACGCATCTGGTAAGATGAAGGAAGAAATAGATAAAATAAGTAATGTAACTCCTAGTTCATTACTTATTTATGCAACCACATATGGTGAAATTTATAAAGTAGACGATAAAGCAATAGTAATATTACAAGAAAAAAGTGAAACTGAATGTGATTATACCGTAATACCTATATCGTGGATAATGAATATAAAGATTTTAATAATAAAAAATGGAAACTAGAACTAATGAACAGGTTTTAAGTGCATACTATCTATGGCAAGATGACTTAATAGATATAGATGTATTTTTTAAGGCACTTGAAAAAATAAAGAAAACTAAATTAGTTCCATTTGCAAGTTCATCAGGAATTACTGAAGGTCAATATAACTATATAAAAAGGTTACAGAATGAAGGCAAGATACCAATGGATCAATCACTAGATATAACTAAGAATGAAGCACAATTAGTAATACATAATGCTTTAAATAGTCAGCAGATAAAACCCAGGGAAACTTTGCAAGTAATCGAAGAGCATGGTTCACATAGCAATTCGGTTCTGGTTACGGACAAAACTGCTGACACTAGTGATTTATTTAAAGATAAAACTGAGGATTATTAAATGATGAAAGATAATTGGCTTTATTTAGAAGCACCAAAATTAATGTTCTTTGGTGAGGAAAAAGGAATTAAAACACTAAAAATATGCGAAGTTATTGATTTTAAAAAAGATGTATTTTTAAAAGGAATTATATGGAAAAGTAAAGATGGTAGTTTAACTTACCAAAAAGAGATAAAACAAAATTTTCTTAAAGGAGAAATACTTGACTTAAATCTTACAATAGAATTTCCTTCAGAATTTACATTAGAAAAATATGAAGAATATGAAAATATAACTAATCTATGATAAAAACAAGTATAATAATACCACACTATAACACGATAGCATATTTAATGGCATGCATAAATAATATTAAAAAATATACTAAAGACTATGAAATAATAGTAGTAGATAATGGTAGTACTAAAGATAAAAAAGAATTAGATTCTTATTTATGCAGAAATGCTGACCAATTAATATATAACAGAACTAACCTTGGATTTTCTAAAGCAAATAATCAGGGAGCAAAGGTATCTATTGGAGAATATCTTTGTTTTATGAATAGTGATGTAGTTGTCGGACCTAATTGGTTAAAAGAATTACATAAAACACTTAAAACAAAAGATTGCGGAGCAGTTGGACCTCTTGGTAATCCTAGATTTGGAGAAATAAATGGAACTCAAATAGCTTACAATCAATATAAGGGACAATATAAAGAAGATGTATGTATTGATAGTTTAGTTGGTTTTTGTATATTAATGAAGAAAAGTCTTTTTGAAGAAATAGATGGTTGGGACGAAGATTTTACAATAGGTAATTATGAAGATAATATGCTTTGTGAGAAAATTAAAAATAAAGGTTATAAATTATATATCTCACATAAATCAAATGTATCACATGATAAACCAAGCCAGACATTTATAGCAAATAATATAGATTATTTAGGTATTTTAAATAATAATAGAGATTTCTTTGTAAGTAAGATGAAACAACTAAAAAAATAATAGAATATACAATGCCAAAAGGATATAACCCAACTAAAGAACATAAAAGGAAGATTAGTGAAACACTTAAAGGAAGACATCCAGTAAATGAGTTTAAAAAGGGATATATCGTTTCAAAAAAAACTAGAAGAAAAATGAGTGAAACAGCATTAAATATGTCTAATGAACATAAGAAAAAAATAAGTAATGGTCATAAAGGAATTAATCATTCAGAAAACACAAAAAAGAAAATGCGTATTTCGGCATTTGAATATGCTAAAAGAATTTGTGGTATTATTTGTCCAAGAATAGGTCATAACGAAAAGAAAATTTTAGATAAACTGGAATTAGAATTAGGATATAAAATAGTTAGACAATATAAAATTGAAGGTTATTTTATTGATGGATATATTCCAGAATTGAATATAGCAATAGAGGTAGATGAAATACCTAAAGATAAAGAAAGAGATATAGAAAGACAAAAGATAATAGAAAATAAATTAGGTTGTAAGTTTATCAGAATAAATGACTATGATTAAAAATGAAAGGAGGTGAAAAGAAAAATGGAATGGAATGAAAAAGAAATGGTAGTAATTAATAGGTTCTTTAAGAGTAATATAAATGAATTAACATTATATAAACAGATATATAGTATAAATCCTAAAAGAACTTTAAAGGCAGTTACAAGCAAACTAGAAAGACTGCGAAAAGAAGGATATGAAAAGAAAGGAGCTAATGCTTTAAAGAAATTAAGAATTGGTTATCTTGATATTGAAGCAACCCAATTAGCAGCAGACTTTGGGTATATTATATCTTGGAGTATTAAAGATAAAGGAAAGAATTATTATGACTCAGCAGTAATAACAAAGAAAGAAATATTTGACCTTGAATTTGATAAAAGAGTTGTAAGAGAATTATTAGAAGCAATGAGTAGATATGATATATTATATACTCACTATGGTTCTGATTGGAGGTTTGATGTACCTTTTATAAGAACAAGAGCATATAAACATAATCTTGAAAAGTTAATACCTAAAAATATGGAGTTATTTATTAGAGATACATACCCTATTGCCAAGGCTAAGTTAAAATTACATAGTAATAGGCTTGGAAGTATTGCAGAAGCACTAGGAATAAAGGATGTAAAAAAGACACCAATAGATAGTGACAAGTGGATAAGAGCTGCAGTAGGAGATATAGCATCACTTAAGTATGTAGCAATACATAATAAGAGGGATGTTCAGTTACTTGAAAGAGTACATAATAAATTAAGTGTAATTGAGAGACCTAAATTAACTACAATATAATGACACAAATTAGAAAAACAATTCTACTAGAAGATAATGATGAAGAAATCATTAAAGATTGTATGAACCAGATTGGTATTAAATCCCAATCTGAGTTTATACGACTTCTAGTTAGAAACTTTAATGAATCTAGAGATATAGATAAAGACATAAGAATAATAGACTTTGAAAAGAATGAGTTAATAAATAAGATTAAAAGTTTAGAAGGTAAAGAAAAAGAGTTAAAAGAGACATCTAAACTAAAAGAAAAAGAAAATATAGAGAAAGAAGATCAAATTAAAAAGGTTATAGAAATATTAAAAAGAAAAATTAAAGAAGGTAAAACAATAATTGAACAAAAAGATTGTGCTAAATACTGGGCTTTTAAACTTGGTATTGGAATAGATTCATTAATTGTTAAAGCCAACAAGGAGATAGAAGATGAAAAAACTTAAAATACAAATGAACGGAAGATCAGATGAATTTGGAACGCCAAAGGAATCTATAATACCATTATTACCTTATTTAAAAAAGGAATGGGCTATATATGAATGTGCTTGGGGTAAAGGAAGTCTAGCAAAACATCTTGAAGAAAAAGGATTTAAAGTAACAGGTGATAAAAATATTGATTTTTTAAATAAAGACGAAAGACCTGAAGATTTTGATTGTATAGTTACTAATCCACCTTACTCTTTAAAAGAAGAATTCTTAAAAGAATGTTATGAATCTGGAAAACCTTTTGCATTACTCATGCCATTAACAACTTTGGAGGGGAAAAAAAGAGGAGAATTATTTAGAAAGTATGGTATACAACTAATTATACCTAACAAAAGAATTAACTTTATCACACCTAGTGGTAAAGGATCTGGGGCATGGTTCGCTGTTTGCTGGTTTTGCTATAAACTTAATTTACCTAAAGATTTAAATTTCGTTGATTTATAATGGAGACTAATATAATTATTAATGGAAATTCACTTGATGAATTGAAAAAATTACCTGCTGAAAGTATAAACTGCTGTGTAACTAGTCCTCCATATTGGGGATTAAGATCATACGGAAAAGAAACAGAACAAATTTGGGATGCTAAAGTAGGGTGTGAACATGATTGGAATATATTAAAACAATCAGCAAGAGGTGGAATAGGAGAAAATAGTATAATTGGAGAAAATAGAAATAGTGAAGCAAATAATAGAGGTCATCCAACAATTAGTAATATCTGCCAAAAATGTGGAGCATGGAAAGGACAATTAGGTCTTGAACCAATCTTTGATGATGAAATAATAGAATTATTTGAATTAAGAACAGATTTAACGGAAGAAGAGAAAATATTTGCTATAGGGGAGCTTAAAAAATACAAAGTTATTTAAAATCTAATATATTATATTTGATGATGGAAAATAAAAGAAAGAGAGGAGAAAGAATTAATATTTTAAGGGGTAAAAACCATTGGAATTGGCAGGGTGGAATTTCACCGCAAAGATCTTTAGAATACGCCAAACCAGAATATAAAAATTTTGTTAAATCTATTTTAAAGAGAGACGATTATACTTGTCAAAAATGTGGAATTAAGAATGGTTATGGAAAGAAAATAAATTTAGAAGTCCACCATATAAAATCTTATGCAGAATATCCTGAATTAAGATTTGCTATTAATAATGGAATTACTCTTTGTAAGAAATGTCATAATGAAACAAAAAAAGGTAAGCCAAGACCAAATAGGATAGATAAAAAATTTATTAAGAAAATTTGTATTAAATGTGGCAAGGAATTTTCAAAAAGAAACCCAAGAAAGTTTTGTGAAGAATGTCAAAAAATTGAATGTGTTTATTGCAAAAATAAGTTTATTCCCAAAAATAAAAGATATTTAAGTAAGTTCTGTTCAAGAAAATGTTATTTTAAATGGTTTTCCGAAAATAAAAAAGGAGAAAATAATCCTAATTATAAAAATAAAATTAAGAAAATTTGCTTAATTTGTAATAAAAATTATTTTATTAAACCATCCTTGAAACAAACCTCAAAATTCTGTTCGCTTAAATGCAGAAATAAATGGCAATCGGAGGTTATGAAAGGAAATGATTTTAGAAAAAAATAAAATTCCATCCCATTTATTGAAATATTTTAATTATAAAAAAACAATAGTCCATAAAGGTTATATTTCTCATTTAGCAGACATATTTGATGAAGTAAAAAGAGTACTAAGAAAAGATGGAACTTGCTTTGTAAATCTCGGAGATACTTACTATACCAAAAGTGGGAGTGGTTTTGAAGGGGATTTAATTTCAAAAGATAATTCTGGAAAGGGGATAAATGATGCTAATGAAATAAGAGGCAATGGTTTATTGAAGGATAAGAATCTATGTTTAATACCATTTCGTTTTGCTTTAGAAATGCAAAAAAGAGGATGGGTAGTCCGCAATGATATAATTTGGAAAAAGCCTAATTGTATGCCTAGTTCAACAAAGGATCGTTTTACTGTAGATTTTGAGCATATTTTCTTTCTTGTGAGAGATAGAAAGTATTTTTTTGAAACTCAATATGAACCACTTGCTGAAAGTTCTTTTAAAGATAAAAGAAAAGATAAGGGTTTAGTTCCACATAAGTCTGGAAAATCTTTAAAACAAGACTTAACAGGCAATCCAACCTATACAGGATTTAATGAAAGATGGGCTAAAAGTAAATATGCCATCAGTGGAACATGTATTAATTCACGAGGTAGAAATAAACGTTCAGTATGGACAGTTACAACAAAGGGATTTAAAGGTGCACACTTTGCAACATACCCAGAAAGTTTAATTGAACCAATGATTCGTGCTGGATGCCCTGAATTTGTTTGTAATAAATGTGGTAAACCTAGAACAAAGATTATTGAGAGTTTATCAGATAAAGACTATAGTAATAAATCAGATTATAAAAGACAAATACCTGTTGAAAATGGATTAACAGAATTCAATAGAAACTCAGAAAAGATGGAGACAACAACTAAAGAATTTAAAGGATACAATGATTGTGGATGTAATCAAGGCTTTTCTGGTGGCATAATATTGGATCCATTTTTTGGATCGGGTACTTCAGGATTAGTAGCATTAAAGCAGAATAAGAAATTTGTTGGAATAGAACTAAATAAAGAGTATATTGAAATTGCTAATAATAGATTAAAACCATATTTAGAACAAGATAAATTAACTAATAAAATTGAAGTAATTAGCAGTAAGCAAAAGGAAGATGTTATCACTACCATATAGCAAAAAATAAGTATAGTAACATTTAAAAAGATAAAAGCCTTTAGTATATTATGGTAGTTAAATGGATTAAACAAGGCGATTATTTTAAGGTAGATAGAGATACACTGGCAAATATATCAGATTGGGCTGAGAATATATATCGGTACCATTTCAGTAACTATGAAAATAAAGATATTGCTGAACTAAAGGAAACATTAGATAAAATTAATAAAGAATTAATATTATATTTAAAAGATAACAAAAAATCAAAAAGCTAAATTCACCAACTAAGTTAATTTAGATTAT
>Ga0247841_10010867_pt1 | contig 12267 bp, 14 predicted proteins | sample LaCruzMarch2015__2_FD_192410 | JGI IMG/M metagenome (GOLD analysis project Ga0247841, IMG submission 192410) | Freshwater microbial communities from meromictic Lake La Cruz, Castile-La Mancha, Spain - LaCruzMarch2015_18m | ecosystem: Environmental > Aquatic > Freshwater > Lake | place: Spain... | reverse complement strand
CTTTAAGTTGTGCAGAGATCAGCATCTGTTTCACATTTGTGAGCTTTTGCCAAAAGGCTAAAAGCTCTTTTCTCCGGTTGGGATCTCGAACTCCTTCTTCTTGTGCTGTCTGTCTTGGCTTATGAATAAAACAAAATTTCTTTTTGTCGCTTGGGGCAAGCAGGGTATAGGCCTTCTTTAAAAGCATCTCAAGCTCTTGCCTTAATGGATAGTTAGGGCTAATTCTATATACGCGGAGTTTCCCTTCCGTTTGACTAAATAGGATCCCTTCTTTTTCTAAACGCTGCAAAGCTTTCTGAATGGGAGTAAGGGGGCATCCAAGTAGTGATTGAAGCTGAGTACCGTAGCAAGAGTCATTAACAAAAAGGAAAAGTAAAATCCTTTCTACGTTTTTATTATGTACAAGCCCATACAACATAAACTTATCCAACTTGGGTTTTGAAGGTAAAATCATAGGGGATTTATCTGTTTTTCTCTATGAATTTATAGGTAAATTAATTTTTTAAACTAAAAAATAGTTTGTTTGCAGAGGCGTGGTATAGCATAAACCTTTTTCTAGCACTCCGAGTGCATTCCCTTTTTAGTATGCTCTGAAAGCTATTTTTCCACATCTTCCTGTAGCTCTGACAAAGAGCTATAGACTTTTTTCGAAATGCAGTTGCATGGAACTCATTTTGAATTGTCTATTAGATTTGAGTTTGGCTTTTTGTAAAAAAAATGTAGATGTTCTATGCGTCTTATTTTAGTGTATTTACGCGTTCGCCATTTCCAAAGTGAAGTGCAGCAAAGATTAAAAAAAATAGGGAGTTGGCAATTAGTAGCGTAATTTCAGAAGTTAGTATCCGCAGTTATCGAAAACCTTTACCACATGTGAATGGAAGTCTAGCCGGTTCGTTAGAAACTCAGGTCCAGCAAGACTCCCTATTGATATGGCTATGTGAAAAAATTAAAAAGATTGTCGAGCGTATCATTAGTCAATGTTTTTATATGAGCTACGATCCGTTGACTATAGAGCTTGCAAAAGCTAGAACTCTGGAGTTAATTCAAAAGAAAGGGGCTTTCTTTCTTTCATGTAAAAGTAAAGAAAACAAAACAATAGATGCTCTTTACATTCCTTCAAAAAGTTCTCAAAGAACAGGTAATGTCATTGTTTACACCTTAAATACCTCTTACCAAGATTTTCATCCCAGGCATTATGAACATTTCCTAGCTAGTGGAGCGGATGTTGTTCTATGGAATCCTACAGCTTTAAATTCTAAGCAATATGCCGGTGATCTTACATCCGTGTTAAAGACGCTAGGTGGTGAGAAAAAAATTGTCGTCAGGGGCTACTGCGCTGGAGTAGATCCAGTTATTGCAGCGGTAGAGGGAATGAATAATCCCAACATTTTTGTTATCCTAGATCGAGGTCATGGCAATATTTTTAGATTGGCGCGTTCTTTTGCCGTTTTTGTTAATTTACCTATTATAAATGATGTGCTTGCAGAGAAATTTGATTGCTGCGGTGAGCGTAAGATTCAGAATATTCGAGGTAAGATTCTTCATTTAGCTCCTTCTCCACGAGAAGATGTGCTAATGCATTGTGGAAATGGGAGGAATGTTACCTATGAACTTCATGATCAGCATCGCAAGGTCCATAAAACGAGCTGCTATTTTATCCAACTTGAAAATAGCGGACATTGGACTGCTCATAATTTTTCTGTAATTAACAAGATTAAAAAGTTTCTCAGCGTGAATGGAATCATTTCAAATCCGTACCCATTGGTATCTGAAAAGGATTTTCCTGGAGGAAAGTCACCCACTTTCTTTCAAAGGAATGTCCTTCCATTTTTGGTTAAAAGTTGGTGTTAACAAATAAAGAAGACAATTATCAAATTTTTTTAATGTTTGGGTTGTTTTTTCTTTTATCAAATGCGCCGTAAAACCTGCTCCTTCAGTGGCGGGATATTCTGATGGCTACTCCGCCACATTTCTTAAGTTTCTCGAAGAGGAGATCCTCTCTGATTTCTATGACGCTCGCAAGTGGTCCTTTTGCTTTGCTACTCCTCTTGCAGAGGAGCTGCAGGCTGCAAGCTATGAGAGCGTCACTAAATGGCATGAAATGCTAAAATGGGCTTTTGCAGCACGTCCAAGTGTGCTGCTATGGGCTCAATCTTATAGGGGAGCGGCGTTTGAGGTGCCATCTGCTGTTCTATACCGCTGGAGCTACCTATTGCAGGAGCTGAAAGAACATCCTCTATTTAGAGAGTATTGTATGAGTCTATTAGAGCTTATTGAGAGAGAACTTAAGGGAAAATCGTCTTGGGATGAGCTTTAGGCTCATCCCAAGATAATTAATCTAGATTACATAGATTTGAGGTGACGGCAGATTTTGTTAAAGTCGTTAGATAATCTGCGTACTTTTCTAGCAAGTATAGCTTTTTTAGAACTTTTCGCTCTGCTGTGTGTTTTTGTTTTTCTTTTCATAACATCCTCTTTATTGAAAGATTGTATTGTGTAAGACAGAATATGCTGAAAATTCAAACATAATTACTGTCTCACCCTTCTTTTAATATAATAATTAATTATTAATTATTCAAATATAATTTATTTTAATAATGTGATTGATTGTTTTATTTTTTAATAGTTAATTATTTTTTTATCTATTTGTGTTTTTCTAGTTCTTTTTCGTTCTGTTGTAATGTGTTGGTTTTTAGTTGTTTGTAAATAAATTGTTTGTTAGATCTTCTTTTAATTTACCTAAGTTGTTTGTAGTTAATTGAATATGTTAGTTTTTTTTAGATGTCTTTGATTTTAAGTTGTTTGTTGCGTTAATTAATTTTATTTTTTTATAATAATTCAAATTAATTATTATTTCATCATTTATTAAAAAAATGATATAATTAATTATTTAACATGCAACTTAAAGTGAGGTATTAATGACAGCCCCAATTTCTTCAGGCTTTCTACAACGAGCTTTAGCGAAAGCTGAAGGAGACGCTATCACAAGAAGACCTCTCGTTGATACCCGGAGCCAGAAATCTAGGTTGTCAGCTGCTCAGGACTCGCCAGACTATGTCCTCCGTGCTGAAAAAGATCTATTTTCTTATAGCGACCTAGATAAGGTCATTAAAAGAGTAGAAACTGCTATCAAAATGTTCGATGGAAAAGAGATTGCCATCGAGCTCTCCCAAAAATTAGAGCTCAGAGCGGTTGCCATTGTTCCAGAGCGAACTGCCCTTTCTAATTTGCTTTTAACGTATATTCAAAAAGAGAATCCTACTCTTGATGGTTTTAAGGTTTTTTTAGAATTCCTGTCAGATAGATTAGTTAACGTGTTTTAATCTCTCTTAGCCCGGAGTTACTCGTAACTCTAAAAAATCTCAAAAAAAGGCCTGCTTTATGCGGGCCTTTTTTCTTAACGAAGAATCTAATTATATTTTTGGATCGAGAAGATCTACAAAAGTCGTAAGCCCAAGCATCACTTCTTCTGGCGCGTTGATATCTATTCCAAGGTGATTGGGATTGTAGACGATAAAATGGTCTATGGCTTTGGAATCGAAGAGAAAGGGAGTGATATTGGTGCAGTAGGGGGTATGAAGCTCGAATGCATCAGAACTTGCAAAGGCGAGATTTAGGGCTTCTGCCATTTCCAGTTCATTGAAATTCATATCTCCCATAGCAATCGTTGCTACTGATGGATCAAATGTTGCAGAGATATACTTTGCAAACTCATAGCGCGCTGAGTGAAGAGGATCACCAGGTAGATGGGCATTGATAATACGGAGCTTTTCTTTCGTATCTTTTCGCTCGAGGATGATGTCTTGAAAGCCTCTTTCCTGTGTTTGAGAAAATACCTCTTTTACTTCCCTTATTTCGGTAATGGAGTAGCGGTTAGTGTCTACAACAAGCGCATCTCCATGATGTGAGATGATGGCAAAGTTTTCTGGCAGACGTTTTGAGAGCTCTTCAAGAAAGGGCTTATTGCACTCTTGGAGAGAAAGTATGCTACGAGGGTGGGTTTCATGAGTGATCATTCCTATAATCATATCGATCACATGAGAGTCTCTGATCGTAAGGTTTGTTCCTTCTATGTACACATGCTCATCCACGATCATAGAATGCTTAAGGCCCTGCGAATCTTTATCAGTGACCCAGCTCATATAATCTGCATCAAGAACATTCCACGAGGCGATGTTTGTATCGCCAAAGCTCATGCCGATCGGAAGGTGATCTGAAGGGAACTGCCATTTCTCTTGTAGCTCGCCTACATGTGTGCCCATAGGAGTGAGTTGTGCTGCTTGTGAAAGCTGCTCTTTCATTCTTCTTAAAGAAGATTTATAAGAGGAGTTTTTTTTTGAAGATACGGATTCTATAGCTTGAGGTTTTTCAGGGTGAGTGGAAGAAAGAGGGGTTGTAAGAAGTGCTAAGGCTAAAGAAACTGAAATTCTAAAATCGGACATAATAAACTTTGGTTTGATTGTGTATGAATTATAGTTTGTTTTTGTTTATTTATGAAGTGGTTTGATTGTTTTTGTTTTCGCTTTTTATGTTGTTAAATGTTTTATTGATGAAAAATAGTTTGTACGTTTGAGAGAAACATGGATTTTATAGAAAAAGAATACGCTAACGTGAGTTTTGCTAAAGAAAACTTTATAGAGAAAAATGTGAAATCAAAGAACTTTTCTCGTGTCACGTTCGATGCTTGTGATTTTACGAGAACCGATTTTACCGGCTCTCGTTTCCTGGAATGCAGGTTCAAGGGATGTAATTTAAGTCTTGTAAAATTGGATGGCTGTCGCTTGCAAGAGGTCAAGTTTGAAAATTGCAAGCTGATGGGAGTAAATTTTGCCAAATGCGAGCAGATGTTTTTATCCCTTGGATTCAAAGGTTGTCTTATCGACACCTCGAATTTTTCTGATTTAGATTTGAAAGGAATTTCTTTTTTAGACTGTATCATTCGAGAGACACACTTTAGCTCTACCAATCTTATGGGATCAGACTTCTCAGGCTCTGATCTTAGAGGCTCGATGTTTCATAATACAAACTTAAGCAAGGCACAGTTTGCTAAAGCGATCAATTATTCGATAAGCCCACTTACCAATAAGCTTGCTAAAGCTTCCTTTAGCAAGCCTGAAGTACTATCACTACTTGATCATCTGGGGATAATCATAGAGCAGTAAAATTAGAGGAGATTAGGATTTTCTTTCTTTTTGAATATCCTAGACCAAAAAAGATTAAGGCCCACCCCTGTTACGACAAGCACTGCTGCGATGATCTTCCAGCTTTGGAGTGGCTCGCCAAGGAGGAGCACTGAGCTTAATATCCCAATGATCGGAATAAAGAGGGTAAAAGGGGATATGGTTTGTATAGGGTGATGATGCACAAGATAGCTCCAGGAGCCATAACCGAATAACGTCGAAAGGTAGGTAAGGTAAAGAACGGCTCCTACAGAGAGTAAGTGGATATGACTTAAGCTATAGAGAATCTTTTCTGGCCCTTCCATAAAATACGAGAGTATTAAGAGTGGAGGCCATGCTACAAGGCTTGCCCAGATAACAAGGGCTAGCATATTGATCTTGCCCATTTTTTTTGATATCACATTTCCAATGCTCCAAAAAAAAGCGGCTGCCATAACAAGAGTAAATCCCAAGCCTGTGACGTGCCCTGATAGATTGCACGCAACAAGACCAATCCCTGAGAAGGCGATAAGCCCTCCTATGATTTTGCCAGTTGTCCATTTCTCACCAAAAATAAAATAGGCAAGGAGCGCTGACATAAATACATTTACCTGCAGCATAAGGGAGGCTAGCCCTGGTGCTATACCTATATACATCCCTGTAAAGAGTAGGGCGAATTGCAATGCGAACATGATAAGGCCATATAGAGCTACTTGTGTAAAGGGTACATTCGGTCTTTTGATAAAGAAAATAGCGGGAATGCTTGTCAGAAAGAAGCGCGCTGCACAAAGAAGTAGAGGGGGGAACTCATCTAAGCCCACTTTTATCACGACAAAGTTGAAACCCCAAACAGCTACGACGCCGAGGACTAGTAAAATATGTAGAGGACTCATAATGCACCTAAAAAAATAAAGAGTATTGTCTATTCCAGCAAATAGTGTCTTCTAATTTCTATCTCATCAGATAACGCTTTAAGGATTAATTTTTTTTTGTATAGAATTAAAAAAAAATTATTTTGCAGTTTTAAGCCAGTGAGATACGGGTGTCACGCCATCTGATAGATAGGTGGTGTTAAGCCAAAACTCTTCAAAGCAGCCCCCTTGGGCAGCAGCTGCTGCTCTTGTGAACTCAAAGTAGCCATTGCGGGGAAGGATGTTACTGGATGTGATCCCCGGCTTTTCTGGAGCTATCAAAGTATAGGCTGTAGAAAAAATGAGTTTGCCGTGCAAAAACGCGTTCCAATCTGCGGTAAGTATCGGAACTAGGTTATAACACTCTTCTCTTTGAGATAGCGCTGCAAGATCTTCTAAGGGGACGTCTATCACGATTCCGTTTATGAATTCATCGGTATTTTGTGTGAGCTTGACATTGAGCATACCGCGTGAGGCGGGTGTGCTAAGTGCTCCCCACTTAGAGCCGGGCTTATAGGGGACGTCTAGGTTAAAGAGCCTTTGCATGCCGAAAGCTATGGCAAGCCTGTCTTGGCTGAGATCGTTATGAGCAAGTGTCCGTTTGCGAGACTCTGGATTCATCAGACTTCCATATACGAATAGCTTTAGAGATGTGATATTCTTCTCTTTGAGCTCTTTATCAAGATCTTTATATGGATAGTAATAAATGGGCTCTGACGCAATTATGCGTGTTTCTTTGGTAGGCGGCAGCTTGCACTCTTGTTTACTGCAACTGGTAAATAAGAGGAAGGTAGCGATCGCAAGAAGTAAATAAAAAATAAGGCTTTTGTTCATAAACCTGACTGTAGTCAGAGGCTTAATTTTGCTCTACTTGAAAAGATCGTCGAATTTGTTTTTCGAAGGTTTAGCCTGTGGAGTTAGGTAAAGCCCATGGGCTTTAAACTCTTCACATAGGTTCATCGCTTTTCTATCAGATACGTATTCGGTATCTGGCACCATACAGTCATTTTTCATTCCAGGCTTATAGAACTTGCAAGCGAGGCAACAGTGCAGTGATGCAGAGCATTTTTCACACTCTGATCGGAAAGGAGTTTTTCCACCTAAATGTACTTCGATTTTACTTCCACATTGCCAGCATTGCATAAGGTGCCTCTATCTATTTCGAAAGATATCCTAGACCATATCCGAAAAAAAAGGTATCTTTCACAAAAAAACAAAAGATTTTTTTATGGACTATCAAGACGTATTACTCTCTCCCCATCAGTATTTTGACTACTTAAAACAAAAAGGGGATTTTCCCTCCTCTCAGAAGCTGCCGAAGACGGTGCTCATCGTGTATCAAAAAGCCGTTCTCAGTCATCTCTTAAATCAATATCCCCATTACAAGGGGAAGAGCTTTTTATCGAAGATGTCTTTTTTCGATACTCTGCCTGTCGCTGTTTGTGGTGGATTTGGAATTGGAGCTCCGGCTCTTGCGATAAAACTTGAAGAGCTCATCGCTTGGGGTGTTAAGCGGTTTGTATCGATTGGGACTGCGTGTGTTTTAACATCCGAAATACCTGTTCATTCTCTTGTAGTGGCTCAAAAGGTTCTTGGTGTTGATGGTGTTAGCAGACATTATGGAGATCTCAAAGCAGGCATTGAAGTGGATCTAGGGTTAAAGCAGCTTCTTTCCTCGTATGCGATGAAAGAAGGGGTTTTCCCGCGTCCCGTGACAGCAATGAGCACAGATCTTTTTTTTGGCACGACACGAAGAGATGTGGATGACTTCCAAAGTAGACAAGCAGAAGTACTCGATATGGAATCCGCTGCTTTTTATGCGATTGCCAAAAAAAGAGAGGTAGAGGCTCTTTCTTTATTTGTTACCTCAGATAGTCTTGCCACAGATGAATGGACGCCAGGCTTTGATTCGGAAGCAACTGGAGCTGAGCTTAAGAAAGCTGCCGATTTTGCTTTCCGCTTCTGTATAGAGTGCTCATAGGCTGACGTTGAGTGATTTCATGATCGCTCCAATTTCTTTCATGGAAAGACGTGTGCTTTCAAAAAGCAGATAGGAAGGTTCGGGCTCGGGGGAGAACTTTTTCCAGTATTTTCTTCTGCCATCTAAGGGAAAGATCTTTTTTGCACCACGATATATGAGTCTTGCAAGATAGCATGAAGGCTTGCCGAGACCCTGTATTGTGCCGATTTCTTCTTTTAAAGCCGCGCCGAAAGATAGATAAGAGCATCCTTCTTTTCGTAAGATATCAATGGTTGAGCTAACCAGAAACTCAGAGGTTCCATTAGGAGCATCAGGTGATGTGAGAAGTAGCTGCACGAGCCATCCTTGTCTTGCTTCTATCTGATGCAGAAGGACAACGCCGATTACTTTGTTATTATATTTCGCATAGATCCATCTTTTACCAACACGTGTAGCAAATAGATCCACCGGAGCGAGATAGATCTGAGGTCCCTGCCTTGCTTTAAGCCAAGAGCTACTTACTTCTTCGATTTCTTTTTCTATATCTTCACTGGGAGAGTTGTACTCATGGGCTGTGATGCCAAAGCGTATTGCTTGGCTTACCTTGCCACGAAGAAGTCTTCCTTTGGATCCTTTTTTTGGGTCATTTTGTGGATCGAAAACAAGTTCATCTACAACCTCTATCAGAGAATGGCAAGTGACGGTGTAGGCCCTTTCTGCAAAGCCTTTAGAGACTGTTACATATACAATCGGTCTATTCATAGCTTTGCAATGGTCTCTAAACTCTTGCGCAAGAGTAAGTTTATCACTTTCTGCACATACAGGATCGCCCATAACGATTGCGCAGCCGTATTCTAAACGGTATCCGATGACTCCAACAGCAGTAGGAGTGGAAAAAAAATTGTAGTGTGAGTCTAAAAAAGAAATGGATGCAGCACAGCCAAAGCGTCTTACAAGCTCGGCGATATCCAATTTTTGGCTTAAGCCTATCTCAGGAAGAGTTAAAAGAGCCGCTTGCTTTGTTTCCACTGGTACCGCTCCAATCAGTTATCGGTGAATTTGCGTACTATTTTTAAGGGGGTATAACAAAAATCTATTTAGGTCAAGCAAACTGCAAAATGCAGATAAATCCTTTCAAGCCTACTGTAAAAGAAGCTAAGAGGGATTTATCTTCTTTTGCGATTCATGATGATCATGACAAGGCCTGCTATAAAAATAGCGATCCCTGACCAAAAGCATCCGACGATGAGGCCATCATATGCAGAGGCTTGTCTATTCATTTCTCCACTTAAGAATCCGCCGACTTTATTATCTGAAAATACTCTTGTGAAGCTTGAGAGAGCGCCTTTGATGCCAGCTACATAGCTTGCTGCATATAAAGCTAGAAGTGATAATACAGCGCCTATAGCGCTTATAGCCATTGCTGTGACTTTCCGTTTTTTCATACCGAATTCTCCTAAAGTGATTTAGTTTTGGTGTATCATGATATATGTATATATGTAAATCATTCGATTTTAATTTGTTTTAAAATAATACAGGTTGATTTATTCCTGAAATTGAATAAGGCAAGTAAATAAGAGGTTTACAGTGAAGCTTACGACAGCAGTTAACTATTTCATCTCTCTATTTATTCTGTGTAGCCCCCTTACAGCTCTTCCTGCCTTTTTGAATCTTACGCAAGGCAGAGGATCTAAAGAGAGAAAAAGGGTAGCTCTGTGGTCAGGATTTGCTGTAGCGATCATTTTGATCCTTGTCACTTTTGTCGGAAAAGGACTACTTAATGTGCTTGAGATTAGAGTCTCAGCCTTTCAATGCGCTGGTGGCATTGTGGTTTTTTTGCTCGCACTTTCAATGCTTAACGCGCAAATAAGTCCTATGCGTCAAACTGAAGAGGAGACGGGCTTTAAAGCGTCAGTTTCGATCGTGCCTCTGGCTATTCCCATCATGGCAGGTCCCGGTACTATATCGGCCGTGATCGTAACATCATCGAATTATGAAGGGTTTTATAATCAGATCATTCTTGCTGGATGTGGCGCCATTGTGGGCCTTATTACTGCAGCTCTTTTGTATTTTGCAGTGCCAGTAGAGAAGTATTTAGGGCTTACAGGACTTAATGTTGTGACACGTATCGGAGGTCTGATCCTTGCTGCTATGTCCATTGAGATCTTTGCAAGAGGATTTCACGATCTTTTTTTAGCAGGTTTTCAGTAGTTCAAGGCTTTTGCGTTTTGTTTTCCAGCTCCTGCCATCTTGCATAGAGGATCTCTAGCTTTTCTTGCGCTATTCCAAGTCTTGTATATATATCGAGAGACTTTTTAGGATCTTGATTACTGTCAGATTCTAGCTGAAGTGAGGAAAGAGCACTTTCTGCAAGCTCTATGGCTTTTTCCATTCCATCGAGCTCTTTCTGTTCCATATAAGAGAGTTTTTTAGGCTTTGCTGGGGCTGCAGCTTTTTCTGCTTTTATGGTTTCTTTAGCTATTTGCTGCTGCTGGCTTTGCGCCTTTTCCCATTGGCTATAGCCCATATAGAAATGAGGGTCTGCAGGGCCGCCCAAACTTAAAATTTGCGTGCAGATGTTATCCATAAGACATCTATCGTGAGAAATAAGGACAACGGCTCCTGCGAATTCTTTGAGGCTCTCTTCCATCACTTCAAGAGTTGCTATATCTAGATCGTTTGTCGGCTCATCTAAAAAAAGGACGTCGGCAGGTTTTAGCATGAGTTTTGCAATCAAGATTCTAGCTCTTTCACCGCCAGAGAGACATTTGACCGGCAGCATCATTCTATCTGGTGTAAATAAAAATCTGCTAGCCCATCCATTGATGTGGATTTCTTGTCCGCGATAGCGGACGGTATCTCCATTTTCACAAAGCGCTTCTTTAAGAGTGAGGTTAAGAGGGATCTGTTCTCTATGTTGATCGAAATACACAAGCTTTAAGTCATCGGCATATTTGAGTGTTCCCATATCCAGAGATACTTGCTGAGCCAGCATTTTTAAAAGTGTGGTCTTACCGGTTCCATTCTTTCCAACGATACCAAGTCTGACACCGGGAGATAAGAGGATATCTACTCCTTTAAAGAGCTCTTTGCCACCAAGCGACTTTGTCAGGTTGTGTCCTGAGATCAGCTTGCGTGTTTCTCTTTCAGAGGCTGAGAAGTTGATTTTTACTGTAGGTTTTTTATTCCTTTCTTTCAAATGAGAGAGCTCTTCCATCATCGCTTCTGCCCGCTCAATTCTCGATTTGGATTTTGTGGTACGAGCCTTCGGTGACTTCCTTAGCCATTCAATTTCATCACGGACAGTTGATCTGAGACTTCTTTCTTGCTCCAGCTGTCCTTGCAGAAAAGCTTCTTTTCTCTCGAAGAATGCTGTCATGTCGCCATCGGAGATGAAAATACCTTCAGGGTAGCAGCGATTCAGCTCAAAGACTCTTGTGCACATGTTCTGCAGGAAATATCTATCATGGCTTACAAGAAGTAGAGGGACGCGCTCGCGAAGTAGGAACTTTTCGAGCCACAAGATCCCTTCTAGGTCAAGGTGGTTTGTCGGCTCATCGAGCAGGAGTAAATCAGGCTCATTCACAAGCGCTCTTACAAGATCCAGTCTTTTTTTCCAGCCACCAGAAAGTCTTGAGCTATCTGCTGTAAAATCAGAGAACTGCGCTTTGCTAAGCAGTATTCGAGCTCTGATAAGAGCTTCCTCTTTTTCCCCTTCCGGAAAATCCATGACAGCAACGTCTTCGATAGGGAGTGAGGGGAAGGTAGGAGATTGGCTGGCATAGCCAACTCTTAGGCCTTGTTTCTTGGAGATGACTCCTTCATCCGCTTTTTCAGCCCCGATCAAAATTTTAAGAAGGGTTGACTTACCGGCTCCATTGGGCCCAAGCAGACCGACTCTATCGCCTGGACTTAAAGAAAAAGAAAGGTCATCAAATAAGACCTGAGGTCCAAAAGATTTGCTAAGTGATTGTACGCTAAGTAATGTGCTCATATTCAGATCATAGCATAGGTGCCAGGTTTCTTTCTCGGTTAATTTGCACTCGTTCTTGCGTAAATATTTTTTTTACAATACAAGATAAGGATTTTACAAAGGGGATGTATGTTTATAGCTCTTCTTATATTGCTAGCGCTAGCTATCGGATCGGGCTACTTTGCCTTTAGAAAAGAGGGGTCCGAAGCTATCGAGTATAGTGCAAAAGTGTCTTTTTTTGTTTTTTGGAGCCTTTTTACAGTA
>Ga0247841_10010866_pt1 | contig 12268 bp, 8 predicted proteins | sample LaCruzMarch2015__2_FD_192410 | JGI IMG/M metagenome (GOLD analysis project Ga0247841, IMG submission 192410) | Freshwater microbial communities from meromictic Lake La Cruz, Castile-La Mancha, Spain - LaCruzMarch2015_18m | ecosystem: Environmental > Aquatic > Freshwater > Lake | place: Spain... | reverse complement strand
AACACCACATTCGTTCGTGCCAACGCATTTACTCAACGGCACAAGCTGAAGCTTGTACTCCAACTGCGCCAGTTGCGGTGCTTGCGCGTCAGTGTCTTTCCCTCGGCTACTCAATCGCGCCACCCTCCCGCCGTAGTGTGCATTCCTTATATCGGAATTTCAGTTCGGTGAATTCCGAAATTCATATTTGAAAAATACAATCCGCCACCGTGGCGTGCGCGGCCTGTGCCGGCTACTCGGCCGTGAAGCGCGCCAGCACCGTGCAATCCTCCGTGGCGGTCAGGCGCGTGATGGCGTTATCCGGGTTCTCAATCACGGCCGCGCCGTTGGTGACCACCCATTGCGTGAAATGATAGCCCGCTTCCTGCAGCGCGACAATATTCAGCGCCACGCCGCGCGCAATCTCATGCGCGACCACGGCCGACGGCATGGTCAGCCCAGAATTGATCGGGGTGATCACCAGCCGCAGGGTGCAGACATTGGTTGTTTGAAACGAGCACCAGTCTTCGCTGTTGGCGCTGAGCAAATGCAGGACGCAGTCTTGATTGGTCGGCGTGCCGCGCGGCACGCTAAACGTCAGCGTGCTAAGCCCGTTGGTCGGGTTCATGCAGCTCTTGCCCGCGCGCCCGCGCCAGTCGGCAAAGGCATACGGCTTCTGCGGCGTGCATTTGAACTGCTTGCCGTTGGCCAGTTGCAACCAGACGCGCTTGGGGGTCGTGCCAAACCACATGCCGTGCAGCGTGATCACCGTGCCGGGCGCGCCCTGCATCGGGCTGACCACGGCCAATGCCGGCGCGCGCACGCTGCAGAACGCCGGCACTTGTTCGGGCTCGGCGTGCGGCTCGTTGCGCTCCACCATTAATGGGTAAAATGCGGGAGTGAATGATTTGGTCCAGCGGCACCAGATGTTGGTGCGCGGGAATTCCTTGCGCGGGCTGATCACCTTGGCGCGCAGCTTCTGGGTGCCGTTCAACACGTAGACGCGCGGCGGCTTGGCGAATGCGCCCGTGGTGGCGGCCAATTGGGCGGCGTTAATCGGGAAGACCGTGCCGCAGGCCAGGGCATACGACGACGTGGCGCACTCCGCCTGCACCGCGAGCAGCGCGACAATCAGCGTGCAAAATAATGGTTTCATGTGGCCGGTTATACCGTGAGGGCAACTATGGAAGTGGCACCGTTGCGTTTTCAGCGCGCGGCGCCGCAATCATGGATGAGCCGCCTGCATATAGCTATTGTACTTGATCGCGGCCGGTATGTCAATCTAACAGGCGTTAGTTCTGAAATTCCGATATTGCAGACACAGGGAGGGTTGCCATCGGCAGGAGGTGTACCGCGTCAATGGCAGTGACCGCCCGGCGTGCTGCATAAAAGACAGGCGCTAGCCGATCGCAACCGGGCCGGTTTCGCCGGTGCGAATGCGAATGCATTCATGCAAGTCCAGCACGAAGATTTTGCCGTCGCCAACCTTGCCCGTGCGGCCCCCGTCGGTAATGGCCGCGATGGCGGCGGTGACGAACTGCTCATTGACCGCAATTTCCAGTTTCACTTTTTTGAGGAGCGAGCCGGATTCCTTGTGGCTGCGGTACACTTCGGCAATGCCTTTCTGCCGGCCGCGGCCCAAGACCGTGCTGACGGTCACCAGGTGAATCGCTTGCCCGGTGAGCCGTTCGAGGATGTCGTCGAGCCGGTCGGGTTGTATAATGGCAACAATGTATTTCATAAAAGCTCCTTAGTCGATGACCGTATAGGCCGCTTCGCGGTGTTCGGTTAAATCCAAGCCAATCCGTTCGGCTTGTTCAGTGACGCGCAAGCCCATGACACGGTCAATGACTTTCAGCAAGACATACGACACGACGAACGAGTAGACCAGCGTGATGAGCGTTGCCAGAATTTGAATGCCGAGTTGTTTGGGATTGCCGTGGAACAAGCCGTTGGCGCCGGCGGGGTTGACCGCGGTGGTGGCAAACAGGCCCGTGGCGATGGCGCCCCATGCGCCGCCGACACCATGAATGCCAAAGGCGTCGAGCGCATCGTCATAGCCCAGCTTGGCCTTGACAAACGCGACTGAGAAGTAGCAGATGACGCCGGCCCCCGCGCCGATCAGCAGCGCGCCGGCAAGATTGACAAAGCCGGCGGCCGGCGTGATAGCCACCAAGCCGGCGACGGCGCCCGAGATGATGCCCAGCACGGTGGGCCGCTTGTTAAATATCAAATCCATGAGAGCCCAGAGCAAGCCGGCGGTGGCGGCGGCGACATGGGTGGTCACAAAGGCGCCGACCGCCAGGCTGTTGGCCGCAAGGGCGCTGCCGGCATTGAAGCCAAACCAGCCGACCCACAGCATGCCGGCGCCCATCACGGCGAACGGCAGATTGTGCGGCGGTGAGATTGCATGAGGATAGCCGCGGCGCTTACCCAGAACGAGTACGGCCGCCAGCGCGGCGGCACCGGCGTTGACATGCACCACGGTACCGCCGGCGAAGTCGAGCGCGCCCATGGCACGCAGAAAGCCAAAGACCGGCGTGGTCGCGCCCGCCGGGGTATAAGCCGACCAGACCCAGTGACAGACCGGATCGTACACCAAGGTTGCCCACAGCACAATGAAAACACAAAACGGCAGAAAGCGCATGCGTTCCGCAAAGGCGCCAATGATCAGCGCCGGCGTAATGATGGCAAACATGCATTGAAACACCATGAACGCCTGATGCGGTATCGTCGCGGCGTAATCGGCATACGGGTCAAGCCCGACCCCGTTTAATCCCCACCACGACAGGTTGCCAATGAAGTGCTTGACATCCGGCCCAAACGACAAACTATAGCCGAACAACACCCACTGCACCGTGATCAGGCACGTGATCATGAAACAGTGCATCAGCACCGACAGAATGTTTTTGCGGCGCACCAAGCCGCCATAAAAAAGCGCCAACGCCGGAATGGTCATGAACAACACCAGCGCCGCGCAGATCAGCACCCAAGCCGTGTCGCCCGTGACTTGGGCAGTGGCCGCGCCGTCCTCCGCCCAAGCCATGGACACGCTGCCCGCCCAGGCCAGCAGCATCACGGAAAATTTAAACATACGCCGCATATCAAATTCCTGCTTATGGGTTATAACTAAACAATGGATTTGCAAGACAGTTGCCATGCCAGCGCTGCAAGGTATAAATAAACCATTCCACACCAAATGGTTATAAAAAAAAGACAAAAATAAACTTTTACATACACTACATAAATGTAGCTTGTATTATTTGTTGCAACATAAATGTCGTTTGCATAATTTCTTGCGCAACGCAATAAATTATCGCGGCAGAATCGCGGCAGAATCGCGGTCCACGCATCTGGCGGGACTGGCTGGTGCCTTAGCTGGCTGGTGTCGTAGTTTGCTGCCAGCACGGAGTCACTGCCACTCATTACAGCAACAGGGGGACTTGCAGCGCTGGATTTCCAAGTGCGGATGGGCTGCGCGGTATGTTATAATGGCCACGTTATAGCAGTATAGTATATTAATTTCCCGTGTTTTGTTTTATATAAACTGGCGAAAACTGCTACGGCGCCCCCGCAGCCATTAAGGCAGGACGTGCAATCGGCATTCGGTGGTCACTGCGGCGCGGCGGTGGCATGCCCCGCGCGGAGCGCGTGGCGTATCCACGCCGCTGGCGGGACTAACCAAGTCAGCGGGCAGAAGGTATCAGTTTTTGGTTTTCAGTTTGCAGTATTCAGCCATCGGTGTGTCCCTTGCCGATCACTGAATACCGTTGAATAGCCTGCGTGATCTTCGTGGCAGCCACTGATAATCACGCGCGATGCGCTGCAGTTCCGATTCAAGATTGGCGGCCTCGACGAATGAGCGCACGCCCTGCACGCGCAGCGTTTCGCCCGGCTGGCAGTCGGGGAGTTGCGGATCGGAATGGATGCAGGGCAGCGGCGCATTGCACCAGCAGCGCCGGCAGTGCGCCCCCGCGGTTACGCCCCGGCGTGCGCCAGCGCGCCTGCTCGTTATCCGTGGCGGTGCAATGCTTATCGTTCGTTGGCGCGGAACGGTGTGCCGAAGGCATTGGTGCGCACAAAGACGTCAATCACATGGGGTGTGGCTAATGCACGATAGCGGTGGGGCCGGCGGAAGGCATTGCCCCACAGGCCATTCTTGCGGAAGTTGCGGATGTGCGCCAACGGCACATCCACAAAGAGGATGTCCTCGGCGGCGCCGGCGCACGCCAGCTGCGTGCCGTCCACCATGTACGCCACGGAACGCCCGCCGCACATCGGCGCGGGATAATTGGCCATGGCCATCACCATGGCATTCTCGACCGCGCGCGTCTGAAATTGTGCCAGCCGAATGTCGTCCAGCAGGCACGCGTTTGGCACGACGACCAGTTCCGCTTCTTTGAGCATGAGCAGGCGCGCGGTCTCGGGAAATTCGCGATCGAAACAAATCATCGCGCCGACCTGGACCGGCCCGGCGTGCGTGTCCAGCGGCGCGGCATAGACGTCCTCGCCCGGCGTGGTGGCGGCCTCGAACGCGGCAAAATCACACGTGTGCATCTTGGCGTAGGTGAACACATCGGTGCCATGCCGGTCTATCAGGGTGACGGCGTTGCGCGGCGCGCCCGGCCACTGTTCCAAGTAGGTCACGGCGATCGCCATATCCAGTTCGCGCGCCAAGCTGCGGAACCGATTGACAAAGGCGCTGTCGCGCGCAACGGCCTGTGCCTGCCATTGCGTTTTCACCGCGTGATCTTGCGTAAAGAAGCCGGCATAGCCGATGTTCCACATTTCGGGCATGACCGCGAGATCGGCGCCAGCCGCGGCGGCGCGGCGACAGAATGTCGCGGCCGTCACGCCATTGGCCGCCTGGTTCGTGCCTTGCGCAGCCATCTGCAGCAAGGCGATGCGCACGCTGCCATTGGTCGCGTGGGCCCGCAGCGCCGGCGCCGGCACTGCGCCAGCAGCACGGGCCCCGGGCAGCATGGCCAGACTCATGGCTAGCAAAGCTCCTTGCACACTATGCATTGTCATTCTGCAACCAGCGTGCCCAGTCGCTGCATCTCGGCTGTGGCATCCTTGCCCTCGACAAACGCCAGCACGCCGCGCACGCGCACGGTTGCGCCCGGCTTGCAGTCGGGAAACTGTGGATCGGAATGGATGCAGGGCAGCGGCGGATTGCACCAGCAGCGCTGGCAGTGCGACCAGGCCGTGAGCATCCAGTGCGTGCCATCAGCGGACTGCACCGCCACTACCGGCGGCCGCACAACTTTGTTGCTGTTGGTCTGGCGGTCAAAGCCGGCCGCGCCGCGCAGCATGACGCAGTTCTGCACGCGCAGGCCGGTCAACAGCGCGGCCGTGCCGTTGCGCAGCCAGAGTTCCATGCGCACCTCGTTCGTTCCCGGCGTGACGCGCGTGCCAAACGCGACGCCATTCGGCAGTGTGCGTTCGCTGGTGAGCGTGCCGTCCGCGTGGCGCTGCCACTCGAGACGCGGCAGCGCGATGCCCTGCGCCGCCCAGACGGACTTGACGTTGGCATCCTCATGCGCCAGATAGAGCAGCTCCAAGTTTGAAAAGATCGCCTCGGGCACATCGACGACAACATAGCTGGCATCGTCCCACGGCGTAAAGACGCTGATCTTCGTCTCGCGCTGCGGCATGACGGCGCCTTCGAAGAAACCGGAGCGCGGATGACGCCCGCCGGGATAGGGTAGGACGCGCAGGGGCGCGCCGGCCGCGCGCGGCGCGGGCGCCTTGCCCGCCAGCCCGAATTGACGCAGCGCGGCGGCCGCCTCATCCGGCGTCAGCCCGGTGGCCATGCTGATCTCGTCGGGCGTGAAGCGGTGATAGACGGCCATGTTCTCCAGCCAATAGCGCAGTTCGGCTTCGTCGGTGGGCGTGCGGAACTCCGTCAGTTGCCGGGCCACTTGCGTGCGCAGCCATGCCGGCGTTTCGTAGATGTTGCCCCACGCATACGGCGAGGCAAACATCTCCGGCGTCAGCGTGGCGGTGATCAACGCCGTTTTGAACAACTTGGCCTCGGCTAGCGGCGTGCCTTGCGGATTGAGAATAAAACTGTCGCCATAGCCAATCTGGCCGGGCCGGTCGGACTTGACATTGTTGGCGCGCGCCACCGCCAGTTGCAATTGGCACGCCAGGCCGATGTGGCAGTTGCGCACCCAGCGGCGATGGTCATCGGCGGCGAAGTCGACGATCTCGTTGTTGTGTGGTGTAAACAAAAGTTGCGCGCCCTGCAACTTGGCGGCCATGGCGGGGAAGGGATAGGACGTGTCGGCGCAGATGTTCACGGCAAAGCGGATGCCGTGCGCCTCCCAGACCGGGATGGCCGTGCCGGGCGCAAAGCCGAGGGCGTCGCGATCACCGGGCGTCAGCATGATCTTGTCATAGATGCCGAGCAGCGCGCCGCGCTGAATGACCAGCACCGAGTTGAACAATTGCGTGCCGGCCACGCGCGCCAAGCCGACCAGCACGACCATGTCGTGCGCGGCCGACTCGGCGATGAATGCCTGCAGTGCCGGGTCGTCGAGCGGGCGCGCGCCGCGCTGTACTGCGGCGGCGCTCTCGTAGCCCGATAAGAACGTCTCGGGGAAGGCCACGAAATGGCTGCCGCGCTCCTGTGCCTCGCGCACCACGGCGCGCACGGTCGCAAGATTTGTGTTGAAATCACCTTCCTGGCACACGCCTTGATAGATCGAAATGACCACCGGCTGGTTCATGGGTTTGCTCTCACTCGTTTGGGTTGAAGCCACGGTTCCTGTGGCAAATGATAGCATGGGCGCCACGGCCGCGGCCGCCAGCGTTAGGTAGCGCATGGCTCCCGCATTCTTTTGCAGTGCGCTTATTGGCATGTGATCACCATGAGTGCATACGGCGGCGCGGTAACTTCCAGTGTTGGCGCGCCCGCCAGCGTTTGCGTGCGGTCATTGCGCCGGATCGCGTCTGGCTGTTGCACGGTATTGTGGGCCGTCAACGAGTCGGCGCTTAGTTCGCTGATGGCCGCCGTGGTGAACGTGCGTCCCGCGGCGCTGAGATTGCAGGCCAGTTGCACGGCACTAGTGCGGTAATTCAGCACCACGATCACCAAGCGGCGGCGTTCCAGGTCCCACGCAGCCTGGCAGACGACATCAGCGGCGGATGGCGTCACCGTAATGCCCAGCGGCCAGGCCGCGCCGCAGGCCGACAGCAGTTCAAACACCCGCCCGGCGGCGCTCAAGAACACGCCTTCCTTGGGGCATTCCAAAACGTTTTGTCCCCAGGTATTGGCGAAATTGTTGAAATTCGCCCAGGCAAATTCGCCGCCCAAACGCTGGAACATCAGCAGCGTGCTGGCAACATTCATGGCATAGCGCCAGCGAATCTGGCGGTTTTGCATGGTGTTTTCAGGCGACTGGGGTTGGATGTTGTATGCATCGGGCTTGGCCGGCACGTCGCTCATTTGGGCCAGCCATTCGGTGTTGCAGAGTTTGACGGCGGTGCCGTGCGCGCGATTGTATTCGCCTAAAATGGCGAGATCGGCGCGCAGCCCTGCTTCGGTCGTGTCGCGATCGGTAAGGTAGTCAATGTCCTTGCCGGCGATGTCGAGCATTTCACGCAGGCAGGCGTGATACGGGCCATAGCCCACCATCACGGTCTTGACGCGCGGGTCAACCGCTTTCATGGCGCGCGAGAATTCGACGCAGTGCGCGGCATACTCACGCGGGCCATACTTGCGGTACGTTTCGTTGTCGAACTCCCACACGGTGACATCGAGGGGCGCCGCACTGCCATCACGGGCGCGCAGGGCACCCAGCGGATTGGTCGCCGGCGCGTTGCAGTAGGCCACCCAGTCGGCCGCGTCCTGGGCCGTGCCGGTCAGCATGTTCACGCACATAAACGGCAGCGCATCCACCATCCGGCAGAACTGGACAAACTCGAGCGTGCCGACGTCATTTTCGTTGAGGCCGCCCCAGAACATGCTGGGCTGAGGATGTCGATCCTGGCGCAGGCCAATGCCCTCGCGCCAGTTGTAAAACGACGCAAAGCAGCCGCCCGGCCAGCGCACCATGCGCGGCTGCACTTGCTGTGCCCGCGCCACGGCTTCGGCGCGCCAGCCTTTGATATTCGACGCCGGCATCAATGAGCAATCATCCAAGTTGAGATGCGCGCGCGGCGGAATCCACAGGCTGAGCGTTGCCCGGCCCGTGTAGGTGGGGTTCAGCAATTCGCAGGCAAACGGCTGGTAATCGCTGGTGACCTTTTGGATGGTGTGCGTGGCGAGCGGTGTGTGCCTATTTCCGTCGCGATAGAGTCGCAGCTCGACATCAATCACACAATCATTGGTGCCCATGTCCCACATTTCCTTTGGCGCGCGCAAATCGGCGCGGAACTGGTAGCGCTCGCCGGCGTGCAGCCACAAGCCATTCTGGGCGACGGCCGCCCAGTGGTCCGTGCTTTCGTTGGCGAGCCAGCCGCCCCACATGCCGCGCCGAAACGCGGTTGCCTCGACCGTTTGCCAGTGTGCCTGGGGATTGCCCGGTGCCAGAAACCACGGCTGCTCTTCGTAGCCCGAGTGCCACCAATCCTCGCTGGTCAGGTCGCTTTGCGGCGTGCGCTGCAGCCAATGCCACTGAATGCCCGTGTAGGGTTTGACCGGCTCGAAACTGCGATTATACAACATCTCGGCCCACAGTCCTTCGACTTGCCGGCCAAAGCCAAGCTCGATAAAATGGCCGTAGATCAGCGGGCTGACCGGCGTTGCAACGAGTTCATTGCTGGTAATTGCGACGGTAATGGTGGGCATGGCAGTGCTGGTTTGTGTCATGATGGCTATCACTAAGAATAGGAAGCTACGCATTATTCACCTTTTGTTCTGCGCCCTGACAGGGCGCAGGCATTCGTATGCCGCCGCCCCGCCAGGGCGGATATGATGATTGAATCGCGTACCCCGGATTGAAATCCGGGGCTGTCGTCCCTCGCCGCATCGCGGCGAAATGCGCGGCAACGCCCCACCGGCGTGCCGCCCCCGCGGCTATGCACTTTTAACCCCGGCGGGGCCGTTCGCATTCGCCGGCGCATCCAGGAAGCGCGCCAGCCCGAACAATTGCCTGGGATTGTCAACGAACACCCAAGTGGCGATTTCCTCGGCGCGCGCGGGCGAGAGCGAGCCGTCGCTTGCTTTCTGCGCCAGGGCCGCCGCCACGTTTTGGCGCGCCAGCAGTTGATGCCCGTAGATGCCGTCGACAAAGCAATAATCGCCGCCGAACGCGCTGATCTTGTTGGCCGGCACGGCATCGAGCCATTCGACCAATGCGCGCCGCGCCGCCTCCGGACTGACAATATGGCCCCAGCACATGTCGATGAACACGTTGCGGAAATTCTTGGCCAGATTGCCGACTTCCATCACATACGGATAGCCCATGTGGAACAGGTCGAAGCGCGCATTGCGATATTCCAAAAACAAATTGGTCAGCAAGGTCGGATTCGAATCGTAAATCACATTGCCGTTGCCTTCCTGCAAGCCGGTGTGAATCTGGTACACTAACTTGTGGTCATCCGCGACGCGGCAGGTGAAGTGCATCATCCAATCGCCGAGCGCCTGGGCGGCCTTGCGCGGCGGGCGCCAGTCCGGCAGATTGCCGTCGGCGAAAAACTCATTGAAGGCGCGCTCGGCGTCGGCATAGGTCACCTTGTCAAACCGCAAACTGCGGTGATACGCCAGGCTGCACTTGAGGCACACCACGCGCGTTTGCCCGTTGAGATATTTCTCCATCTGGCGGCGGACGGCGTCCATCCAATCGTTCAAGGTATGGATTTCCACGCCCACCTCGGCACCCAGCGCGCGCATCTGGCTGTAATGCGCCGGGGAAGTGAATTTCTCGGTGTGCATGGTGTAGACCAGCAGGTCATCTGTTTCGCGATAGGGGACGGGCATGGTGTCGCGAATGATCAACGCTATTTTTGATTTTTCGCGCAGCACCGCGCGCGCATGCCCCGGCTGCGTGTGCGCGGCTTTGAAAGCCTCGTTCAGCTGCTCGATCGTGCCGGCGTTGATTGCGGCGATGCCGTACAAATCGCGCGCCGCCAGCGCGAGCGAGCGGCCGTAACCCGTGCTTTCGGCCGCGTGCCAGTACGGCGCGGCAATGCGCCAGCGCTCCGCGATATGGCGCTGCGGATCGCGCACGGCCTGCAACTCGCTCTCGCTCATCCCGGCTGAAATCAGATCGCATGAAAAATAATGCTGCAGCCATTCGGCCAGCACGTCCAGGCCCCACGGCCGCTCGTTCGCCGGCACCAAGTGCTCGTGCGTGTCAATGATTGCCAACGCGTTTATGTGGTCCAGCAATTTCGAATACGTGCTCATGCAGAGTTCCTTGGTGCATGGTTATTCACATTGGGTCTCCCGGTCTGGCCTTCCACTCAGGCGAGCCATATGCTGCAACGCGGGCGCGGCCTCCGCGCGGCGAATGCAGCGTCTGCAGCAGATTCGCGCCGCGGAGGCTGCGGGGGTCTCTGCACACCCGTCCGCCCAATCCAGGTCAGCCGCGGCCCCATTCCTCCGTTCCTCCATTCTTCCCGCCACCGTCACACCAGGCGCGCGGCGACCGGCAGCAGCGGCGGCAACTCGTTGCGCGGCGCATCGAGATAAAAATAAGCGCAGCTGCACCAGTCGTCGGCGCGCTCAAACAAGCCGTAGTCCGGCAAGCCGCCTTGGGCTGACAAGTCGACCAGCTCGCGCCCCGGCCCGGCTTTGTAGACCGCGCCGGCGTCGTGGATCGCCTGCTTGCTCTCGGGCGTCCAGCAACCAATCTGTTGCATGGCCACGCGCAGGTCGCGCTGAAAATAAACCGGGTCGGGAATGTGATACCGGTAAAAGCAATACTGCATGGTCTCAAGGTCGGCCACATGGCAGCCTTGGTACAAGTGGGCATACTGACCCTGGCCCCAGGCGGTGCCGATGTAATCCTCGGTGCCGGTGCCGCACAAGGTCGGGTGGCTTGTGTCGCCGTCGAGATAGATTTTCATTTCGCCTTCGCCCCACCACGAGGTGGCGTATAACGGCATGTTCGCGCACACACCCAGGTTGACGCCCAGGAAGCGGCCACGCCCGGACACCTGCGGCAGGATCGTGAAATCCTGCTGCAGGGCGGTTGGATTTTCACGCCGGAAATGGGCGTGAAAATAAAGCGCGTCGTCCGGCAGCGCGTCGCCGAGGGTGTAGTCCACGTCATAAAACACCGAATCGATGGTGGTGGCGCCTTCATTGGTCAGCACGATTTTCATGCCATGGCGAAACGGCATGGGAATGCAACAATTGAAGCTGCGGCCTTCGGGATTGGTAAACAAGGCTGACTGGAACACGACCATGCGCCCGAGCGCGGTGCCAAAAAAATCACCCAGCGGGGCGCTGACCGCGGGCGTCGCCGCGCCATCCCAATAGCAATCGAGCCGCAGGCTGCGCAAGGCGGCCGGGGTGCGGCCGGCAATCGTCATCCAGATGCGGCGGACAATGCCACACCCGCGATTTTCGTGCGCCAGGACATAGTGCGCACCGGCTGCGAGCGGAAAGCAGGGCGCGCCTTTGCGCCCGCCATTAGCCTGGCCGCCCCGGCCTTGCACGGCATCCGGATTTTCATGGCTGGCCCAGCGCGTCGTGACGCCGGCCGGAACGGTGTAGAAAGAAGAGGGGTCAAACATGGTGGTGAGATCCTGGTGGTGATTGGTTCTTCAATACAATTATACTTTTTTCGCGGCGAACAAGCTAGTGTAGTGTCTCATATATACCTTGTCAAATCAGAACTGACCAAAGAGGTTGCCTTCGTCATAATTTAAATCCCTCTTGCATCTCCCTTTTCCAAAGGGAGACCGCCTGCGCAAGCGCTCTGTCCCCCTCTGGGAAAAATCCCTCCCCGGCTGCGCCGGTACTCCTACCGCCGTTGGCGGTACGGCGCAGACGCCGCAGGGAGATTGGGGTTGGGGGTCGCAGCCGTCCCCCTTTGGGAAAAATCCCTCCCCCGCCAAGCCGGGTACTCCCTTTACGAAAGGGAGATTGGGGTTGGGGGATTTTCTGCGATTTTGCCTTAGTGGTCAAATGTAAAGAAATGTTAGAGACACTACACTAGCGGTCTTCAAACACGCCGATGCAGCGGCTCAGCACCTTGGTGTTGTTCGCCGCCGCCGAGGCGCCCTGCGGCGCGTAGCGATCCGGGCATCCGCCATAGTCGGCAAAGATCGCCACATTCGTCTCGCCCGGCGGCTGCCAACTGCTGCCGGCCGCTTCCCCGCCGCCGCACCC
>Ga0247841_10010865_pt1 | contig 12271 bp, 7 predicted proteins | sample LaCruzMarch2015__2_FD_192410 | JGI IMG/M metagenome (GOLD analysis project Ga0247841, IMG submission 192410) | Freshwater microbial communities from meromictic Lake La Cruz, Castile-La Mancha, Spain - LaCruzMarch2015_18m | ecosystem: Environmental > Aquatic > Freshwater > Lake | place: Spain... | reverse complement strand
GTATAGAATCAAGTAAAAAAAAGTGGCTCACCCCCCGAAGGAGGTGAGCCGTTGTAGCTTGTGTACTGTGTAGGCGAGAGAACTAACCCTTGCCTGGATCTGGGACGCCGACGGTATTGACGCCGCCGTACCCGGTGAAGAAATATACGGCGCCTTTATCACCGCCGCACAGGACGTATGGCCCGGCGCAAGCCATAATCACAGAGTCGCGCTTGAATTGGCCAGATTCGATATACCAGGAAGTGATTCCCCATTTATCGACCAAATACAACCGGGACGCTCCATAACATACTTGTTCCGCCTCCATGTTCGCTACCGCATTGTAGCGGTAACCCGCAGGAAAGGAAGGGTAAGCCAAGTAGAGTCTTGATTTCAGGCCGTCTGAGGCCGTGAAATATATCGCGCCTAGGTCGCTAGCTATCGTTACCGACTTCAGGGTAAATCCCGGAAGTTTCATTTGGGTCGATTTTCCGGTACGACTCATAAACACCAACACGCCGTCGCCCCCAAATACAATTAGGGCTTCCGAGCAAGCAGGTTTTATCTGCTGCTTGAAAGCTTGTTGGTATAGGACAGACGTTCTTCCCGCATTCCAACGGCAGAGCTGTCCTTTTGCGTTATAACCAAGAATCCCCTTATCAGCGACTGGGAATGTGCAGGTTGTGTTCGTTTCTTCAATCACCAGCCACCCAATTCCGTCGTCATACTTTCTTAGAAGCACGACCTTGCCGTCCATGAGGCCCATCATAGTGCCTCCGGCGTACGAGATACTGTCGAAATCGACTCTGGGGCTGACCTGCCCCAACCATTCAGTCGATCGGTCCCCAGTGCCACCACCACCTGCAAAGACCGGGACTGCCAGCGAAAACGCTAGCACAACTAAAATCGCAAAGATCCAACCACCACACGCTTTAACCATCGAACTCTCCCCATGCTCAGGCTCACGGTCCTATTGAGCAAACTTGTGTATATAATAACATAATATATCTAAAAAGTCAATAGTTGAACTTATGCTTACGCTCTGCTAGAATCAGCATATAAATTTAATTCCTGAAAGGAATTTCTATGCTTACTAATACCCTTATAATCTCCCTCGGCACAGCTGTACTCTCTATTCTCCTAGTGTTTATTCTACGCAGAAATATTCTGAAGCAACCAGAAGGCGGTAAAAGAATCATTGATAGCGTCAAAATTGTCTCCCTGGAAGTTAAAAAGGGCGTTAATAAGCAAAATATGGTCCTTTTCCCCATGGCAGCAGCCGTATTTGTGCTCATTTTATATCTATTGAATTGGCAAACCGCTCTTGCATTTCTCGCTGGAGCGCTAGCTACTATACTAATTAACCAAATATTGCCTCATATTGTGGCTCAAAACAGCGGGCGAGTAGTCGAAGCAAGTCGTAAAAGTTTCACTGAAGGCGCCAATATAGCCCTGAAATCCGGCGTGGTATCTGCCTCACTTGTTTTAGGTGTTAGTTTGTTAATCACGGCCGGTTTTTATGCGATTTTTCAAAATACCCAAGTATTAGTCGGACTAGGCTTTGGCGTCGCACTGATGGCGCTCTATATCAAATTATCCTCTGTTTCATTCAAAAATCCTCAAATCGACCCCAATTTATCAATCAATTTATTTGGATTATTTACTTTAGCTACTATTATGGTTATGGTCATTGCCAAAGCTACTTTTGGCAAACCGACAAACCCAATGCTTGTATCTTTTACAATTTCATCAGCATTGGTGGTCAGCTTTCTTGTTGCCAGTTTTTTTATGCGTTTTTTCAAAACTACTAAAAAGTTTCAGAACATGCTTTATCTTTCTCTTCCGGTTCAAATAGTTCTTTTTGCAGGCTCTATTTATTTTGCTAAAATATGGCTCTTGAAAGGAATTGGAATTCACTCGCTGTTAAATTTTTATGGCTTATCTCTAATCGCTCTTATTGTGCTTTTCTTGGCAGGAATGTCGGTTTTGTTAAATGTATATCACCAAGTTATAAATAGTGCCTTATATATCGCCGACAAAAATGAAATAGCAGAGGATGCTAAAAAACAACTTTTAGAGCTTAGCAGTCTCGATAAATTGTTCCAATTTATAAACAAATTTTATATTATTAAAAGTTCTGCTTTGGTTTCTATGCTATTCTTTGCCGCTTATTTCCGGACTATCCAGAGTTCTTTTTCTCTGGATCTTGGCAACTATTTAGTCTTAATTGGTTTATTTATTGGCTTGATTTTGATTGCTGTATACAACTTTCAAAAAAATAAATACAAATCGGAGAACATTGCCCAAAATATTATAATAATTGTTAGCGTCTTATTTCTACCGATTATTATTGGTTTGACTTTAGGACCGGTAGCGCTCGGCGGATATTTAATGGGCGTAATTTTGACCGGTTTATTTGGATCAGCGTTTTTATCTAAAACATTTGGCAATATTATTTTATTATCTTCGATAATCGCGCTCCTAATTGCATCGTCTATTGTCTAAAGGCACAGGGCAGTATATGATGAATATAGAATGACGAAAAGGAAAAAGATACTTAAAATCAGCATAATCTCAGTCTGCGCTGCCCTGGGACTTTTTTTGTTAGTATTTGCTGGATATTCAGTTATTTTTGCGCACAAAAATTATTCCAACCAGTACATTGGTAATACAAATTTTGGTGGCAAAACCAGAACACAGACTAAGGATATATTGCAAAGCCAAACTAATGATTTTTTAGATAAAGAAATTGTTTTGACATATCAAAATAAAGATGGCACTACAAAGCCCTACAATATTAAGCCGTCTGATTTAGGTATCCAATACAACATAGATGCCACAGCGGATAATCTTTGGCATACGGGGCGAACTGATAGTATTTTTGTAAGTTTATGGCAACAACTACAATCACTTTTCAAACAAAATAACCAACCAGCTGAATACTCTATTAACGATGACAGTTTGAACAAGAAAATAACTGAAATTTCTACAGCAGTAGACAATCCAGAAAAGGATTTCTCGCTTTCTTATCAAAATGGGACCTTTGTTTTAACAACTGAGCGCAAAGAGGGTGAACGCATTGATCAGAACAGAATTAAAGACAATATTAAATATCAGATTTCAACAATAAAAGGTAAAGAACTAGTTTTCCAAACGGAAACTTATAAACCACAGATAGATGAGGCGAAAGCCAACCAAAGACTGGAAGAAGTAAATGGTATTCTAAAGGCAGGAAACCTAACTCTTCAATTTGAAGATCAAAAATTTCCTGCTGACGTGCCTACTATCGCTAGCTTTATTGGTTCTCGTCCAAAGGGTGATGATATGGAGATTATTTATAATGAAGATAAGATAAAGATTTTCATTCAGAATTTGTCAGGAAGTATTAATGTTACTCCCCAAAATGCGACTTTGACTGTGGTGGGTGGTAAAGCAACTGTTTTTGCTACTGCCAGAACAGGAAAAACCTTGGATACGGTTCAAACTCTAGTAGATATCGAAAATGCCTTGACCGCGAGATTGCCAGATAAAAAAGGCTCGGCGGATTCCCTAACTATCAATTTGAAAGTAGATATTCAGAAGCCTGAAATAACAGACGACACTATTAACTCATTGGGTATTGTGGAATTGGTGGCTACGGGCACAACCGATTTTAAATCTTCACCTTCAAATAGAATACACAATATTAATGTAGGCATGAAATCGATTAGTGGTAGTCTAATAAAACCCGGGGAAGAATTTTCAACTCTTAAAAAGCTTGGCGCGATTGATGCTTCTACAGGTTATTTGCCGGAATTGGTTATTAAAAATATTGGCGATAAAATTTCAACTGTACCAGATTATGGAGGAGGTCTTTGTCAGGTTTCAACTACTTTATTCAGGGCCACATTAAATGCAGGGTTAAAGATTACTGAAAGAACCAACCATTCATACCGCGTTTCTTACTATGAGCCACCTATCGGTATGGATGCTACTATTTATGATCCGGCACCAGACTTTAAGTTTGTCAATAATTACAATAGTTATCTTCTGGTTCAAGGCCGATTAACCGGTACTAAGCTTACATTTGATATTTATGGTACAAAAGATGCCCGTGTAGTTTCTATCTCAACTCCGGAGGCTTACGATTTTGTTGCTCCTCCAGCAATGGTAGAAACTCAATCACCCACATTGGCAGTTGGTCAAAGACAGCAAGTTCAAAAACCTCATCAGGGCGCTTCTGCCAAATTTCATTATAAAGTGGAACGAAGCGGAGAAATTTTACAAGAAAAAGATTTTCTTTCAAAATACGTTGCATTAGCCGAAAAATGGTTAGTTGGAGCTGCTGCCACGGCTCCCGTTCCAGACCCGACTCCAATTGCTCCTACACCTGAGCCCACTCCGGTACCAACGCCTGAGCCAGTGGCTCCTCCGGTTGTGACACCAGTAACGCCATAAATTTAAACATTATAAATCACTATTAAATGTAAAGATAAAAGGTACAAGTAACAAGTATCCAAACAAACTTCAAATCTCAACTATCAATTCAACAAATAATTTGAATAATTGTTTTTTGGTTATTATAAATTGTTTGTAATTTGTATCTTGTTTCTTGTATCTTTTGGTATAATGTATTTATGCAAAAGGAGAGGGCTTTCGCTTTTCATCAGTGGACAATTGCAGATGTTGAGCGTCATTTTGAGGTAAATAGTAAGGAGGGGCTGTCAAAAAAGAGGGCCCATTTTCGTTTTCAAAAATACGGATCAAATTCTCTTCAAAATGTTGAAACTACAAGTGCCCTGAAAATAATTTTAAATCAATTCTCTAACTTTTTTATTGGCCTCTTGTTTGTGGCGGCCGTCATCTCTTATTTTGTTGACGGCGCACTTCAAGCAATGGTTTTAATTGCCATTATTCTCTTAAATGTGTTTATGGGGTTCTTTCAAGAATACAAGGCCGAAAAAGCGCTTTCTAGCTTGAAAAGCGCTTTCAAATCGAAAGTTAAGGTTTTGCGCGAAGGTAAAACCAGTATTATAGACAGTGAGGCAGTTACTTTGGGAGATATAGTTATTTTGGAAGCAGGCGACTCAGTACCGGCAGATTTGCGGGTGATTGAAAGTAATTCCCTTAGGGCGAATGAATCTGGTTTGACCGGTGAATCTTTGCCAATAGGGAAATATGATCAAATAGAGAATATCGATACTCCTTTGGCTGATCGGCGCAATATGCTTTATGGTTCCACAAGTGTCGTAGCCGGTCATGGGGCCGGCATAGTAGTCGCCATCGGAAAAGATACGGAATTTGGCAAAATTGCCGAACTTATGGTTGAGCCGGAGGGAAAAACTCCGCTAGAGAAACAAATTTTGGTTATTGGCAAAACGCTTACTTATATCTCAATAGGCCTTGTGCTTATATTATTCATACTGGGATATTTTCGGGGATATGAGGTTCTTCCTTTGGCTACTTTTACTATTGCCATGCTGGTGGGAGCGGTGCCGGAGAGTTTGCCTACGATTATTACTTTGGCTTTAGCTATTGGTGTTTCCAAGATGGCTAAAAAGAAAGCCATTGTTCGCCGGATGGCTGTTATAGAAACTTTTGGCGCTACCAATATTATTGCCACCGACAAAACGGGAACTTTGACTAATAATGAATTATCTATTGCTAGAGTAGCGGTTTTGACCAATGGTAAATTAGAAACAACCGAAGTCGAAACAAATCAACATGTAAATCAACAAATCCTAAATCTCTTTGAAAAAGGTGTTCTTTGCTCTAATGTGAATTCAAAAGAAGCGGAAGAATTGATTGGAGATCCAATTGATATTGCGGTAGTAAAAAAAGCTATTTCATTTCACGAGGGAATAATTCTAAAAACAAAACCGTTTAAGAGATTGATGGAAGTACCTTTTGATTCGGAAAAGAAATATATGGCTACTTTGATTGAATCTCCTGGACATAAAAGAGAAATCATTATTAAAGGCGCACCGGAAAAAGTCGTTACTTATTGTAATTTAAGTAGTTCTGAAAAAAAGGAAATAAAAAAATTGACCGACAATATGAGCGAGCGGGGTTTAAAGGTAATTGCTTTGGCAACCAAGACAGTTGACGAAAAATCATTTTCAACTTTGCATCACTTAAAGTTCATAGGACTATTTGGATTGGTTGACGAACCCTCAAGCGGCATAAAAGATGCAATTGCCAAAACTATTGGAGCCGGCATTCGCCCTATTATGATTACTGGAGATCACCCGGAAACAGCTCGTTTTGTGGCCCGAAAAATTGGTTTAGAAATTTCGGACGATGAAATAATAGTAGGTACAGATTTCGATAAATTGAATCCCAAAGAGCTCAAAGAAGCGCTTCAAAAGGTAAAAATATTTGCTCGTGTTACTCCGGAAAACAAAATATTTATTGTAGAAAAATTAGAAAAAGCCGGTTTCTGTGTCACAGTGACTGGAGATGGAGTAAATGATGCACCAGCCATAAAAAGAGCCAGTATTGGTGTTGCCATGGGTATAAAAGGTACAGATGTAGCTAGGGAATCGGCAGATGTTATATTGTCCGACGACAAGTATTCAACGATTGTTTTGGCAATTGAATATGGCCGTACTGTTTATGACAACATAAAAAACGCCATTATTTTTCTTCTGGCAGGAAGCTTTTCAGAAGTTTATTTAGTTGGTTTTGCTTTTATTTTTGATCTTCCTATGCCACTCTTAACTTTACAAATTCTGTGGATCAATATGATCATTGATTCTGTTCCGGCCCTAGCATTAGCCTTCGAAGAGCCTTCAGTTAAGACTCTCAAGGAAAAACCACGGTCGGCCGAATCAAAAGGTATGAAAAAGCCGATTCGCTATGCCATCTATTTGTCTCTGGCTGGATTTGTCATTTCACTTCTTCTTTATTTGTGGGGATTGGGCATTTCTATTGAAAACGCCAGAACGCTCGTTTTCTCATTCTTAGTTTTTTCGCAATTAGCTTTTGTATTCTCAATCCGTTCTCCTCACAGAATTTGGCAAAATGTAGGCAGTTTTTTCACTAATAAATTTATGATTGTGGCAATCGTAATCTCATTACTCCTCCAAGGCTTAACTTTTGTTAAACCAATGGATAAAATATTCAGCGTTGGCACACTGTCACAAATTGAAATTATTGTTCTAATAATTGCCGTTTTAATTTCGTTCTTGGTAGCAGAAATAATAAGATGGCAAATGGACAAGAAAAAAGCCCTGTAGGGCTTTTTTCGGCATGAAGACTCATAAATTATTTTTTACTAGAAGCTTTTATAAAAGCTGAGAAAAGCGGATGAGGTCTTCCTGGACGAGATTGAAACTCGGGATGAAATTGGACTCCAACGTAAAATGGATGATTAGGAAGTTCAATAATCTCTACCAAATCCCTTTCGGGGTTTATACCTGCCACTACAAGGCCTTTTTTGACTAATTCGTCTCTATAATCATTATTGAACTCATACCTGTGACGATGGCGCTCTGAGATAGCAGGAGCTTTGCCGGAAATAGAATTTTTGGCCTCTTTGTAAGCATCAAATGATTTGGTGCCTTTCTCTAATTTACAATTGTAAGATCCAAGTCGCATTGAACCGCCGTAATCTTTTTCTTTCAATTTTTTAAGCTGATCTGGCATTATATGAATAACAGGGTTGGGTGTTTTTGTATCGATCTCTTCCGAATTTGCATTTTTCAAACCACAAACATTTCTAGCAAATTCAATAGTAGCAATTTGCATACCATAACAAAGCCCAAAGTATGGAATTTTGTTTTCTCTGCAAAAACCTGCAGCAGCAATTTTTCCTTCTATGCCACGGCTTCCGAAACCACCTGGAATTATGATGCCATCATACTTCTTAAGCTCTTTTAGTTTGCTTTTATCTTTTTCATATTGTCCGGAAGAAATCCAGACCAAATTAGGTTTTAGGTTTTGCGACCAGCATGCATGCTTTACGGCCTCAATGACTGAAATGTAAGAATCAGATAAAACAAAATCGCCAGTGTCGAAATATTTTCCAACAATACCAATATTTATTACCTTGGTAGCCGTTTTAGCTTGCTCTACCATTTTTCGCCAACCAACCAAGTCTTTTTTTCGAGGCTTTGTACCCAAACATTTCAAAACTTTTTCACCTAGCTTCTCATCTTCAAAATTGACCGGAATATCATAAATTGAATCTACGTCAGGAGCGGAAATAGCATTTTCCGGTTTGATATTGCAAAAAACTGCTAATTTATCCCGCCTTTTTTCATCAATTGGTTTTTCTGAACGGCAGAGAATAAAATCAGTCTGGATACCGCAAGCGTTCAATTGTCTGTTAGCGTGTTGAGTTGGTTTTGTTTTCATTTCACCAATTTTGCCGGGAATGGGAAGATAAGAAACCAAAACAAAAGTCACATCTTTTGGATGTTGAAATTTGAGCATCCTGGCTGCTTCTAAAAAGAGTAGATTTTCATATTCACCGACTGTGCCCCCAATTTCGGTAATAATAATTTCAGCTTTACATTTTTTGGCAGCATTTTGAATACGGCGGATAATTTCACCAGACACATGGGGTATAACTTGAACGCATTTTCCTCCGTAGTCCAAATTTCTTTCTCCCTGGATAACTGATTGATAGATTCGGCCGGTAGTCATGTAGTTTGTTTTGGTCAAATCTTCATCTAAAAACCTTTCGTAGTTGCCCATATCTTGATCGCATTCATCACCGTCTTTAGTTACGAAGACCTCGCCGTGTTCGGTTGGATTCATGGTGCCTGCGTCAACATTTACATAAGGATCGCATTTTAGGGCAGTGACTCGGTATCCTTTAGATTTTAAGATAGCACCAATTGAAGCTGCGGCAATTCCCTTACCGACCCCTGACATAACTCCACCGACAATGAAAATGTATTTTTTTCTCATGCTCCTCCGAATATAATTAAGTAAGACTCAATCAAAAAAGCTCCTGATTGATAAATTTTGTGGAGTTTTTTTTAGAGATATCTATTTTTATTTTATGATTTTATGATAGCACAATAATAATTTCTGTTACAATAAAAAAAATTGGGGATAACAGAATAATTCCTGCCCGAAGATGCTTCGCATCAGGCGATGCAGGCGGGCAAAAGTCAAAATGACAAATCAAAATCCAAAATTAATCCAAAAGCGACTTAAGAAAGCCTATTTTGTCGGTAAAATTATATCCATATTTCCTTATGTGAGGTGTGTAATTCTGAACGGTTCTTTGACTGGCAACAAACATAAAGCATCTTCTGATATTGATATTCTAGTAATTGCTAAAAACAAACACATATTTACTGCCAGATTTTTTATTAATTTTTGGACCACTATATTTGGTATAAAAAGATCGAAAAATCCTGAAAAACTTCATGCCGGCAAATTTTGCTTCAATTATTTTCTAACAGAAAGTTTTTTGCGAATTCCAACCGGCAGGGGAGAAAAAATTGACCGTTATTGTGCTGACAATTACTCAAAAAGCAAATATATTGCAGGAGATATCAAACTATATAAACGATTTATGGCAGCAAATAAAGCATTGTTTCAAAAATATAATTTTGAAATCCGAAATCCGAATATCGAAATCCGAAACAAATTTCAAAATCCAAATTTCAAAATCAAAAAAATTTGGGAAATGATATTTGGGAGTTGGTTTGAGAAATGGGCTAAGAAATATCAAATCAAAAATATTGAATCAAACCCAAGGACAAAAAAATATCCGGACCTAATTGTTTTTTCTAATAAAGAACTCCGTTTTCATCCACCTAAGAGGCAAGGTAAGCACTCGAAATATTAACTGATTTCTGCTATTGTAATCACGTACGAATCTCAATGAAGAGAGGTGCAAGCCATGACAAAGGTGTCAGGCAAGGGCAATGACAGCAAGCAGGTCATCTGCGACTCGGCGCAAGCCATCATCAAATCCAGAAAATGGATGATGAAGGCAACAACTCCCATCCGTAAGGATAGTGGGAACTGATTCTCGCTCCCAACGGCCTCCCTCAATGACGCGGGAGGCCACTCATTTGTCTATTGACATAAAAGTGATTGATTGCTAGATTGAAGGTGTCAGAAGGGACCGTAATCTTACGGGGCGAGTCTGAACTCGTTTGACCTTCCAGCGCCCTGGATCGATGCTTTCCGCACCTGTTATCGATCACCACCCGGTTTCTTTGACCGTTCATCCAGCCTCGTAACCCAATTCCAACTCCGGCTGGATGGCCGCACTCATTTTCGGCAATATGCCGAGAACTCTCATTCGCACCTGGCCTTTCTCCAATTGGGGAAAGGCCACTATTATATTTCTTGACTTTTGAGCATAAATAATATTATTATGGGTTTGGTGGTAGTGATTCCCCCTTGCACTACCGCCACTTCTATTTCAGGAAGGGATGGCGAATCATACAGACAGCGAATGCTATTTTATCTAATCCTGGAGGGCATTAGCCCTTTTTTGTTTTGTAACTCTTGACTTTAATGTAAAGTTTACTTAACATTATCCCTGTAGTATTCTTCGAGCCTGTCGAGAAGTTTTCAATAGTTCTCGATAAACTCGAACAATAATTTTTCATTATAGAAAGCGAGGCATTATGTTTCAGCCACTAGGCGACAGAGTTTTAATCAAAATCGGCAAAGCCGAAGAAATTACTAAGTCGGGCATTGTCATTCCTGATACAGCCAAAGAAGCACCGGCAGAGGGCGAAGTTGTTCGTCTTGGTAATGGCAAAATAAAGGACGGAAAAACTTATGATTTTTCAGTTAAAGTCGGCGATAAGGTCTTGTATTCAAAATACGCAGGTGACGAAATCAAAATTGAAGGAGAAGAGTTTAAAGTAATGAAGGAAGAAGAAGTGCTCGGAATCCTATAGATTCCGAGAAATTTCTAATTACAAATTTCTAATTTCTAATCAAATTCTAAATCCAAATGATTAAAAATTAATAATTAGAGTTTGAATAAAAATTAAGAACTAAAAATTAATAATTTTTTACGGAGTAAAAATGAGTAAGCAGATTAAATTTTCAGATGAGGGTAGATCAGGCCTTCAAAAAGGGGTTAATAAATTGGCCAATACAGTAAAAGTCACGCTTGGACCAAAGGGAAGAAATGTAGTCCTAGACAAGAGTTTCGGAGCACCCACAATTACCAACGACGGCGTAACTATTGCCAAAGAAATCGAACTCGAAGATAAGTTTGAAGATATGGGCGCCCAACTTATTAAAGAAGTCGCCTCTAAAACCAACGACGTAGCTGGTGACGGCACAACTACTGCTACAATATTGGCTCAAGCTATGATCAATGAAGGCCTTCGAAATGTAGCCGCTGGCGCTAATCCTATGGAAATTCGTCATGGTATAGAAAAAGCCACCAAAGCGGTAGTTGAAGCCATAAAAGATAACTCCAAAGAAATTTCCGGCAAAGAAGAAATTGCCCAAGTGGCTACAGTTTCAGCCGGAAGTCCTGAAGTTGGTAAATTGATTTCCGAAGTCATGGATCTTATAGGCAAAGACGGCGTTATAACAGTTGAAGAATCAAATACTATTGGCCTTGAGAAAGAAGTGGTTGAAGGAATGCAGTTTGATTCCGGTTTTATTTCTCAATACATGATTACCGACACTGCTTCCATGAAAGCCGTACTGGAAAATCCTTATATTCTTTTAACTGATAAAAAAATCTCTTCGATTTCGGAAATATTACCTCTTTTGGAAGCTATTGCTCAATCTGGCAAGAAAGAGATTGTTATTATTGCCGACGATGTAGATGGCGAAGCTCTTACAACATTAGTTTTGAACAAACTTCGTGGCACAATTAATGTGTTGGCAGTCAAAGCTCCAGGTTATGGAGATAGAAAGAAAGAAATGCTTTCCGACATTGCTGCTCTAACCGGTGGACAAGTTATTTCTGCCGATCTAGGACTTAAACTGGAAGAAACAAAACTTGAAATGCTAGGGGAGGCCCGTAAAATTGAGTCAGATAAGGACAACACAGTCATTGTGGAAGGCAAAGGCAAAAAAGATGAAATCAAAAAGAGAATTGATCAAATCAAAAAACAAGTTGAAAAATCAACCTCAGAATATGACAAAGAAAAATTGAACGAAAGATTGGCCAAGCTTTCCGGTGGCGTGGGTGTTATAAAAGTTGGCGCTGTAACAGAAACAGAGCTAAAAGAATTGAAATATAAAGTTGAAGATGCAGTTGAAGCCACAAAAGCAGCCATTGAAGAAGGAATTGTGGCTGGTGGGGGTGTAGCATTGGTTGATACTATATCTACTTTGAATGATTTGAAATTGGAAGGCGATCAAG
>Ga0247841_10010864_pt1 | contig 12271 bp, 14 predicted proteins | sample LaCruzMarch2015__2_FD_192410 | JGI IMG/M metagenome (GOLD analysis project Ga0247841, IMG submission 192410) | Freshwater microbial communities from meromictic Lake La Cruz, Castile-La Mancha, Spain - LaCruzMarch2015_18m | ecosystem: Environmental > Aquatic > Freshwater > Lake | place: Spain... | reverse complement strand
CGGCGTGGTTCCCTTCGACGTAGATGGCGGGGAGGATGAGGAGGCCGACCTGTTTGGCCGCCAGGTAGCGGCGCTCACCGGAGACGATGAAGAGGTAGGCGCTCTCATCGGTGACCCGAAAGAGAAGGGGTTGGAGTATCCCGTGCTTCTTGATGGAAGCAGCCAACTCGGCGAGGGCATCGGGCTCGATGACCTTCCGGGGTTGGAAGGGGTCCGGTTTGAAGTCAATAATTGAGATCTGGTACAGGTTTCCTTTTTCGTAAGTGGTCACTTCATTCTCCTCCTCTGTTAAATATTCACCAAGTCTTCCAGGGCGCCTGGCCGGTTTCCCATAGGGATTCGAGATAGCGCAGATCCCGGGCCGTATCAATGCCGCCACAAAGTATTACAACCGGAATATGATTAGTTTTCTTATGCTGCATAAGTTATTTTACCCCGCTGCCAAAAAAAATCCCTGGCATTCAGGCATACGCTAACACACGTTGATCAGATACCAAAATGCCGTTCGCTTCAAGCAATTCGGGAATCAGTATTTTTAACTTTTTGAAAAGTAATTCCGTGGTCTCCGCCTCCGTAATCAATCCAGGAACATCATCACTTGAGGCAACCCAAACCTGGGCTTCATGATCCCAAAGGGCTTGAACATTTACTATGCTTTTATTCATCATTTTTCTCCCTATCAAATTCACCTTCTCTGTAAAATCTTCTTATCAATTTTTTTGGCATTTTTTTATCAACTCTTCGAATATGCTCATAATATAATTCAGCATATCCAATGTCAGCCCCGGATACACCCCGATCCAGAAGACCTGATTCATGACGAAATCGGAGTTCTTCAGGTCGCCGATCTTGCGGTGCGGCGCCTCCCGGAAGGCCGGCTGGCGGGTGAGGTTCCCGCCAAACAGGAGCCGCGTATCTATCTTCGCCTGATCCAGATGGCGGATCAGCTCCCGCCGCAGTAACGGCGTCAATATCGAAGGGATTGCCGAGGGTATGGGGAAGAAAGACGGCCCGCGTCTTCTGGCTGAGGGCCTCTTCAAGCTGGGAAACGTCCACATTGTAGGTCGGGATGGTAACATCCACGAAGACCGGGATCATCTGGTGCTGGATAATCGGATTGACGGTCGTGGGAAAACCGGAGGCCAGCGTGATTACTTCATCTCCCAGTTGGAGGCGGCGATCCTTCAACTTTGGCGATGTCAGACAAGCCAGGGCCAGCAGGTTAGCGGAAGAGCCGGAATTGCACAAAAGGGCATGCCGGACGCCAAGAAATTCGGAGAATGATTTTTCAAAGGCATGGGCAAACCGCCCCGTCGTCAACCAGAAATCGAGGACCGCCTCCATGACCGTGGCCATATCCTCACCGTCATAGACCTTGCCGGACACGGGCACGGGCGTCTCGCCGGGGATAAACGGCGCATCCCAGCGCGGTGCATGGCAGGCAGCGAAATAATCTGCTACAGCACTGCGAACCGGTTTTCTCAAATCTTCATAGTTCATGGCAATTCCCGATTTACTTTTCAGCCCACCTTAAGTTCATTTCTCTCGCCGTCTTCACGTATTCCCCAATCTGCTTTGTGCAGAAGCTATAGACAGATTCCTGCGCAGCGCCCCGGTAAAACATTTTATACCACTCCGCCGTCATCTCAATAGTCTGCTCCATCGCAAGGGCGTTTCGCCAGCCCAGATAGTTTGCCGCCTTGTCGCAGCAGAGCCGCAAGGTGGCGGCTTCATGGACTGCCCCTGGTTCGGACAGATCCTGCCATTCCCCAGCGCCCCAGGCCTGAACGAAACGGGTTACCACCGCGGAGACCGTCAAATCAGCCGTATTGTCGGGACCGAAATTCCAGCCGCCGGAGAATTTCTCCGGTTGGTACCGGGCAAAGGCATCCATGAGTTGTTCCATCTTCCGGACATCCCCGTGAACATGGGTAATCCTGTCCTCCAGACCCGAAGCAGCAAAATTATTTGGATCACTCGGCGGTTCCAAGGCATAACCGACAACCTCCGCCCCCAGTTCCTTCAGCCAGATGGCCAGCCATGACCCCTTGAAGCCGGTGTGGCCGGTCACGAGGACCCGGCGCTTTTTGTATCCGTTATGAAAAATCATCCCTTTCATCCTGTTATAAATTGTTTAATGAATTGATTTTATTCTACATACATACGGCAAGGATGTCAAATGCTGTTTTTCAAAGCCTAACAAAATCTCTCCCTCACCAACTCAGCGGACACGATATTTCTTGACGCAAAGATTCAGCCTTCATATACTCCTCTCGGTTACATCGAACTGATCATCCAGCATATTAAAGAACCAATCCGAAAAGGATACTCCTCTCTATGAGTCACATACGTGAATAAATCTGACTGGATTAATACCTGGCTAGCTGTCGTTGTTGCCGTTTCAGGATTTATCATATTTGCATGCCTTTTGAACATCATCTTTCCAGAAACGAAATCTATCGATCCGGCGCTGCGAGACACATTTCTAATTCCAGCCCTCTTAATGCCGGAACCGAGGGAACGGACCTTATATGTAATAGCCCTGTTCTATTTCCCTTTCTTCTTTGCCACATGGAGCTTATTGATCATACGATGGCATGACCAATTCGATGCCTGGATTCAACGCCATATAAATGTCCTTCTCGCAATCTCCCTTATCTCTATAATATTTGTCCTCTTGTTCGGAATGATTGGCGATGGGTTTTTTTACTGGCGTCGGTCTCCTGTCTATCAATGCCCCTGGCTTTGGGCCATCTCGGCTCTGGCATGCGTGGTCCTGTTCAGAAACGGCCTGCAAACGAATTTAGCAAGAACGTCTCTAAATGTGCTGGAAATTCTGACACCCATACTACTCATAACCGTCATCATCCTCAGCAGTCTGCTCTCCTGGGAAGATTTCTACACCTGCCTGCTCCCGGACGGTCACTTTGAATTAGTTTTCCTTCCATCTGTCAAAGTGAATGCCGGGCTGCCGCTTCTGCAAGGATGTGGCTCACAATATGGTTTTTATGCGCACATCCTTGAACCAGTTTTCTATATCCTAGGGCTTGATGTTTTTCGTTTTTCTCTCGTAATGTCAGTGTTTATCGTTATCGTACTCCTATCGCTCCTGCTTTATGCACACGCACTTATTCGCAGCCGCTGGCTCGCCACAGGTTTCTGGGGTTTTGCTGTAGTCTTTTCCTTCCTCACACCAAAGCTTATGGGATTTGAATATACGGGACAGTACAGCCAATGGCCCTGGGTTGATCCATACTTCCAATACCTGCCTATCAGGTTACTATTCCCCGCATTATCGCTGGCACTATGCACCCTTCACAGCTCATCCTGGATTTCCTTACGATCCCGGAGCAGAACCGGTTTAAAATGGTTCGGGCATCTTCTCCTTGCCCTCGGAATCATCTGGAATCTTGATTCAGGAATACTTGCCTTGGGTGTATGGAGCTCATACCTCATTTACCGAGATTTATATGAGGGTAATCTATATCCCCGGGCTTTTATCCGTGCCTTCTTGCGTGTCCTGGAAGTAACGACCGTGCTCATATCGGTCTTGGCGGCATTCACTTTATATTACCAATTACGATACGGATTCTTACCTGATTTAAATCAAGCATTTGTCTATCAGCGCCTTTACTATCTTGCGGGATTCATGATGCTACCCCTGCGCATCCCGCACACCTGGGTCACGGTTGTCCTCGTACCGTTGCTGGGTCTGTCCTGGTCTATCCATTTGCTGTTTAATAAACGCACCCACGAAATTTCATGTGCGTCACTTCTTTTTGCCGGTTCCGTATTGTCTGTAGGGCTCTTCAGTTACTACCAGGGCCGAAGTCATGACTGGGTAATGTTCGCCATCATACCTCTACCCATTCTCTTAGCAGGTTTTTTTGCCGATCAGATTCCGATAAAGCGATGGCGTTGGGCGCCTCTGGTCATGGCATTGCTGCTGTTACCGTGGTTGACGGAAGGTCTTCGCATCGGCTACGAAATTCGTTCAGAAGTATCGAATAGACTTAACCGAATCGCCGGTCCGCTGTCACCGGCGTGGGAGGCAGATGCATCCTTCCTCCGACAACATCTTCAGGGCAAATCGGCCTGGATCATGTCCTACAATGCCGCTACCTTCTATGCTCTTTCCGGGGCCAAACCATCATTTTGCCAGGGCCTTCAAGAGATATTAACCCGCCCTCAGCTACAGGATGCCTTAAACTATCTCGAAAACTCAAAGGGACTTTTAATGTTCGATGTAACCTTATCACATTCGGCAAGTAGAGCAGGTCAGGCACCTCTGCTTAAAACTCTTTTTGATTATTATAAGCCCGTTCTTTCCAGCCCTACGGGACGTTGGGCGTTGATGCAACCGAAAAACACCAAATGACTCTTAATTTACTGATTCAGACACATTCATTTGACGATTGACAATGTTGAGGTTAACGCCTGCATCTTCATAACCTGGCTTGATTTCCAGAGCCTTTTTGAAGAGCGTTGCAGCTTCCTTTAAATGTCCCTTCCTCACATAGATTATCGCCAGATTGTTATAAGCTTCTGCTAAATTTGGCTGCGTATGGATGATTTCCAAATAGTGTCGTATGGCCTTCCCGTCATCACCCGAGGCGGCATAGGCGATGGCGAGATTGAACCGGGCTTTTGTAAATCCGGGCGCCAATTCAAGCGCTCTTTCGTATTTTTCAATCGCCGCAACCATCTGCCTCTTCCGCAAAAGTACATTCCCCAGATTTACCATGCCATCTGTATAATTCGGATCTATCCTAAGGGCGGCTTTATAATTGACTATCGCATCATCAAGGAAACCTTTTCTCGCCAAGGCATTCCCCAGGTTGTTGTAAGTACCAATATTATCTCCGATTACATCCAAGACATGTCTGGTAAGGGTGACACCGTTTTGCCAGTATGAAAGCTGATTTATCGACAGCGCCGCCAAGGGCGCCATAATAAGAAGGATGGCAAAAGCATAAGATTTGGCTGAAATTTGGAATTTATTTGTTACCGCAACCCCCACCCATACCAGCATAAGAAAGATTCCGACAAGCGGCACATAGGTATAGCGATCCGCCATGGCATGAGACCCTATCTGCACAATACCGATCACCGGCAAGAGAGTGGTTAGATACCAAAGCCAGCCCACAATTAAATAGGGATGCCGTTTCCTCCAGCAAATTGCTAAAACTGTGATACCTACAAGCAAGCCCAGCGCTGAGAGAGTCGCCCATAAAGACCACTGCCCTACATGAGGATAATAGACCGATAAACTAATCGGATAAATGGTCTTCCATAAATACAGGACATAAGACACCAGCGCGTTGGACAGGCGAAGATCCCAAGGGAATGCATTCAGAGAACCCAAAGCCCCGATCTTCTTCTCCGCAGCAAAGGTAATCCAGATAACCGGAAGAGTGAGCAGGATCAATGGGACCTTCTCGACAATAAGTCGCTTAGTGGATACCACATCAAAACGCCTAAGCGGCCAGTAATCCATTAGTAATAACACCACCGGCAATGTCACCACCATCGGCTTCGACATCAATCCTATGCAATAAAACAGTAAAACACCAAAATACCTCCATGCTCTTGGACGTTCTGCATACGCAACATAAGCCCACATCGCAAGCATCCAGAAAAGCGTACTCAACACATCCTTACGCGCCGCTATCCAAGCCACGGACTCTACATGCAACGGGTGAATCGCAAATAAGGCAGCAACACAGCCACTCCGCCATAACGTTCCCGTCATCCGACGTAATACATAAAACAACAATAAGGTATTCGCTATATGAAATAAAACATTCGTCCAATGATAGCCCCCAGCATTTAAACGAAATATTTCATGATCCAACATCAAGGACAACCACGTCAACGGATGCCAAAAACCAGCCTCGATCGTTATAAATGCCCACTGCACATTCTCCCACTGCAAGCCGCCACGTACTCGAATGTTATCGGTAACATATATATCATCATCATAATTAAGAAACTCAAAGCCAGAGACTGGGTAAAAAATTATTAGAATTATTAAAATCAACGAAAGGGAAAGAATAAGAGGGGCGTATTTTTCTAAATTTGATTTCATAAGGATATGGAGCATCCGGTGAATTGCTCCTTTGTTTTTATTAATAGATAGTTCAAAAGGCACAGAATTACAGTCCTATTATTTTTTTTGAATCATCTTTACGACCTTATTCTTATTGTTAATGGCCTCAATGTATTCAGGCTTCAGGGCAATGGCATTCTGAAAATTAACAAGCGCCTCCCGAAGAAGATTTTTTTTAACCAAAGCTATGCCTATGTTGTTATAGATCTCAGGATCCGTCTGATCTACGGCTAAAGCCTTCGTCAAATGTACGATGGCTTCATCATTACGATCTTGTACCAACATTACCACAGCAAGGTGTTTAAGGGCTTTTACATGACGCGGTTGAATTGCTAAAGCTTTTTGAAATTCCGTAATGGCTTCTGTCATCTTGTTTTGATTTATGTACGCAAGCCCGAGACTATCATGAAAGTCTGCATTGCCGGGACTCAGCTTTATGGCCATGCGATAGTTCTCAACCGCCCTCGTCGATTCACCAATTTCAAGAAACGCATTACCCAAGTTATTGTAATATTTACATTTCCCAGGGCTTAGTTTGATGGCCTGCAAATAATACGGAATAGCCTCGACATATTTGCCCTTATAGGTAAGCGCTGCACCAAGGTTATTATGGAAATCCGAGATGCCGGGATTAATTTCTATAGCTTTTCGAAAATTACTGATAGCACGGTCGTATTGTCCCTGAACAGTTAAGGCTGCCCCCAAATTGCCATGCGCTATATAATTTCTTTCTGTGACTCGAATTGCATGTTCAAATAGAAGAATGCTGTTGCGCCAGTATTGTAACTGAAAGAAGGTGGCGCCGGCAAGAGCCACAAGGATTGCCAGTGATAGCACCGAGAGGAAAACCCTTCCATAACGACACTTTATGGCCAATTCCGTAACACCCCAAACGATTATAATGAATAATCCTATCAGCGGGATATAAGTGTACCGGTCTGCCATCGCATGGGGGCCTACTTGAATGATGCCGATAACAGGAATAAGGGTTCCAAGATACCATAACCAACCAACAATGAAGTAGGGACAACGACGTATCCCTCGGAGAGCAAGAAACGATGTGAGGATAATTAACAAAAGTGACAACCCGGCTTGCTGCCATCCAATGCTCACGGGATGTGGGTAAAGAATGGCAAGATGTTCCGGCCAGAACATCATTTCTATATATTTGCCATACGAGATGATAGCGTTCGCTATACGAGAGATCACGGGAATATCAGCCAGCGTAGACAGGGCTCCCACATGCCGTTCTGTAAATATTACAAGAATCGATGCGAGAATTGACAGAGCTATCAGCGGTATTTTTTCAACAATCAACCACAGAATCGTATGTTTTCTTATAATACTTGGTCGGTTCGTTTGATGGAGGGAGGATTCTATTTCGTTTGCAGGGGAAAGTTGCATCCTTCCCAAAGGCCAGTAATCCAAAAGTAGCATGAGGAATGGAAGCGTCACTACCATGGGCTTTGCCATCAAGGCCAGGAGAAGGGAGCAAACAACCATTAAATATCGCCATATATGTGGATTTTTTACATAGAAAAGATATGCCACCAGGCTCAGCAACCCAAGAAATGTGCTAAGAACATCTTTGCGTTGTGAAACCCAGGCCACCGATTCGACATGGAGAGGATGAAGGGCAAATAATGCCGCTACAAAAGCGCTTTTCCAATAGGCTCCCGTCATATGCCGAAGCAATAAATATAAAAGAAGGGTATTTAGAAGGTGAAATATTACATTGGTCCAGTGGTAACCGCCCGTATTGTTTCCGAAAAGTCTATAATCCAGGATAAGCGAAAGCCATGTGAGCGGATGCCAGAAACCAGCCTCGATATTTGTAAATGCCCATACAATGGTTTCCTTATTTATGCTCGCGGAATGAAAATACAATTTATCAGTAACATACTCACCATCATCGTAATAGATAAACTTGAAATCCTGAACCTGCCAAAAAACAACAATCACCGCCATGCTAAGTAGAATACAGATCAGAAAATCGCGTTGACGAGTTGATAGTGGCGAAAATTGGAATCCTTTCATTGTGAACATCATACATCAACCCAATTTATTCACAACCTTCAAAGTAAAAAAAAAGGGTAAGGCATAGATGGCCTTACCCTTTTTTTACTTTTTCAAGTTAAGACATTCTTACGGTGTAATCGTTCCCGAGGAATTAACCGTGAAACCCCGACCGCCGGCGGTATTTGTAGCCGTGATTTCGAGAGTTGATGCTGTATCCTTGTTGGACGTAATGGCTGTGGTGACATTAGCCGTAGATTTGAATCCATAATTTCCCAAGAGCGTCATGGTGGCCGCAGAAGTGGGGGAATCAGAGAAGAATGCCTGTGCCGATGTATATGAGTTTTTCGCATCCGCCTTGGATTGCGTTTCATAACCCCTGGTCCTGTACGCCGTAAACTGCGGGATGGCGATGGCTGCCAGGATACCGATGATCGCGATAACGATCATGAGTTCGATCAGGGTAAAACCCTTCTGTCCTTTTCTCTTTCGAAATACCTTCATGATTTCTTCTCCTTAAATGTATTTGTTGATAGTTAATCTGAAACTCGCTTGCGTCCTACTTATGCCCTCCTTTTTATCACCCCTTTCACTTTTGCAATTATTGCCGTATCGATTTTCGCAATTTCTATTCGCTTTCTGGTAAGCAATTGGCATGCCATAAGGCATCTTTCGTCAGTCTGATGAAGCGAAGTTTGAAAGCGCCCGTATGTAAATACTTTTTTGAAGGCTTGTCGGCCGCTGTTCTTTTTCCGTTCCTTAGACAAATGAACTAATAGTGGTGATTTTCACCAGTCCGCGGTGATTTACAGCAAGAAAGGGGGATAAATTATCTCCTGCCCAACTTCTTGTATATTTCATCATCATTACGTTTGCCGACCAGGACTATTCTCAGCGTGCCTTCCCGGACATCGTAGATTATCCGGTATTCACCAATGTCATTGCGCAGGAAAGGATATCCTTTCATCTCCTGTGAATCGTTCGGCAGGGGATTCTCCATCAAAGAAAAAATCTTTTTGACGATTTGTCGAAATTGTTTAGGCGGCAAGCTATCCAGGAACTTTTGTGATTCGCTACTAAGCTGGAGTTTCAGCACTTAATTTCTCCTCCAGCCATTTCTTGGATTCATCCTCGCCTAAAAATCCTTCTTTGGCAGCATTAAGCGCCTTCTCGCCCCAGTAGCGATCCTCTATATCGGTCAGGCGCTGATATTCTGAAACAGACAAGACAACGACGACAGGTCTTCCCTTCTTTTCGATGATGACGGGTTCCGACATGGCATTGTCAAGGAGAGCACCAAAATTATTTTTTGCAATGGTCGCAGATTCCCTCATAAATCAAACTCCTTTTGTTTAATATGACTATTATGGACATTTTAGTCATTTGCAAGAGGAAAGTCAAGAAAAAAAGGGTGATTTGGGGGGTCAGGTCTTTATTTTTAGCGTTTTGCTCATGCAGGATCTTCAAGGCAATGTCATATTCCTGCGGCATGAATATGTCACGCCAATGTTCCTTAACGGGGGGCTATTTTACCAGTACCTGAAATAACTTGTCAAACAAGTAATGCCCAAAATCGAGGATTTCTAAATACCGGGGACTGATATGCATGTTTTATTCGAAACAGTCACAGAAATTTCTTTTTGCTCTGACGGACCGCAGCATGCCATGAGACATCTCTCGTCAGCCTGATAAAGTTTCCCCACGTCGTCAGCCATATTAACAATTGACCCCCAAAGGGATTTAATGATAGGCGTAATCAGCATAATCGTAAAAGGAGAACACCGCAATGCCCCAGACAGTGGAAGCAATTTACCATAACGGTGTGGTTGATCTGAAAGAGAAGCCGGTAGGCATACAAAAGGCGAGGGCTCTTGTGATCTTCCTCGATTCCGAGGAACCGACTGAACATCATAAGATTGACTGGAACCGGGTACGAAAAAGCAAAAGCTCCGTCGATAAATGGATCGGTCTGCTTGAAGGTGTGGACATCGGAAATTGGAAGATGGATAGAAGATCGTACAGCGAGGAAAAACACCGGTGAAAGTATTCATCGATACGAATGTCCTGATCGATGTCATTCTGAACAGGAAGCCTTTTGTAGAGCAAGCATCCCTCATATGGCGACTCGCCGAACTAAAAGAGATCGCAGCTTACATCTCTACCACCAGTGTCACCGATATTTACTACATTTGCAGGAAGCACGCAGGGAAAGAAAAAACTCATGATTTTATAGCTGACATACTTAGCATTTTTACCCTCGCAGACATTGATAAGATTGGCTTCCGGGAAGCCCTCCATTCTGACATAATTGATTTCGAGGATGCCGTTCAGTACGTCATCAGTAAAAGGGCCGGTTGTGAATCATTCGTAACGAGGAACAAAAAGGATTTTGGGGGCAGACCCAATGTCCTTGAGCCATCAGAATTTATCAAAACTCTCGAAACTTCCGTGATCGCATAATCAAAATCGTTCCCACTGTAAGAATTCTTCAAATCAGCCTTGGCGATGGTGTTATGGGAAATTGGGGGTCAGGTCTTTATTTTTAGCGTTTTGCTCATCATGTCAGGAAAGGATTTACTATGAGGATTCCTTCGATTCTCTGCCCATGATTCATATCCTCGGTAAAGATTTTATCCACATGCAGAAGCTGGGCAGCGGCAACAATCAAAGCATCCCAGAAAGACAGGTTGTTTCTCGCTTCTATTTCCGACGCCAACAGGACCGTCTCGGCATCGTTTAAATGCACCGGCCAGACGAGATAATTTCTGATTATCTCCCGAGCCCGCAGCCGATCCAATGGTTTAACTATTTTTCTGGTGACGGTAACATAAAATTCCTGCAATACCTGCGTACTGATCACCCCGGCATTAGTATCCCAGAGATTCTCAATTATTGTTGATGCCTGATTATGGCGATCGCCGGCAGCTAAATCATGGGCATAGACAAGAATGTTGGTATCAACAAATATCTTATCGTTCATAGAGTTCATCCCGCGATGGATAGCTCGCAGATCCTGAATCGAAACCGGTTTTCATCTGGACAATTGCCCGCTGTTTGGCCGTTTCGTAATTTCTGGCAGTCCGAATAAGTTTTTCCAGTTCCTCGCGGAGCATCCTGTTAAGGGAGGTTCCTCTTTGGGCCGCAATGATTTTGCCGGCGCTGATCAAATCTTTGTCGAGGGTAATGGTAATATTCTGTCGCATCCTGCCATCTCCTTTCCTTTTACACGTGATTTACGTGTAGCATGGTGGAATAGAAATATCAACGAATACTTTCGTGGCGGGGGTCAGGTCTTTATTTTTAGCGTTTCCCAAAAGGTAAACCCGGGATGTCATGAATCAGCTCTCGCAATCCGCAACCCTCATGAGTGATCAAGCGTGAAATTCAGTAGATACCGCTCGTTCCAGGATTGACTTGATAAATGCGTTCAAAGTTTTCCCTTCATTCATGGCATGTGATACAAGTCTTTGATGCAGCGATGGATCAAGTCGGATATTGAACGACCCCTTGAAGGGTTTTTCCGGTTCTCTACCAGCCTGAGCACACATTTCGAGATAATCATCAACAGCTTCTTCAAAGGCACGCTTGAGAGAATCAACGTCTGTTCCTTCATAACTGACCAAAGCACGGATAAATTCAATTTTCCCGAAGAAAACGCGATCATCGTCGCTGTAATGGACAGAACCGAAATAACCCTTAAATGACATCATATCTTTCATATAAGTCCCTCATTTATCAATACCTGCACTACCTGTTCTATCTGATATCGCTTCAGGAACGGGGCCGGATGAGGGCGGTGCAGACTTATGGGAGCCCCTGTTTGATGATCGAATCTTACCCGTGATCCTCCGGTTTTCCCCGCCTTCAACTGGCCATATCCAAGCCCGGCAAGTAACGCTTGTAATTCCTGCCATGTGAAATCAACTGGCATGGATAGGAATCTTTTCAGGAGCTTTTCGTGTTTGCTCATGGTTATAAACTATACCAGAAAGAGGGAAAAAGCAACTAATATAAGTTGCAATGTCAAGAGTAAATAGACTTGTCCGGTTTTGTAGCAAATGAGTTGTCCGCTTTTACTGTTCTTGAATGGAGGGCCATTTGAGAGCAGGAGGTGAGCGGCGGATGTTCGCTTTCCTCGTCAGTGGT
>Ga0247841_10010863_pt1 | contig 12274 bp, 17 predicted proteins | sample LaCruzMarch2015__2_FD_192410 | JGI IMG/M metagenome (GOLD analysis project Ga0247841, IMG submission 192410) | Freshwater microbial communities from meromictic Lake La Cruz, Castile-La Mancha, Spain - LaCruzMarch2015_18m | ecosystem: Environmental > Aquatic > Freshwater > Lake | place: Spain... | reverse complement strand
TGCGTTTTCTGGGATAAGGAAACTAAGCTTTGTAGAATACATACTCATAGACCTTTTAACTGCTATATTTACGGTATAACTCCAGAAGATGAGATACAGCCGAGAATTGACCTATTAAGAGAAAGCAATAAGAAAGATCCTTTTGCTCAGATTAAAGATCAATGCAAGTTAGTTTCTACAGCAAATGGCGTGAAAGTGACTACTGTCATGACTAATGCGTGGTGGAAGGAGCTTAAAGGAATAGAGGTAGAGCTTGGCGTTAAAAAGCGTAATATACATGATGGATATGGTGGTAGCTACAGGTCTTACCACGATCATATTCTTTTAAGATTGCTTCCAGAAGATCGAATGGGTGAGATTACTTTGTTGAGAGTGAACGCAACTACAGAGGAAATAGAATCATTCATTATAGGGTATATGGACGCGGTAAGAAGAAACCTCAAGCAGAGAGTGAGAGATTTGAATGACACAGGAAATGAAAGCGGCGGAGCCGAAACGAGTAAAGATACTACAGACTGAATATGTTAAAAGAAATGATCTTGTAGTATGGACTATACAGATTCTTTCTGACATGAAAGTAATTAGAATGGCTTGGCTAGGTAATGACCTGGCTATAGCTCTTGGGATAAAAGGTAAGATAGAACCTTATCTTATGACAAAGTTCTGTCAGGACATGGTTGGTAAAGAGATTAATCTTGTAATTGATGCTGTTATCAAAGAGCCTCCTACATTTTCTAAAGATATGGATATGAAAGCAATTAAGGATTTACATGACGAATTGGATAAATACCCTTATTATGAAGTAGTGGATGCTATGATGAATGGCGCTGAAAACAAACAATAGTGGGTTAGGGATATAGTATAATGATTATACTGTTTTTTGGGGCAGATGATTGTGAAAGGTGCGAAAAGGCGTGGGAGTCTTTAAAGAAACACAAGATACATACGAATAAGAATACAGTGTATATAGACGCAAGTGCAGAAGAAACGCAGGATCTTTGCGATGAGTACAATGTGGAGAGTTTACCGCATATAGTGTTCATAGATGATAATTGGGAAGTCAAAGAAAGCGTGGGGAGATTTATCCCGCCGAAATAAGGAGATTGTGATGGAGTATTTGGTTTATTCTTGGGAGATATGGATTAACGAAGAGCTGTATCTCGATGTACAGATGAAGGGATTGGATAATGTGACATTTGTGGAAACTTTGATTAACACAAGTCCGTATATCTATACGGAGATTGGCATTCTGTGCCCGCGTATCGATTAGAGAACGGTTTTCCTGCCGGGAATGGATCAGTTTTTATTGAAGTATTATTAGGCGGCAAAGCGCCTGAAGGAGTTAGACAGGATGCCGTATATCCAATTAAATGAGCAGCAAGAACAAGTAGCAAACCACATGGATGGTCCTTGCCTTGTTGTCGCAGTCCCCGGAAGCGGAAAGACCGCTACGGTGACAGAACGTTTTGCGAGACTGGTGCAAAAGGGTGTTGATCCTATCAATATACTTTGCATCACGTTTACGAATAAAGCAGGCGACGAAATGAAGAATCGCATTCTCGAAAGAATGGGAGTGACGAAGATTTCTTCATATATTGGCACAATTCACACTTTCTGCGCTTCCTTTCTTCGTATGTATGGGCATCTCGCCGGATACTCCAAAGGCTTTACGATTTGCGACTCAGACGATCAAAAATCTCTCATAGAGAAGATTATCCGCCTTCTTGGATATGATAAGGCAACGGAAAAGATAAACGTATGGGACATTATCAGCAAGGTCAACACATCGAGAGAAAGCTGTGAAATCTACGAAGAAATGGCTGAGAGATTCAAAGATAAAGATGCAGAATGGAAAATCGCGCAGAAATATCTTGCGGTTTTGAAGAAACAGAATATGATCGACTTTAGCGGGCTGTTGTATGAAACAGTCCAGATCCTAGAGCAAAGCGAAGAAGCTAGAGAATACGCACAGACTAAATATAAGTATGTCATGGTTGACGAAGTACAAGATACAAACATCGTTCAATTCCGTTTGGTCAATCTGATAGGCATGAAGACCCGCAACATTCTGATGGTTGGCGATTTCTCGCAATCGATATATCGTTTTCGAGGCGCAAGACCTGAGAACATTACTGATTTCTTGAAGCTGTACCCTGAATGTGTCCAGATCGAGCTGCCATTGAATTATAGATCAACTCCCGAAATTGTGAGACACTCAGAGACACTTATCAAGCATAACAAAAGCCACATGGCTAAACAGTTTATTACGAAGAACCCAAGTGGCGAATGTGTTAAGGTTAGGGAGCATGCCAATCCATTTTTTGAGGGCAGATGGATTGCATCGGAAATAAGGCGAATCAAGATTGATGAGGGATGGGATGGAGAAGATATCGCTGTATTGTATAGGATTAATAGCCTTTCCAGAGAGATAGAAACCGCTTTGAGCAGTGCCGGAATACCTTATGTTGTAATTGGTGGCAGAAGTTTCTATGATAGGAAAGAGATACGCGATTGCATCGCGATGATTAGGTTCCTCGCGAATCCCACAGATGGCGTATCTTTTGCTCGTAGCGCAGCGTTGTTCAAAGGGGTTGGAGATACGACTATTGGGATGATTGAGCAGATTGCTGATGATAAGGGCATATCTTATCTTGACGTTTGCAAAGACATTGCTGCTCATACGAATAGGAAAGCCGTTATCGAGGCTGCCGGGAAGATAACCAAAATATTCAGCTTTGATACGCAGGGGAAAGGGGCAGGAGATTGTCTTAGCCACTTGACAACGTCTATTGATTACGATAATATACTTTTGGCATCTTGCAAAGAGCCAGATGAGTATATGGACCGTAAGGGAAATGTACAAGAGCTAATCAATAGCGCAACTGTATATGATAAAGATAAAGGGAATGATGTCAATGCGTATCTGCAAAATATAGCGTTGATAACTTCGTCTGACAAGAAGTCTAGGAAAGAGACAGTTTCGCTTATGACCGTTCACGCGGCAAAAGGTCTTGAGTTCCCTGTTGTATTCATTATCGGTGTTGAAAAGAATCTGATGCCGCATTCTCTGGCTATCCATGAGGCTGGCGGAGATAGAGAAAAGGAACGAGAGGCGATAGAAGAAGAACGTAGGATATGCTTTGTCGGGATGACGAGGGCAAAAAAAAGATTGTATTTATCTTGCTGTGCGAAAAGGCAAATCAGGGGAAAAAATGGAAGTATAATTGATAAACCGTCTTTCCCTAGCAGATTCATCAATGAAGCTGGATTGTGGCTAGACGATGGGAGGGGATAATGGGATATTTTTTGGATGCGATCTATATGATTATTATAGATTTCTGTAGTATCGATCCTGTGATTAACGCAGTATTGTTTTACGAAGCTTCTAAGTTTTTTGCATAGAGGGATATATGGAACAGGGAATTAAATTGGTAGTAGTTGAGTTTGTTGGCGGACCTCTTGACGGGGAGAAAGTTTCTATTCCCCCCGAAAAATCTTTCGTCATGATTGGGTATGCCGTTCAGGAAGCGAAAACCTTTTTCACTATGTCGGATGATGGTTTTGATCCTGTCAAGCCTTTCAATAGGTATGTGGCGGTATATAAGACTGGCGATAAAGGCAAGTTCTATTACGACAATCATAATCTTTCTGATATGGAGCAATGGGGATTTATTACGCATAACGTAGTGGGGGCAATAGATGAGGAAAATAAAGTCGTTGGCGGTAGTGACCGCAAGAAAAGGGTCAAAAGGCGTCCCAAATAAGAATATAAGGGAATTCTGTGGTCTGCCTTTGTTTGAGTATTCAGTACGTTCATCTCTTTGCAGCGAAAATATAGAGATTACTATAGTCAGTTCAGATTCAGAAGATGTGCGCGATATATGCGAGGAAAAATACCAAGGCGTATATTGCGATAAAGTATTCTTCGTACAAAGACCAGAAGAGATATCTGGCGATTTATCCCTTAGTGAAGCTGCTCTAATACATTCATATCAATACGCATTCTCTACTCTGGAAGTCGATCCAGAATATATAGTTCTTCTACAGCCAACATCTCCTTTGAGAGACAATAAGCTAATAGACAAGTGTTTTGATTGGATGGAGAAGAACGGAGGCGATTCTTTATTTACAGCTAATAAGCATACTCCATTTTTCTGGCATATAGATACTCTAGGAGATGGATCTCAATTCGTTTTCCCTAATGATAAAACAGAATGGGATCCAAGGCCAATGAGACAATGCGTAAAAAGCAGTAGTTTTTTCTGGCACGACAATGGCAATGTCTATATAACTAAAACAGATGTCTTGCTGAGAACAGGTAATAGGATAGGCTCTAGACCTGTTATTTATGAGACAGATGATCTTCAGTCGATGCAAATAGACAGCGAGATGGATTTCAAAATAATGAGCGCTTATGTCTTTGATCGTTTGGGGAGATAATGGATACACTTTTCGAAGATTGCTATGATGTGACTCGTAGTCCAGATTTTATGCCTCCGGTATCTTATCAGGGAGGTAAGTCTAGGATTGCAGATAAGATAGTAGGCATTATGAAGCCTTCTTCTATGTTTTATGATTTATGTTGTGGGTCTGGCGCTATTTCTATTGCTATTAGGAAGTCAGGGGTTGACCCACAATCAATTATTATGATAGATGCCGGTCCTTGGGGGAAATTCTGGGAAATGGTCGGAAAAGGCGTTTTTGACTTAAACACTTTCTGGTCGTATTGTGATTCAGTTCCTAAAGACCTTTCTAAAGTTCAAGACTATATGATTAGTTTATCTCAAGAAATAATAGATGATAATTTTGTATATGTTTATCTGTTGTTGCAAGCGTCTAGTTTCGGCGCTAAAGCGATATGGATAGAGGATGGAAAATGGAAAAATCTGTCATGTCGAGATCATTGGCATCCTACTAACGAATCTAATAGACGTTCTCCGGTTAACCCGATGACTCCGATGCCGGAAACTATTTTTCAACGCGCAAAAAGTCTTTGTGGGGGAATGAAAGGGATAACTGGTATTTACGGCAATGTAGAAGACGTTAAAATTGTAGATAAGTCTGTTGTTTACTGTGATCCTCCGTATTTAGAAACCACTGGATATGGTCATGTTATGGACATGTCTAGGGTCGTAGAAAACGCTAAAGGAAGTAAGCTTTACATATCAGAGGGGAAATCTCTTTCTCCTATGTCTTGGAAAATATCAGAAGGCAGGAAAAAAGGTGGTATTTCTGGAGACAGAAAAGTAGCTAATGAAGAATGGCTATCTTTAATGGTTCCTTAATTTGTTCATCTGTTCTTTTTCCATCTCATCTATATCCATTGGTTTGTTTTTGAGAGAGAGATAAACATTTTCCAAGTCTCTACATAGTTTAGTTAGTCCTTGCGGCTCTAAGCTAGCTGATGAATCGCTATGAGGGAACATTCTATCGTCTACGAAATGTCTTTCTATATGTGTAGCGCCTAGCATATACGCAGCGATATCTGCTGCTATCCCATATCCGTGGTTTGAGAAGCCTACTCTCCTGTCTATACCATCGTGTTCTATATATTCCTGGGCATAGCATATCTTTCTCATTTTATCTATTTCCATGAGATATAGCTTTTCAAAAGGTACTGGGTATCCAGATGTGCAGTGGTAAAGTATTGTTCTTAGAGGATTATTAAAGAAGAAGTTTATGTATATGCTTTTTCTACCCGATGGCGATGTCATACCCAGAGATATATGAACCTCTCCTTTATAGTTTTCGTATATGTAATCTATAAGCTCTCTATTATTATTGCAAGCTGATGGGATTTTAATAAAAGAAGGATTTAGTGCTATGATCTCTTTTGCCGAAGTCATATCCCACACGCTTGTAGAGTATATCACTCCATTATCTTCGCAGCACTTTTTAAGATCGGCGTGTTGATCCTGTGATAGCTCAAGGTTTATTCTGTGTTTAAGATATGTTTCTCCATAGGCAAAGGCTAAGTTAGGATGTGGTTTGTCCCACCATTCTTTAGGGACACACTCTTTCGGGTTTCTTTTCTGAAACTTTACTACATCTGCTCCGCACTTCGCTGCCAATCCAATAAGCATTTTGGCTCGATCCATTTTCCCTGCGTGAACGCAACCCAATTCTGCTATTACTGTGGCTTTTTTGTATGTCATAATATGTCTTCTCCAATAGGTAATTCCTGTGATTTATCGGCGGAAATAAATAAAAGTGTTTTGGTTTCTTGGTAAAATGGCTATTGCGGAGAGGCGATTAATCCGAAAATAAGAAGAGGAGATTTTGGAAATGAGTGAACACACTACGATGATTTGCGAGTTGGATGATCAAGAAGCTTTGGTTCAATCTCTGGAAGAGATGGGAAACAAGGTAGAAGTCCATGAGAATAATGGCGCGACTATTCAGGGATATGGAGGTCGTAGCTGGGGGTCTGCGCAGGTTATAGTCCGTAAGAAGGCTGATCTGTATGCTGATATCGGTTTCGAGAAGATGCCTGATGGTACTTATAAGATGCATATCGACAGCGGCGACAAGAGGAAACTCGACCAAAAGAAGCTCACTCAGCTCCACGCAAAGAATAAGATCCAGAATATCATCAAGAAGAACCCTGGCAAGTACAAGCTTGCGAAGGCGGAAACCGACAAAACAGGCGCTATCAAACTGAAATTGCGGGTGAGAACGAATTAATGTCTGAATACCATCAAATCGATGTAGAGTTTCAGGATGAGGATACTCTAAAAGAGTCTCTAGAGGCGATGGGCTATAAGCCTCAAGTTCACAAGCTTCCGGTTAATCTGGAAGGTTATCATGGCGATAAGCGAAAGCAGAAGGCACATATCATTATACCAAGAAGGCAGGTTGGCGGTGCGAGTAATGATGTCGGTTTCGAGAAAACAGAAGACGGAAAGTACATATTGCATCTTTCCGAATATGACCAAAGAGCGAAAAGCTTCGATTTGCAGAAGTTAAAACAGATCTACGGGAAGACAGCGATAGAAAAAGCAATCAAAGCCAAGCCGTCCAAGTTCTTCAAAAAGTCAGAAGAGGTGGATGCTCTAGGCAACATCCGTATGAAAATTAGAGTAAGGAGTTAATTTGTATGACGAAACTTTCTGGGAAGAACAAAGCAAAGGCGCGCAAAAAAGAACAGCTTCAAAAGAGACTGAGCAAAGAAAGGTATATCGCTCAGTTCAAAGACATGATTTTGACAGGCGATAACCCAGTTCTCACCGCTGGTGCAGATCTTGTGATTGATGGCGAAGATCTCGGTTTCGTTCTGACGATGAAAAAAGTTTTGGGGACAAGCAAGACTGGCGTAGGTCTCGCAGCTCCTCAGATTGGAGTCGCAAAACAGGTCTGTGTTATTACAGATCCCAAGACCAAGGCGCAAAAGGTTTTGATCAATCCTGTTATCACCAAGCACAAAGAGGAGAAGATGGATGGGTTTGAATACTGCCTCTCTTATCCCGGAGCCTATGCAAAGGTTTCTAGATGGCTTGATATCACTGTCAAGTATCTTGATGAGAATCTGAAAGAGAAAGAAGAAGATTTTGCCGATATGGCTGCGAGAATTGTGCAGCATGAAATCGATCATCTTCAAGAGGGGATTTGCGAAGTGGGAAAAGTCTGGATGGAGAAAAATAAATGGCAGATCACAGAAAAACAGTTGACGGAAAATGTCCCAGATGCGGTGGCGGTCCAATAAAGGAGCATGATTGTGGCTACTCCTCCTTCAATGTTGGAGACTGGGAATGTGCCTCATGCGGATTCAAGATCGGATTCGGATTCTCTAAAGAAAAGATTGTTGCTAATTCTTGGAAAGAGGGATATAAGAGAGTTAAAAAGCTACAGTCTGTTTTTGCGAAGCTTACGAAGAAAGAGATAGAAGTTCTTGGTATGGTCGGAATCTCCAGATATGTAAAACCCATTAAATGAAACAACACTCATTAAAATTACAAGATGGCAAGTATCAATGCACTTTGTGCCATCATCGTTGTTTGTTGAGTTTCGGGGAAAAAGGAAAATGCACAGTCAGAGAGGCAACAGAAGATGGGGTCTCTCTGATCGCTTACGCGCAGCTTACTGCCGTAATGGTAGAGCCAATTGAGAAGAAGCCAATATATCATTTCAAGCCTAATGCGAAAACTTTGTCTTTAGGTGGGTTTGGTTGTAGTTTTAATTGCTCTTTCTGCCAGAACCATGAGATTAGCCAGCAAAACAAAGAATACAAGTTGATGCAATTCAGCCCTAGCGCTGTAATCAATACCGCTTTGGAAAAGAAGTGTAGTTGCGTATGTATGACGTTCAATGAGCCTACAATATATTATGAGTATCTTATCGACATAGCAGACAAGGCGCACAAAAACGGTTTGTCATTCGCTATCAAAACTAACGCCTTCCTTGAGCCTGGTCCTTGGGAAGACATTTGCGAAGTAGTAGATGCTATGAATATAGATTATAAGGGAGACGATAAAAGGCTACAAAGCATAACATCTGTTTCTCCCGGTAGCGCATTGCATATCGCATCTAATATATCTTACGCTATAAGCAGAAAGCATATGGAGATCAGTATCCCAGTATTTAGTGATAGTGAGATAGATGAATTTTCTTTTATCCGCAATCTTTTGTCCGAACTAGATAAAGATATCCCGGTGCATCTTGTAAAGATTTTTCCTTGTAATCGCTATGTCGAGCAAGCGACTCCTGATGATCTTATTATGTTTGTAATGCGGTATATGAGAGAGAAGATGAATTTCGTATATGCTGAAAACATATTTACTGGTGAAGGTCGTGAATCAAGGTCAACTGTATGCCCATCTTGTGGTCAAGTTGTAGCATCTCGCCATGCCCTTCAAGTCGATATTTCTCTAAATCCAGGTTGCGAAACTTGTAAGCAGATTTTTGTTCTATAATCTCATTCCTTGCCGAAAATACTGTGTATTTTATAGGAGATGAGATTAGTGAATTCAATTATATATGCTTACAGAAATAGACCAAGTATGCTAAGAGCATGTCTCAGGTCTATAGAGTTGTTCTCTAAAACTGTCCCTAACAAGTCTTTCGAAATCGTATTAGTAGATCTCGGTAGCGAGAACTCAAAGCCAATAGTAAAGAAATACGATGATCTAATCCCATTGAAGTATTATTGGATAGATTATAAAGGTATCTTCTGGAAAACTAAGGCTTTGAACTACGGTGTTAAAAGATGTAGTGGCGATATAGTGACAATCCTTGATATAGACGGTCTTATAGGTCCATCATTTCTGTCTGGCACCCATTGCTATTTCTCTGACCCATCCAATACGAATACAAGATTATCTCATAGGGTAAGGATCATGTATGGGAATATGAATAGATTTTTCTCGTCTAATGATAACTTTACAGAGAAAGATATATATTCTTTTATTTTGAACCGTATTAAGCTAACAAAGATGACACAGGAAAGATACTCTGTAGAATGCCGTCTCTTAAGAGATATCCCTAAAGATCAGCATACACCATATCTTGAAGAGAATGAGGTTGTAGGTTGTAGTCATTGCTCACTGTCTAAAGATAATTATATATCTATAGGTGGATGCAACGAAGAGTTTATAGGCCATGGTTGCGAGGATCTTGAGTTTAATTTGCGGTGTATGAGGAAATTGAAGGTAGGCAGGATGTTGAGAGATCCTGAGTATAATATATTCCATATCGAACATTCTCATGGTCTAGGATGGACAAATTCTAAGAATGCTGTAAATAATAGCCTATTGTTTAAGAAAACTAGGACAGAGAATCTTATATCTATACCTATAGGTGAGAGATGGGGAGAGTTTTAATGGACGAGATTATACTAGGCGATTGTTTTGATGTGATGCCAACACTCCCAAAAGGGAAGATAGATTTGTGTATCTGTAGTCCTCCTTATCGAGCAAATAAAGAGTATGAGGATAAAATATCAATTCAGCAGTATACAGATTTTGCAAGAAAGTGGACATCGTATATTCCTAATCTGCTTACAGACAGAGGTCAGTTCTGGTTAAATGTCGGATATACAAAAGTAGGACCGAATTCTACATTACCTCTTACTTACCTTTATTATCCTCTTATCGATCTTGATTTTATTCAGGAGATAGTTTGGCATTATGAGGGAGGAATGGCTTATAAGAAAAGATTTACGCATAGAACTGAAAGATGGATGTGGTACGCCAAGGACCAGAATGATATTGTATTCAATCTGGACAGCGTAAGGCTTGATCCATCTTTGAATGCGAGATATGACAAGAGAAACAATCCTTTAGGCAAGAACCCTACTGACCACTGGTATTTTGATAGGGTTGCTTTTGGCGGCAAGGATAAGACTTCTCACCCATGCCAGTACCCTTTGTCTATGATAGAGAGGATTATCTTGGCTTGTTCTAATGAGGGAGATACGGTATTTGATCCGTTCTCTGGATCTGGGACTACTGCTTTAGCCGCGAAAAAATTGAAAAGGAAATATATCGGGATAGAGAAAAATAAAGATTACTACGAAGCATCGTTGAAACGAATTAACAAAGAAGAGGAGATTTTTACATGAAAGTAATGACAATAACAGGAATAAGACCAGACTTTATTAGAATGTCTGCTTTATTTAAGAAGATAGATGAGAAGTTTGAGCATATCTTAGTGCATACGGGTCAACATTATGACAGGATGCTATCTGATGTGTTTTTTGAAGAACTTGAGATAAGAAAGCCAGACTATAATCTGTCTATAGGTGCGCATGGCAATAAACACTATCATCAGCTTGCCGATCTTTCTGTCAAGGTTATTGATTTGATAAAAGAGAATGATTTGAAGCCTGACTGGATACTGTTTCTTGGTGATTCCAATTCTGTGCTTGCTTCTGTCCCTCTCAGGAAGGAAGGGTTTAAGATAGGGCATATCGAAGCGGGCATGAGATCTTTTGACAAAAGGATGTTTGAAGAAACAAATCGTATAGTATGTGACCATTGCAGCGATCATCTTTTTGTGTATCATAATGATTATGCTTGTAATTGCTTTAAAGAGGGAATTGATTCTAAAGCGGTATCTGTAGTCGGAAATACGATTGTAGAGGTTTGTAAGCCATTTGTGAAAGGATTAAAGGCATTACCTAAGAAGAAAGACTGTATACTTATGGACATTCATAGACCAGAAAACTTCAATCATAAAGACAGGATGGGAAACATACTTTCTCAGGCTAAAGATTATGGTGTCGTATATGATCTGCCAGTGAAGATGCTTAATTTTGGAGGAACTATTAGAAAAATAGAAGAATACAATCTTAGTATGTACGGGATAGAAGTAATAGATTTAATGTCTTACAAGAATTATTTGAGGGCGCAGTATGATTGTTTATTTATGATTAGTGATTCTGGAACTGCGCAAGAAGAACCGGCTTTATTGGATACTCCTGTTTTGGTTCCTAGAGATTTTACAGAGAGACCTCAATCTGTCAGTGGGAATTGCTCATATAAGATAGATGCTAATCATGATATAACGTCAATTTTTTCTGTGAGCTGGCTTAATGATATATTAGAAGGTAAAATACAGATGTCTACAGAGTGGTTAGGAGATGGTAAAACAGCCGATAGGATAGTAGATATACTTGGAGAAATATAATGAGAGTTTCTATATGCATGGCAACATTTAAGAGAGCAAACCTGTTAAAATGGACATTACCGTCTCTCATTCGTCAGAAGCATAAACATGACGTAGAGATCGTTATCGTTAATGATGGTATGCAAGACGAAACTGAAGACGTTTGTAAGCAATTTTCAAATCAAATAAACATAAAATACATTTTCGCCGGTCAAAGACATACTGATACTTTAGTCCCAAGAAACCCATGCGTTCCGAATAATATAGCAGTAAAGCAATCTTCTGGAGAAATAATCATTTTGACTTGCCCAGAGATATATCATCTTGATAACTCTATTTCTTTGACTGTAGATCCTATTTGCACCCCGAGAGGGTCAAGATATATGTCTATCCCTGATTTTATGTATTTTGATGATACTGGCGTAGTAGAGAAAAATTTGAGCGAAGGAAGCGGAATAGATAAGAAGAAACTTAGCGCAACAAAGTCTTTTGTAAAGATGCCATTTTGGATGGGGATGAGAAAGAACTTATTTTGCGAGATAGGTGGGTATGATGAGGATTTTGAGACTGGATACGCAGGTGAAGATAATGATTTAGTAGATAGGCTTCTGAAACATAGATTAACATATTCCCATAATAAGTCTAGAATTATACATATGTATCATGGTCCTAG
>Ga0247841_10010859_pt1 | contig 12280 bp, 9 predicted proteins | sample LaCruzMarch2015__2_FD_192410 | JGI IMG/M metagenome (GOLD analysis project Ga0247841, IMG submission 192410) | Freshwater microbial communities from meromictic Lake La Cruz, Castile-La Mancha, Spain - LaCruzMarch2015_18m | ecosystem: Environmental > Aquatic > Freshwater > Lake | place: Spain... | reverse complement strand
GCCCACTTCGCAGGCTGTCAGGGGGTTGTCGCCGGTGATCATTACCGGCCGGATTCCGGCAGTCCTGCAGGTGGCAACGGCATCTCTCACTTCCTGACGCGGCGGATCAATCATGCCGACAAGACCGATGAAGACCATATCATGTTCCGGATCGCCGCCATTGCCTATGGTGTCCAGCGTGCGGAATGCCACGCCGAGCACGCGCATCCCCTTCTGGGCGAGCTGATCATTGCCGGCCATGACACGTTTCCGTTCTTCACCGGTCATTGGCCTGTTGCCTTCGGCCGTCCATGTCTGCGAACAGACGCCAAGCAGACTTTCCGGCGCACCTTTGCAGAAGGCGACAAAAGGCGCACCGGACGAGCCCGCAATCCCAAGAGTATCGCGCAGACCCGATGTCCCTGAGGAACCAAACCGGTGCACTGTTGTCATCCTCTTGCGGTCCGAGTCGAAGGGCGACTCCTCCACGCGCGGAAATTCCTTCTCTATCTCGCTCTTATTCAATCCCGCCAGGGCAGCTGCAACCACAAGCGCCGCTTCCGTGGGGTCCCCAGTGGCTGCCCACTTCTCGCTTCCGGTTTTTCTCGACTTCAACGCGGCGTCGTTGCAGAGCGCACCACCGGTGAGCAATGGCGCAATGCCGGGGTGCTTGCTCAACAACTCAGGTGGCAGGCCGACTTCGCTCCGCCTATCACCACCAGTTTCGATGCTTCCGGTCAAATCGATCCTTGTTCCGGCAACATCCAGCACAGTCACCGTCATCCTGTTTTCCGTCAGCGTACCAGTCTTGTCGGAACAGATAACAGTCACGGATCCAAGCGTTTCAACTGCCAGTAGTTTGCGCACAAGAGCCCGCCGTTTGAGCATCCTCTGCGCACCAAGAGCCAGCGCTATCGTGACAACCGCAGGCAGCCCCTCAGGGACCGCCGCGACGGCCATGCTGATGGCGGTCAGGAACATCAGCTTCACGTTGGCGAGACTGGTCCCGTTTCGAATCAACCCCTGGATGAAGATTATGGCAACGAGGGCCAGTGCTGCGACCGCAAGACCTTTACCAAGCTGTTCCAGCTTCTTCTGAAGCGGGGTGGGTTCCCGTTTGACAGCCTGAAGCATCGTGGCGATACCACCGATTTGCGTGAGCATGCCGGTCTCTGCAACCATCGCCAATCCACGGCCGAAGGTTACAACAGTGCCCATGTATGCCATATTGATACGGTCGCCCAGCGCCGTAGCCTCCTGCTTCAGCACCTCGACATGTTTCTCAACCGGTTCCGACTCGCCCGTGAGCGCGGCTTCCTGAATGCGGAGATTTGCCGCCTCCAGCAACCGGCAGTCGGCCGGCACCAGACTGCCGGCCTCGAGCAACACGATGTCGCCCGGCACCAGGTCAACCGATGGGATTTCACGCACGTCGCCATTGCGTCGTATTCTTACTGTCGGAACAGACATCCGCTTCAGCGCCGCCATCGCCTTCTCGGCGCGGTATTCCTGGGTGAGCCCCAGCAGCGCGTTGAGAACAACAATGATGGCAATCACCACCGCGTCCGTGTACTCACCCATAACCGCGGAAACGAGGCCGGCCACGAGCAGGATCACGACCATGACACCTGTGAGTTGTTCCCACAGAATCACCCACGGGCTCTTCATCCCGCGTTCGATCAGCGCATTTGGGCCGTACTTCTCCAGCCGGGCCCCGGCCTCGTCATCGCTCAGCCCCTTTGCCCCGTCAGAGCCAAGCTTCGCGAGACACTCATCCACCGATATTTTCCACCATTCGTTCATTTCGTTTTCTCCAGTCACAAGACAGCCCTCAGCCGGAACAATTCAGATGAAACCACAGATGAACAGGCGCTGATACTGTATCTTTCCGGATCTCTCAGTTCCTACGCCCGCCGATCAGACCGGACCGCATCAGGTAATACAGAAGCTGAAGCAGGGCCGTCAGGGCCGCCGCGAGATATGTCAGAAATGCCGCGTTCAATACCGTACCGGCAGCCCGCTGCTCAGTCCGCGTCGCAATGCCTGATGAAACCATCAGCAGCTTGGCACGGGCGCTTGCGTTCCATTCAACCGGCAGAGTGACAAGAGTGAAGAGGACCGTCACAGAGAAAAGTACGATCCCGATTTTGATCAGCCCGAGGGAAGCTATAAACGACCCAAGCAGGATCAGAATGTAGCTGCCATAGCTGCCAATCTGCGCCACGGGCACAAGCGTAGTGCGCAGAACCAGCGGCGCATAGCTCGCGGCATGCTGAAGCGCGTGTCCTGCCTCGTGGCAGGCCACCCCGATCGCGGAAAGCGACTGTGATCCGTAGACATCAGGCGAAAGCCGGAGCGTCCTGGTGCTGGGATCATAATGATCGCTCAGAAAGCCTTGAACCTGCTCAATTTTGACGTCCCGCACGCCTTGTGAATTGAGCAGTCGCTGGGCCGCTTCCGCACCCGTGACCCCTGACATCACCCTCTGCTTGGAGTACTTGCTAAACGTCCATTTCGTAACCAGCGTAGCAATACCAGCCAGAATAAGCGCCGGAACCATCATCATTAAGTAAAGTGAACTAATTCCATACATGACCATTCCCTCCTTGCAATTTCACGGGCCGACAGTCCACAGGCCACTCAGCGCCGCGACCACCGCATCATACTCCCGGTCGCCTTCCCATCAACACAGAAAGCACTCTTACGCCGTTTTGAGAAACATTGATGTAATCTTGTTCTCCTGGCGAGGACTGTTGCGGTTGAATATCACTTGCTCTACCTTGACTCCAACCTGCTCCTCGTAGTTTTCCACCGCCTCGCTTAGAACTTTGAACAACGAGACATGTCTGGCGCGCTTCGATATCGTCTTTTTCTTAGGCATTTGTTCCATGAGCCTCTCTCCTTTCCTCACCCTTAAACCAGTTAGCGTCTACCATTCGTTGCTTCGACCGACACAATACCGCAATGCAAGATGGTTTGAAAATTAGATAATCACGCAACATAGTTTCGTTATTATCGAACACTTCCACACCCTGCACAAAGCGGGATTTCTCCTCACACCTGCTGTCCATCTTCAGTTGCCGTCACTATGGCTGCATCACCCGACGACTTGCTGCTCGCGGTGAACTCCCGCACCAGCGCGTAACCCACCGCGAGCAGCACAGGTCCAAGAAAGAGCCCGATAAAGCCGAAGGCAAGCACCCCGCCTATTGCCCCCAACAAGACAATGACAAACGGCAACTTTGCACCACGGCTGATCAGGTAGGGGCGGACAAGGTTGTCGATACCGCTGATGCCAAATACTCCCCATACAGCCATGAACACACCCCACCCCGTATATCCTTCATGGAACAGCCAAAGGACGGCTGGTATCCAGATAAGTGGCGGACCGGCCGGAACCAGAGCCAACAGAAACGTCAGCAAACCTAACAGGAAAGGCGACGGCACCCCGGCCATCCGGAATCCGATGGCCGCTACAATCGCCTGTGCCATCGCCGTGCCGATGATTCCATAGACAACACTGCGAACCGTGTTGCCTGCAACCGATAACAGGCGCTGCGCAACGTCGCCGGCAATGCGTTGCGTCCCCGCGACAATTCGCGCCGTCACGCTCTCGCCGTCCCGGTAGAACACGAAGACGATCACCACGCTCAACGCCAGTTGCGTGATGCCCATCCCAAAATCGAGACTGTGCGTCAGCAGCCACTTCCCCGCCCCCAACCCGGCGGCCTTTACCGCTCCAGGTATCCACCCGGCATCCTGCGCAAATCCAGGCCATGCACGTTCGACAGCCGGGCCGATCCACGGCAGGTTCCGCGCCCAATCTGGAGCCTCGCACGGCAGTCCATCCTGCAAGAAATGGAAAATATCCTCCATCCGCGACACATTCTCCGCCAGAGTGATACCGGCCACCACAAACGGCAGAACCATAACCATCGCGATGATGGCCGTCATCGTGAAGGCGGCCAGGGACCTCCGTCCCCGCATCCATCCCTCCATGCGCAACAGCAACGGCCAGGTGGTGTAGGTGAGCACCGCCGCCCAAAGGATGGCCGACGCAAACGGGCGCAACACCACCAGGCAACCAGCAGCCAGCATCGCCACGGCCGCAACGGCCGCCATTGTCTCAATCCGCTTTAGGTTCATAGGCGTTGATCTCACTTAATGCACTACGCAATCGCAAAGCCGTGTCAGCGAGTGGCTTCAGTGACACGTCTTCACCGGACGCTCCGTCAAGGCAACCGATCTGCCCTGTCGATCCCTGGCTTCCTGTCCACATGACCATGCCTTTTCTTGTCGACAGAGTGACCGACGGCAACTGCCAGACGCTCAGCCGCACGACCCGCCACACTGAACAGATCGACGCCCTCTTCTTCGATGACTATTTCCTGAGACCCTCGCACATGCAGTCGCACCATGCAGTGCTTGTCCGCTCCGCCCTTGGGGCCATTGACGTCACTCAGCACAATGTGGCCACCCAGTATATGCCTATCAAAGTGATCGAGGCTGTGTTCGAACCGCTCCCGAATCCTATCAATTGCATCGCTCTCCAGCGCCAAATGCACACTTCTGATATCGAGATTCATAAGAAGCCTCCCTGATGCATTGTTTGTCATCACTTTCGCAGAACATGGTATCGCAAGGCGGAATAGTTTGACTATCAGATAATATAGCATCATAGTTTCGGTTTTATCGAAGGGTTGCGATGGACAGAATCAACTACCACCATTTGCAGTATTTTTGGCTTGTGGCCAAGGAGCGAAGCCTGACACGCGCCTCGGCCAGCCTGCGGCTGTCTCCCTCCACTCTGAGCGGGCAGATACATTCGTTCGAAAGGGTGCTGGGGCAGCAACTTTTCACCCGGGTGGGCCGCCGACTTGAACTGACGGATATCGGGCGGCTGGTTTACCGGTACGCCGACGATATCTTCACCCTCGGCACCGAGATGCAGGATGCCCTCAGTGATCATCCCGAGGGATTGCCTCTCCGGCTGCAAGTCGGCATAGCGGACGCTGTGCCAAAAATGGTGGCCAGCGTTCTATTGCAACCTGTCCTCTCGATGCCCAAACCAGTGGTGCTGACCTGTGTCGAGGGCTCCCCGGAGAGACTGCTTGCCTGCCTGACCACCCACGAGGTGGACGTCGTCTTCGCGGATGCACCCTGCACAGCCCATCCGAGAGTCAAAGTGCTCAGCCATCTCCTGACACGATGTCCAGTCTTGATCATGGGCACAAAAGAGCAGGCGCGGCGCTACAGGAAGGATTTCCCGCGCTCACTCCGCGGCGCCCCGCTGCTGCTTCCCACTCCGCAGGCCAATCTGCACCGATCGATCGAACAATGGCTGTCAGAGAACTCCATTACACCTCAGATCATGGGCGAGTTCGACGATCAGGCTCTACTGGTTGAACTAGGCCAGACAGGGCTCGGCCTCTTTCCCATCCCGGCCGCTATCGAACGAACAATTTGCAGCCGATTCCCAGTCCACCGTGTTGGCGTCGTTGCTGATGTCCATGAATCATTCTATGCTATCACCGTGGAACGTCACACTTCACATCCGGCAGTCGTGGCCATCTGCAAAAAGCACATCCATTGAACGGACCACCGGCTTGAAGCCGGTGGTTTCGAGTTGTATCGAATACAATTCGACTCGCCTACCACCATTCACAGTCGGCATCGGTAGGGCGAACCGTCCCGGTGAGCCGCCTGTCCATGCTCTATCACTCCATCACCGGCTCGGCGAGACGCCTCGCCCTACCTTCAAAGCTTGTCCACTTCGGGACATAGCACCCCTATTCTCCGCCTGCAATGCGGACGGTTTCCATCATCCCCGGGGCGACACTGAACCCATCCCGCCGGTTCAGGCGCCAACTTCAGCACGCTCGCGTCTCGACTCGACGATATGGTAGATCGCCGGCAGAACAACCAGTGTCAGAAACATTGATGAGACCAGCCCGCCCAGAACGACGGCTGCCAGAGGGCGCTGGATCTCAGAGCCGCTGCCGGTCGCCAACAGCATCGGGACCAGTCCAAGCAGCATAGCTAAAGCAGTCATAAGGAGAGGTCGAAACCGGACCGCACAGCCCTTCCTGACCGCCTCGTCCGTGCCAAGTCCCTGCTGCTTGAGCTGGTTAAAGAACGCCACGAGCACAATACCATTACCGACGGCCGTCCCAAACAGGGCGATAAACCCGATCGCGGCCGATACGCTGAGATTGATCTTCAGGAAGACCATAGCCAGGATGCCGCCGACAAGTGCGAACGGCAGATTGGCGAGAACCATCAGCGCGCTCCGGATTGTGCCAAGCCCGGAGAATAGCATGAGAAATATCAGCCCGATGGAGACCGGCACAACGATTCCAAGTCGCTTCATCGCGCGCTGCTGATTCTCGAACTGACCACCGTATTCCACAAAGTATCCAGGCGGAAGCGCTTTGGACAGCGGTTGAAGAGAGCGTTGAGCTTCTGTTACGAAGCTGCCCATGTCGCGGCCGCGGATGTTGCATTCCACGACAACCCGCCTCATGCCTTTCTCCCGACTGATCTGGGCAGGACCTTCCGTCTCCCTTATCTGCGCCAATTGACCCAATGGCACTCTGACACCTTCGGGAGATGGAACCAGAATCCGTTCAATCGACGCTATATCACGGCGGTCCTGCTCCGGAAACCGGACCAGAATGGCAAAACGCATCTGCCCTTCTATGACGGTTGAAGCGATTCGCCCGCCAACAGCGGTCTCAATGATGTCATTGATGTCAGACAGGCTTATCTTGTATCTGGCAATGGCTTTTCGATCCACGACCACTTCAACCTGGGCTGCCCCTGATATCTGCTCAACCTTTACATCCTCGGCACCACGGACACCACCAAGCACCGCCGCTATCTTGTCAGCATTCGGCTTCAGAACTTCCAACTCCGGTCCGAACAGCTTGATCGCAAGATCACTTTTAACGCCGGAGATGAGCTCATTCACGCGAAGCGCAATCGGCTGCGAAAACGACATTCGCACTCCCGGTATGGCGCTGAGATCATCCTTGATCGCAGCCACCAGGGCCTCCTTGGACCGCCCCGTCTTCCATTCTGCCTCCGGGTGCAACATGATAACGAAATCATTCTGTTCCGGGCCCATGGGATCCTCGGAAATCTCCGCTCTTCCAGTCTTCGTCACCACCGTCTTCACCTCAGGGAACTTCAGCAGGCGGCGTTCCATTGCTGTTCCGGTGGCGACGGACCCTTCCAGCGATGCGGAAGGCAGACGCACAACATTGATCGCCAGCGCGCCTTCGTCGAGTTGCGGCAGAAACTCGGTACCAAGACGCGGAATCAGAGAAATGGTCGCAAGGAAGATCGCAATTGCGGCTGCTACGGTAGCCCATCGGAAGCGTAGCGCAATTGAGAGAACCGGCAAGTACGCCCTCTTAAGAAGACGAATGGTGACGTTGTCACGCGTTGTCTTATGCGCCTTCATGAAGAACGAGCAGAGGACCGGCACAATGGTGAGCGCAACCAGCAGGGACCCAAGCAGCGCGAAGCACATGGTCGTAGCCAGCGGCTTGAACATCTTGCCCTCCATCTGTTCCAATGTAAAAAGAGGCAGGAACACAATGATTATGATCAGGATGGCAAAGATGACCGGACGGGCCACCTCTCGTACCGCCTCCTGTATGATCACGAGCCTGGACACGCCGGACCCTGTTCGCTCGGTCAGGTGTCGCGCTATGTTCTCGGCAACCACAATGGATGCATCCACGACCATGCCGATGGCAATGGCCAAACCTCCGAGACTCATCAGATTGGCCGTGACCCCCTGCCACCCCATGAGCAGAAACGTGATGAATGCCGTCAACGGCAGCGAAAGCGCTACAATCAATGCGCCTCTAAAGTTGCCGAGCAACATGAATAGAACGAAAATCACAAACACCGCACCTTCCCGCAGCGCCTTCGCCACGGTGCCGACACACGCCTGAATGAGCGCTGTTCGGTCATAGAAGGGGTTAATAGTGACGTCCTTCGGTAGACTGGCCTGGATGCCAGGGATCGCCTTCTTAACGCTTTCAACAACGATCTTCGAGTTTGCACCACGCAGCATGATGACCATTCCGGCAACGGTCTCGCCATGGCCATCCTTTGTCACCGCACCCTGCCGTGTCTGAGGACCGACTTGCACATCGGCCACATCCTTGATGAACACCGGCGTGCCGTCCTGGGCGCGCAGCACAATATTTTCGATATCAGGTATCGTTTGAATCAGCCCCACGCTGCGCACATAGGCCTGCTCCCAACCCTTTGTGATGAAATCGCCGCCTGCATTGGCATTGTTGCGCTCGATGCCGTCCAAAACATCCGCAAGCGTCAGCCGGTACTTGAGAAGGCGGTTCTGGTCGACCAGCACCTGGTACTGCTTCACGAAGCCACCGAAACTATTGACTTCATTGACACCCTGGATCGATCGCAATTGCGGCGCAATAATCCAATTCTGAAGGGTACGCAATTCCATCGGGGATCTGGTCTCGCTTTCAAGCGTATACTGATAGATCTCACCCAACCCGGTGCTGATCGGCCCCATCTCCGGCTCGACGCCTTCTGGAAGATCCTCGCGCGCAGCCTGGAGCCTTTCAAACACCAGTTGCCGTGCAAAGTAGATATCGACCTTGTCATCGAAGACCACTATGACCTGCGAAAATCCGGCCTTGGACATTGATCGGACTTGCTTGACACGGGGCAAACCCTGCATCGCCAGTTCGACTGGAAAAGTTACCCGTTGTTCCACGTCCACCGAGGCGAGACCCGGCGCATCAGCCAGAACCATAACCTGCACGTTAGTGACATCCGGAAAGGCGTCGATCGGCAGCGCCTTCCATGCGACAACACCAGTCACTGATATGATGACAAAAGCCATTATTACAAGGAGTCGCTGTGTGAGTATGAATTTGATAAAGCTATTAAGCATGGGATCAACCCTCCTGTCTGCTATTCATGGAAGTATTCAATCGGCACAACCGGCGCCCATTTTCGAGCGCAACACGTCTGACTTGAGCAGGAAAGCCCCTTCCGAAACGATGGTCATGCCCGGCTCGAGCCCATCCAGGATTTCAACGGAACCGTTGAACATCCGGCCTTTCGTTACGTTCTGCCTCAGGAAGTAGTCGTCCTTCATGTGCTTGAACACAAAGTCTATCCCTTCGTCTGAAAGCAATGCTGACCTTGGTATCGCAAGGATATCCTCATCTGATGTCAAGAGCAGGCGAACTTCACAGAACATGCCGGGTCTGAGCAGGCGATCCTTGTTGGCAACAATTGTACGGACCTTGACCGTGCGCGTCGCCTCATCCATCACGCTGGCGACATAGTCAAGGCGACCCGTGAATACTCTTCCCGGGAAGGCCGGCACCACAATCTCTACCGGAACCGCTCCAGTTGCCATCCGCGCCAACACCTGCGCCAAATCACGCTCGTAGATACCGCCCCAGACCCACGCAGTGGTCAGGTCAGCAAGAACCATGGCATCTTTCCCCGGTTCGACACGCTCGCCGCTCACAGCATGCTTCTCGATGATCGTACCGCTGATAGGAGCGCGCACCGCAAGCGAACCGCGGAGACTGGCATGATTGGTGGGAGCGATGGCCGCGATATCGGCTTCAGTCAGGCCCAGAACATGTAGTTTCTGTTCGGACGACTTCAGCGCCGCCTGGTACTCCTCGAAACGCATCTGCACTTCGATCATCTCGCTTTCAGAACCTACTTTCTGCTCGTAGAGGCCCTTTTCACGCTGATAGGCCTTACTGGATAGCGCTGTCATAGCCAGGTTCTTCTCGTAGTCACTGAGCGCCTCGCCGAGCTCGACACTGTCCATTGTGAACAGGATGTCATCCTGCCCAACCTGGGCACCAATGTCCGCATGTACATCGTTGATGGTGCCCGGAATCCGCGGACTTATATGGACCGCGGCGTTCTCGTTAACAGCCAGTTCGCCCGTGATATGCACTGAGGTCGAGACCTTCTGCTTCGAAACCTGTATGGTTTTCACCAGTCCGGAGGAGGAGCCACCGGTCTGCGAGATGAGAGAAGCGTCCACTTTGACGACCCCGACTTCATACCGGCATTCAGCACACTCTATCGTCAGTCCATGGCTGCATCGGGCCTTCAGCACTTCGTCAATGGTCAAAGTCTGGCTTCCGCCTTCCTTTTCCACCTCAGCTTCGGCTTTGACGGCTTTACTCTCGCTCCTGGCATTCCGGCCACAACCGGCCATGATTACTGTCAGTCCGGCGATTCCCAACACAGTGAGCAACTTTCCAATTGTTTTCCACATGATATCTTCCTCCTTTTGCTGAATTATTCCTGCTTCCGAGTCTGCAATTGCCCGTCCACGATCCGGTCAAGATCCGCCAACGCTGTGCGGGCTGAAATCAGGGCATCAATGTATTCAACCTGTGATTCGACCATCGTACGCTCAGCATCGAGTGCCTCCAAATACGTGTACTTCCCCTGTGTGTAGCCGGATTGGACGGCGTCAAATACCGCCTTGACCCGCGGCAGGACATCGTTCTTGAACGAAGAGGCCCTGTTTGCAGTGGTGGTTAGAACCTGATGTGCTGTCGCAAGTTCGGTGGCAGTCTTCATCTCCGCAGCGCGTCCTTGCTGCCTCGCCTTGGCCAGTAAAGACACTGATTCCAGGATGGACCCATGGTTACGGTCAAAGAGCGGTAAAGGAAGAGACATTCCGGCCACCAACGTGTCGCTGTCCGTCTCGCCGGAACGCCGGATGCCAACAGCACCTGAGATGTCAGGTATGCGAGCGGCCTGTTCCCGCGCCAGAACAGCCTGCGCCAGTTCAATTTCGACACTCCAGCGCGCAACATCAGGATTGCCTGAAATGCGCGACGTCAAAGTTGCCAACGCTGGAACGGCAGGTACAGCCGACAGTTCGCCCTCAGCACATTCAAAAACCGGATGGATACCGCCCCATTGCGCGGCGAGCTGAATCCGGGCCATCGCCAGTTCCCCGTTGGCCTGATCAAGAGCGATGCGTTTCTGCGTCAGCAGGACATGTGCTTTCTCCAGTTCCATCGGCGACACTTTGCCAGCCTCGACGCGGGCAGCCACCGCTTTCACAAAGTTCTCCGCCAATACCACGGTTTCCCCGGCAAGGTCTACCCGTGACTGCGCACCAAGAACGCCGGCAAAGCGCCGGCTTGTTTCAGCACGGACATCCAGCCGGCTCGACTCCAGATCGAAGCCGGTGAGTTGTCTGTCTGTTTTCGCAACGCGTATGCGCTTGCCGCGCTTCCCGCCCAACTCGAACGCTTGTTCAATTTGCGCAGTGTATTCTGCGGCGTCAAACCGCTTCTGTTCGCCGGCACCCCCGAAATTCTCGGCTTCGAACGACAAGACGGGATTCTGGCGCGCCATAGCCTGCGTGACCCGGCCATCTGCGGCCTGCGCTTCCAGTCGCGCGGAATTCAGTCCGGGGTGCCGATCTTCAGCCAGTGCAAGCGCCTGCGCAAGAGTAAGTCTGCCGACAGGCTCCCCTGCCTGGCCTGCTGATTCGATAGCAACATGTGCGGTCAGATCCGTTGCGGAGGCCACCGGCGACACCTGAGCGGCCGCGCAGGAGAAACTCGCGAGCAACATTGCTGTGCAGTGTAATGTGTGTTTCATTGTCTTTATCCTTCTGATTGTTTGTCGTGGCGCGCACCAGATAACAGCCAGTGAATGCGACGCCTTACAGACACTGACGTGAAATGTGGGAAGATGAGCGGAAGTATGTGTTCAGCGGAAAATCGCTGATACCAGCTTGAAGCAGGATGACACGTACGCCGCCCGCTGTGTCAGACTATGGGCGGCCGGAAGATGTCCGTGGACAGAAGAATGAAGTACTCCGATGCTTCGGAGTGCAAGGCGTACTGAACAACATTTGCGGCAGGAAGGTCATTTCGTGCCGACACAGCCATGTCTTTGGCGTAGCAGGCACAGATGCATTGGCACGCCGGCGCGTCAGGACTGCAATCCTCGTCACATGGAGTCGAGGTTGGCACCAGACACAAAAGCAGGAGCACCACGCCTACAACGGACAACAGCAATCGAAATGACATATTGATCTTCATCTTGTTAATGAACTCTTATATAATATCCTGCTTCCGGTGTCGAGCGGGATGTTTGTATCTTTGCAATGCCGGGTGTAAGACATAATTCTTCGGGTTAGGCGGCACGGCGGCGGTTGAGGGTGGAAGTTTGAAGACGATGTAGCCAGAAGGCGGGGAGTCGGTCGCTTGCATTGATACAGCGTAGGGCCAGGACATGT
>Ga0247841_10010857_pt1 | contig 12281 bp, 5 predicted proteins | sample LaCruzMarch2015__2_FD_192410 | JGI IMG/M metagenome (GOLD analysis project Ga0247841, IMG submission 192410) | Freshwater microbial communities from meromictic Lake La Cruz, Castile-La Mancha, Spain - LaCruzMarch2015_18m | ecosystem: Environmental > Aquatic > Freshwater > Lake | place: Spain... | reverse complement strand
ACAGGGCTTCTCGTGCTCTGCATCGCGGCTGGGAGCGCGGCTGCGCAGAACCTGGGAGGGGTTCTCGGCCCTCCTGGCGGATCTTTTTTCCCATCGGTTCCAGGATTGAGTTCGTGCGATGTCGCAGGCGTCAAGCTCACGGCGACCGGCCGGGTCGGGTATGAATGGATCGGGCTCAATTTCAACCTCCCAACCTTGGATGCAGTCGGCCTGGCGGATTCGGCCCCCATTGATATTCAGCTGAAGGACGCTCATGTGTGGGTTGGGTCACTGGGTTTGGACGCGCAACTTACACCTCGGTTCTCGATCTTCGCGAACGGAGAGGCAAATGCGAAAACCAAAGCCGGCGCTGTCACAACCGAAACTCCCCTTGGAACGGGGGGCTTCGCTCCTTACGGATGGAACGCTTCGGGGCTGGAGTGGTGGGCAATAGAGGGTGGGGTGGCGTACAAAATTTTTGACGGCGCTACTGTTTTCGCTGGATTAAGGCGTGATCACCTTTCCTTCCGGCTGACTGATCCTCGGGACCAGTTCGGGAACCCGGTAAACGTCGTGATAAGCGTACCTGGCATTGTGCTGTTAACAGATACGAATGCGGCGGACCTTCAGGTTAGCCTTTGGATACCGTATATCGGTCTCCGGGTTATTGGGACCAATTACCGCGCGTCGATAATTTGGAGTCCTTTTGTAAATGCAGCCGTGAAAATACCCGACAGTTTTGTCTCGAATATTTTCGTTTTTCCGGCCCCTAGCATAACGGTCTTGACCGGTTTTGAATGGCGGTACTCCATGTTTCAAACTGGTGGACTATTGGAGGGGCAATTGGAGTACGACGTGAGACTTGGCTCAAACCTGTTCCTCAATGTCTGGGGCAAAGGGAGCTGGCTTAGAATCAGGGGAAAAGGCAATTTGGACGAGATCCTCAACAGTTTTGTTGGCGTCGGCGTTCAACCTCCCATAGAGATTTTTGACAGTCTTCAGGGCGACCAGAGCGCCACCGCCACGTTGTCGAGGAGCATTACCGCTGTGGGGCTTGCTGCGCGACTGGAATTCTGACCTCGCTGACATGGTGGCGACCGTCCCGGTGCGGCTTCAAATTTTATGCGCTAAATAGGTGTATCGCGGCTCGACGGTCTTGTTCTCGACTGCTATCCGGAGCGCTTTCGGGCTGCCAAGGATGATGACAAGCTCTCTGCCGCGCGTCATGGCTGTGTACAGAAGGTTCCGTCTGAGCAGAACAAAATGCTGGGTGCTTAGAGGAATGATTACGGCCCGATACTCGCTCCCCTGGGCCTTGTGTACGGTTACGGCATAAGCGGCGATCAGGTCGTCCATTTCCGATATGTGGTATTGTACCGGTCGCCCGTCAAATTCTACGACAGCCTCATCCCATTCAGGGTCGCAGGACACGATCCTTCCAATGTCACCATTGAAAACCTCTTTGTCGTAATTATTTCGGGTCTGCATCACTCTGTCGCCCACTCGGAATCGGTCGCCTTTGATTGCGCGACCCGAAGGATTGAGCAGGTCCCTGAGCTCTTTGTTCAGGTTGTCGGTCCCTATGGTCCCCTTGTGCATAGGACTCAACACCTGGACTTCGTTCACCGGATCGAACCCGAAGCGGTCCGGAATTCGGCGCGACACTATCTCCTTGATCAGACGCAGAGATTCTTCAGGGTCCTCCTTTTCGATGCAATAGAAGTCGGACAAAGACTCTCCTTCCGATGCTTTGACGGGCATTTTCCCTTCGTTTACGAGGTGGGCGTTGGTCACGATGAGACTCTGTTGGGCCTGTCTGAACACCGTAGTGAGCCGCACAACCGGCACCTTACCCGACGCTATGAGGTCCCCCAGGATGTTGCCCGGTCCGACCGACGGGAGTTGGTCTGCGTCTCCTACCAGAATGAGGGTGGTTTGAGGACTCAGCGCGGCCAGGAGATGATGCATAAGGGAAACATCCACCATGGACACTTCATCCACAACTACGAACTCCGCCTCGAGGGGCCTCGAGGCCTGTCTTAGAAAGCCTCCACCGGAAGGAGAATATTCAAGCAGCCGGTGCAACGTTTTGGCCTCGCGGCCGGTGGCTTCAGCAAGGCGTTTCGCGGCGCGGCCGGTGGGAGCGCCGAGAAGTACCCGAAGCTTTTTGGCTTCCAGGATCTCGATGAGGGCCCTCAAAAGCGTTGTCTTACCGGTACCGGGGCCTCCGGTTATGATGAGCACCTTGTGGTCGACCACGGACGCAACGGCCAGCCGCTGTGCGGGAGAGAACGTTATGCCAATGCGCTCTTCCATCCAGTCGACGGCCGCGTCAACTTTGATATGGGGGAGAAATCGAGGAGCGACAAGAAGTGTTCGCATATTTTTCGCGATCGAGTTTTCCAGGTACGCCATGGCAGCGGGATAAATGCGGTCCTCTTCCTCGGTAACTTCCCTGGAGTTCTTGAGTTCTTCCAAGGCATTGGCAAGGCCGTGGACATCGATGCCGAGCAGTTCCCGGGCCTTTTCCAAAAGAGGTGTCCTTGGATAGAAAACGTGCCCTTCGGATTGCATCACGTCCAGCACGTGGAGAATTCCGGCCCGAGCCCGTAGGGGCGATCGCATGTCGATGCCGAGAGTCCCGGCGATCTTGTCGGCCGATCTGAAGCCGATTCCACGGATGTCAGTGGCAAGACAATACGGGTTGGCCGAAACCGCGTCGATTGAAGCCTGACCGTATTTTTTGAATATCTTGAATGCATATGTTGGCGAGACTCCGTGGGTTTGCAGAAAAAGCATTACATTTCGGATGCTTTTCTGCTCACGAAAAGCCTCGGAAATTTTTTCCGCGCGTACCGGCCCGATCCCGGGCACTTCGCGAAGTTTTTCCGGGCTGTTTTCGATTACGTCCAAGGTGCTCTCGCCGAACATGGCGGTGATTCGGCGAGCCATCTCAGGACCGATTCCTTTGATCAAATTCGAGGATAGGTATTTCTCGATCCCGCGCACGGTTGACGGGGCTCGTGCCTGAGCCGTGTGGAAGCGGAATTGCTCGCCGAACTTGGCATCGACTTCCCATTGGCCCTGCAATACAAGGGTCTCCCCGGGGCGCGGTTTCGGCAGGACACCGACCACGGTGACAGGCTCGTGGCGCCCGCCGACATCGAGTCTTGCCACGATAAAGTCGCTGCTGTCACTGGCGAACACCAGCCGGTCCAATACGCCCTCGATGGTCTGGGAGCGTTCCGACCCTGGACTGTCTGAATAAGGGGCCATAAAAAATCTCTTACACCATATGACCCCGTACGGGAACCGATGATTCCATTGTCCGGTCCGCTATGTGTTGCTGTAAGCTGTTTCAGCAGGGTCCCGTTTGCACTTGATGCTTCGGAGTATTACAAATACATAAAGGGGGTTCTCAGACACAGGAGCGGTTTGAATGACCTTCGGAAAAAAACTCAATTGGGACCTTGACACTGCCCTAAAGCTTCGAGACGAGGGTAAGACTTGCCGTGAGATTGCGGAAATGATGGGACTTACCCGCGAGCAGGTGTACGACGCTTTCCGCAACAGAGATATAAAGATCGTCCGCGATCGTAGAGGTTTTCCTGCCAGTTGGGATATGGAGAAGGCAAAGGCGCTTGCGGACGAGGGCAAACCGATTTTCGAGATTGCAAAGATCCTCGGAGTCCCACAGGGACGAGTTCGTGCCGGTTTCAAGAACAGAGGTTGGAAGGCCAAACGGACCCGAAGTGGCCGGCACATAACCTGGGATGTAAAAAAAGCCGAACAACTCAGAGACCAAGGGTTGCGATGGATCGACATCGACAGGGCCTTGGATCTTGCTCCCGGCACGGTCAGGCACTATTTCGTCAGACGGGGCCTTCACACGCCCAGGCGTCAGCCCAATATGCAATGGGACATTTACAGGGCGCGGCGCCTCCGGGAAAGGGGCATGGGCTGGAGAGAAATAGGGGAGATCGTGGGCACGGACGGAAACAACATCCGTCGGGCATTTGTCAGGCGCGGATGGCTCGTGGAAAGCAAGCCATCGAAGAAAGCCGACAAAGTGCCCAAGATTGGTGGCCGCATCAGGAGCCTACGCGGGGAGAGTTTGATGTGATGGCCGCTTCGGATGGCGGGTGCGGAGGAAGCGGCGGCAAGTCGATTTTCTACAGTCTCCGGACTTTCCTGCATGCACATCCGGGATCGGCCTGCACCGGCATGGTGCAAAACTGATCCCGCCAAAATTCCATCACCAGTAACCCCTTCAATAAGTCTTCATAGCGTCCGACGAGGACTTTGATGGCTTCCGTCACCTCAACGGATGCCACCGCAGTGGCAACAGAGGAGAGGACCCCAACCGTTGATGCCCGCGGATGATTTGCGACGGCTTCAGGATCCGGCCAGAGGCATCTGAGGCAGGGTGTTTCGCCGGGGATTATGACCATCACGTTGCCGCAGGTCTCCACCGCTCCTCCGAAAATGTAGGGAACGCCACGGGCCAGGATGGCATCGTTGATCACATATCTGGCACTCGCATTGTCAAGAGCGTCCACGACCAGATCTACCCCCTCGATGAGTTCCATGATGTTGGAAGGTCCGATGAGTGCCGTCACTGCTTCGATTTCGACGTTGGATGCCGCGGCTCGGAGTCGGCGTCCAGCGACCTCGGCTTTGGAGAGACCTGATACGGTGTCGGATTCATCATAGAGGATTTGCCTGTGCAAATTGTGAATTTCCGGCGAATCGTGGTCGGCAATCCTGAGGAAGCCCACACCGGCTCTTGCCAAGAGGACGGAAATCATTGACCCCAGAGCACCGAGACCTGCGACAAAAACCCTGGATTTCTCCAGACGTTTTTGACCTTCCTCACCGATGACCCTCAGAAGTGTGTGGCGACTGTAACGAGGTATGGCCGGCTCCATTAGATGTCACCTCACTGTCTTTGCGAGCCGACCTTCCGAAATTCGGCCGCCGGAACGTTTGCTTTGCGATGAGAAGAATTGCATGTGCATTGGCACACCTGCCCTGAAAACGCAAAAGTCGGCTGTGTGGAGGCAATTATACGGGTTCGCGAGCCGCTGTGCAACTGGGTGGTAACGGCCGGGATTCACCGAGGAAACCGCAGAGAACGCGGAGAAACGGAATGACCATGCGTCCCCTTGGAGTCGTACGGCAATGTCTTCACCTTCAGAGTCTATGGTTTCCGGCATTGAGATTTGCGTCAAAAATCACCTCTGTCTTAATCTCCCTCCGGATTCTCCCGGGAGAGAAAAATTCTGATTCCCCTTCCCCGGCGCAAGGGGATGGAGGGGGAAGTTCAGGACAGTTATTAAAGCGCAATTTTCATCGCAGGTTACGATGGTATAAGCCATGCCCCACCTGGCGGAACCGGACATAAAGGGACCCTCTGCGCTCTCCGCTGTGAACGATTGAGGGGAGGAGATAGTTGTCTGATTTTTTGTTGCTTGCGGTCGGGAAAACAATAGTTTACCCTTTTCTTGGTTACAGATCAAACTCTTGGGCAGGATCGTGGAAGTCAGACAGCTAATCCGGCAGATAAGCGACAGAGAGCCGCTAAATCCTTACCAAGCGGCGGGAATGGCCGCGGTGATCCGGAATTCGACAGCGAAGATCGGGCCCGAGGCTACGCTACAAATGGATAGCCCTGTTCGCGTCCTGATGCTACTCGACAGAGCAGGCGAAGAGGCTTCTCCGTATCTGATCGGGTTGCGGCAGATCGATTCGCGTCTGACGCTCTATCCCAGATTCCCGCGGGAGTCGCTGGACAGTCTGGTCAATTTGACTTCCTTCAAGGGCCGTCGTCAAGCTATTTCAGAGAATCTGGTCCCGATCCTGGACGACATTCCGAACTGGCTCGATGTGGTACAAAGCATTGCCAGATATGGTCTGGACCGTGACGACGAATCTCTGGCTCCACATCTCGACCTCGTCATGCGAATTCTTTTCGGATACCTCTTTGCCGCATCCACACAACCGTTCGACGCTGAGGCCCGTGCCGGTGGAGAGTACGTGCTCTGCCAACTGATCGAGGGCATCTTGAAGTCCAGCCGGGACAAAGGGTTGGACCTTTACTTGCCTCATGTGCAAAACGCGCTGGACTTTCTAGCCACGCAGTCATTCCAAAAGCCTGCCAATTCCTTCGACCGCCGGGTCTTGGAAGTTACCGGGATTCGATCTGCCCTGAGTAAGAGATCCGAGGCGGTGCAGAAACGCCTGATTGATCGGCTGGATCTTCTTGCGGCGCAAACCATGTTGACCGGCCTGGACGAACTGAGCCCCTGTTCGGCCAAGTTGGTGACCGAACTCGAGGTCGCTGTATCGAACGAGGATTTCCCACAAAGTGAGAGATTTCGGCGGGAGATATTGGACAGGGTCAAGCTGCACGGCCAGGAAGAAATCGAGAGACAGAAACAGACCTACAGGATGATGGTGGAAGGTCCGACCCGGATTAACGACGCAAAGTTCCAAGAGGGTGTGGTTTTCGTAAAGGATTTCGGTGAGGAATGGCGGACGATTCTCTCCGCGTCACGTGACATGATGGATTCGGTTCCGTGGAGGGTTCAGGAGGCCTTCTCGGAAGTGCTCGTCAGCCAGATCCTGGAAGTGGATAGGGAAGATGTCAAAGCGCTTCTCATCGAAGGATTGTGTCAGATCGTGGTCAGACTCGAGAAAGGTAGGAAACAGTCATCTACGGATCTAGTCAAAACCTTTGCCCACCTCTTCCTCGATAGGGCTTATTCATCCGAAGACACGGCAGAAGTGGTTTCATCTCTCAAGGCCCTGGAATCTCTAGGAGTAACGTTGGGCAGGCAAGAATACTTTCTGGTGGCCCAGCATTTTCTTGACCATCTCGTTCGACGCCCGCTCATCCAGCCCAGAGAAAAGAAATACACCATCGAGGACGACGACACGGGCGAACCCGTGGTGCTGGCCGAAGAGATCGATGTGAATCAGGCTCACGTACAACACGTGAAGACCCTCATGGCCATAATTGCTTCCGGTCCCCGTATCATGCACCGGCTGATCCCCTATATGATCGTTCAGATTGAGGTCGGGCAGACGCGATTGTGTGATGAAGACCTGATTCAGTGGTGGATTTCGGGTTTGCTCAGGGCGAACTGTTCTGTGACCCATTTCCTAATCAGGACCCTCATCAAGGCCATTCCCTATTCATTGAAAAACATCGGGCCTCTGGACGCATTGCGACTCACGGCCGCCGGCCTGGCAAAAGAGCTTGCCAACCGCGGGGTTAAGCCTATCGGCAACTTTCTCGGGAAACTTCGGGGAGACATTCACTGGCGGGGTAGCATAGACAATTTTCATTTCTGCATCGGGATCATCAAGTACTTTGCCACCGGGCGGAAAGAATACCTGGCGGAATGGATGCCGGCGGAATCCATGCCGTATCTTGACATGAGCAGTTGGTGTCAGGAAACGGAAGCTCGGGGCATCACGGCCCTTTGCCAACGAATATTCGATGATGTCGATATGACGGGCTTTGAACCGGATGATCTGATAGGCCTGATGACCCTCGATACTGCGCCATACCGTGCAGATTCCTCGTGGCCTGAGTTTTCCCGGCGTGTTGTGCTTGGCGTTATTGAACTGATTCAGGGTCTGCACAGGAAATATTTCATCGGAAAACAGGCGGCATCCGGCTCGACAGTGGAACAAGACCTTGAGCGTCTCGATCGCATAATCAGCGAAAGACAAGCTGTCATGGAAAAGGTCCTCACGCCTGACATCCGAGTACCTCTACCCGCTCCGGTGACCTTGGTCGAGGGCAGCGAGAACTACTTTAGTGAAATCGAAATGATGCGTAGGGACCAGCCTGACACTCCTATCATCTTGAGAGCCAAGAAAGCCGGCCACGCATACGCGCAGAAAGCGACATACATCGAAAAGCGTTTCGAGGCCTTCACCCGAGACCTTATTCAGGAATCACTCCAAGAGACCCTGGCCACCAGCGTCAACAACGGTCATTTCAACCGTATCACCCTGGAAAATCTTCCTCATGCCCTTGGATTCCTCGATACTCTTGTGCAGGGCGCTTCGGTGAACGGGCATCGGTGCTACCATTTGCTCCAGGCCGGCAGTGATCTGCACCGGTCGAGAGAACTGGGCCTCACGTTTGAGAAAGTTCGCGATCTTCTGAAGATAATCAAGACTGAACTGGACGACATCCACTCCTTTTACCGGGAACGGTTCGAGGAACCTTTCGACGACTTTCTGTCTTCATGTCCCATGGATCGTTTACCGCGGAAGCTCAAGGACCTGACAACTCTCAAGAAAATCCCGGAAACGGATTTTTTCAAGAACTATGTGAAGACCCTGTACGTCTCCGATCTGCAGGCGCGAGATGGAAACCTGAGAGTCTTGGAGACTTTCATAGACAAGGTGGAGCTTTTTCTGAACCAGAGGCTCGCGGAATCCCGCAGAAAAGTGGTTCGAGGTTCCTCGGAAAGGTCCGGTTCATCCCCGTTTTACTTCCCCTCTCCGGTGGAGACATCTCCGTGCCGGATCGGGCTTAAGGCAATGCTCTTGCGCTTTGCGGAAAACACGCCGGGGTATTTCGTGGTAACCACGGACCAGCCTCTCAAGCCTGTGAAACAGATGTTGGTAGATCCGGAATTCCGGGGCGCTTTCGCCGAGGCCATGGAGAGGCTCGGCAAGACTTGGGGTCGCGCTCTCGGCGATCCCTCCAATCCCGGCCTTTTTTCGGTCCGCTCCGGTTCACGGGTAAGCATGCCCGGCATGATGATCACCGTAACCAACGTGGGCATCAATGATGAAATAGCAGAGCGGTTGGCAAAAAACGTGGGGAGTTGGTTTGCCTATGATTGTTACAGGCGCTTCTTGCAGGAATTCAGCCAGGCAGTGTTCGGGGTGGATCGAGAAGAGTTCCAGGAGTTGATAGACGAGCAGAAAAATCGCTCCCATGTGCTGCGCAAGGCGTCCTTGAGCGGTGACGAGATGAAGACCCTGGCGTTCGAGTACAAGCGCAAAGTGGCTCAACTGGCGCCCAAAGCAGTGCAAATGCTGGACGAGGGCCGGCTCCTGGACGTCCTGATACATTGTTGTGTAACAGTTTTGCATTCCTTTGACAGCGAGGCCGCCAGGAAATACAGAGAAGCGGCCGGGATCGACGGCGACTGGCGAACCCCCGTAGTTGTGCAGGGAATGGTGTACGGCAATATGGAGCTGAAGAGTTCCGGCACAGGTGTGGTCTCGTACAATCCGTTCACCATGGATCTACGGGGTGAATTTGCTCTCGGCGACCAGGGGACCGATGTGGTGTCCGGCAAGGTCCCGACGATCCCGGTGTATGACCCCTGGAAGCGCCGTGAATGTCTGGCTTCTCTAATGCCGGAGGCCTGGAGAGAGCTTTTCGGGGTCCTCTTTCGCACCGCTGAGTTGCTCCATTTTGATACGCGCCTTGAATTCACTATAGAACAAGGCCGAGTCTTCGTGCTTCAGATGCGCAAAGACCGTGAGCGCAGAGACGGAATCCCATCACTGAAGGCGACGGGGTACAATGTCATAGCTCAGGGAACGGGAGTGTACGGCCAGATTTTCCGGGGCATCATGGTCACCGACCGCAATCAGATCGGTCCTTTCAGACACATAAACAAAGCTCAGTCCATCATTGACGCCATGAACAGGAGCCTTCCTGAATGCGACAAGCTGGATGGGTTCATTTTTGTGGTGAACGATCCCATACCTGAGGAGATCATGCAGGAGGTTTTTTCTCTGCCTGTGCCAACGGCTCTCATTAGCCGCCTGGGCGGCCGAGGGGCCCACGCAGCAGACATAGCGAAGTCTCTGAGAAAAGTCTACGTGGGCCAGGTCAGACAAATCGTAAAGTTCGCGGGGAAACCCGAATCGGTATCGTTTAACGATCTGGAAGTGGTCGTGGGAAGCAAGATGATCATTAACGGACAGACCGGCGAGATAGCATTGTATGGGAGATGCTGAACACCGGTGCTGTTGACTTCGGAAAGAGCTGTTCCGGCCCCTGGTCGAACGGAGAGGCAGAATGCTTGGCTTTGACGGCGGGCGACTGAAGAGAGTTCGATTCCATGCATCCTAACTTGAAGTGGAATTCACGGCCCGTAGCGCCTACGGGCCACGGATTCGACCTTAGGTCAACAGAATTGACCCTGAACCAGGAGTGAGCCGATGAGACGCAGTATTCAATTGCGTGAACTCGGGGAGGCACAGAAATGATAGATCATCACTCTATAGCGCGACTACTCCTGGAAACCAGAAAGTTGAGCAAAGAGGACTTCGAGGCGGCGCTGAAACAATCCAAGGAGACCGGCAGACCGCCTCACGAGATTCTGCTGTTGAGCGGCAAGGTTTCGGTGGACGAACTTGTCCAGGCCATCACCATTCACGTAGATATCACCCTGTTGAAAGAGGCGCTGGGGATGGACCACGCCGCTTCGGGGTCGGTTAAGGCGGCGCGTCCCCTGGGATCATACCTGGAGAGAATATCGCTTCTCTTCAAGATGGGTATCCTCATGAGCAGCGAAACTCACATGGGCTCGCTGCTGGAACTCCTGATGCGAGAAGCGCCTACGGTTATGAACGCAGAGCGTGCCACGATTTTCCTCGCCGACAAAGAGACCCAAGAGCTGTATTCACACATGGGTGTTGGCGTTCAGCCCGATCAGATTCGAATACCCTGGGACAGCGGCATTGCAGGCTGGGTTTATACCCGCGGGGAATCTCTCAACATTGCCGACCCGTACAACGATCCTCGTTTCAACAAGGATGTGGACCCGCGAACCGGGTTCCTCACCAGAAATGTCCTCTGTGTACCGCTCCGCGTGCCGGGGGGATCGATTCTCGGGGTTTTTCAGGTGCTCAACAAGCGTGCAGGGGTGTTCACCGCCCTGGATCTGGAGATCCTGGAAGTCCTCGCGTCTCAGGCATCGCGCGCGATCACGCAGGCAATTGAATGGGACCACTTGAGGCAGAGCGCCACTCTTCTGAAACAACAAAACGTGGGCCTCCGGCAGGCCCTGCTGGAAAAAGACCCATTCGAGGAGATAGTGGGAAACTCCAGCGGCATCCAGGATGTCCGAAGTCTCGTACGCAAGGTTGCACCGACGGAAACTTCAGTTCTCTTGCAGGGAGAATCGGGAACGGGAAAGGAACTCGTGGCGCGGGCGATTCACAAGCTCAGCTCCCGTTCGGACAAGCCGCTCCTGTCCCTGAACTGCGCAGCGGTTCCTTCGGAACTCATCGAAAGCGAACTGTTCGGGCACAGGAAGGGGTCGTTTACCGGCGCTGTCGGGGATCACCAGGGGGTTTTCGCCGCGGCTCACACCGCCACATTGTTTCTCGATGAAATTGAAGCTACCTCACCGGCGATGCAGGTCAAGCTGCTGAGGGCCATTCAGATGGGTGAGATAAAACGTGTGGGCGACAATACGGCAGATTTGGTGGATGTACGGCTGGTGGCCGCCACGAATCGGGACCTCGTGAGCCTGGTCCGGCAGGGTTTTTTCCGTGAAGACCTTTTTTATAGGATCAATGTATTTCCGATTGTGATACCGCCGCTCAGGGATAGGCTGGAGGACGTTCCCGTCCTCATAAGACATTTCCTGGACAAATTCTCGACCCAGACCGGAAAACTCGTGCAACGGATCGACCCGGCGGCTCTCGATCTGCTCGTTCGCTATCCCTGGCCGGGAAACATACGAGAATTGGAGAATGAGATCGAGCGTGCCCATATTCTGTGCTCGGAAGGAGCAAACGTTTCAGTGCGCTGTCTTTCTCCCCGGGTCACCCGCTCCCTGCAAATTGTGACGCGAAGCAAGGACCCTGCAAGGCCGCCAAAACTCAAAGACATGATTGACGAACTCGAATCCAGAGTTATCCGTGAAGCGTTGGAGACTTGCGAGGGAAACCGGAGTCTGGCTTCCAAACGGTTGGGGCTCTCCAGGCAGGGTCTGATCAACAAGATCCATAAGTATGGCCTGACAAAGCTGTAGTTGTCAGGGGCAATCATTCACCGCGGAGATCGGGGAGGACGCAGAGGGCCTTCATTTGTTCGGAATTCTTCTCGGCCTGTTGCCGGGCAAATCGGGCCACGACCTTGGCAGAAACGATACAGCTTTTTTCACTCTGCGTCCTCTGTGGTGAATCTTGGTCTTCAGCAGCTCGATGTGAGGCTCCCACCGCCATTCAGCCGGTCGAATCTTCACTTCAAATCTTGGCATTTTAACGGTTCCTATGCTATAAGTTCCGCGGCTATGGTGAGGGAG
>Ga0247841_10010855_pt1 | contig 12282 bp, 4 predicted proteins | sample LaCruzMarch2015__2_FD_192410 | JGI IMG/M metagenome (GOLD analysis project Ga0247841, IMG submission 192410) | Freshwater microbial communities from meromictic Lake La Cruz, Castile-La Mancha, Spain - LaCruzMarch2015_18m | ecosystem: Environmental > Aquatic > Freshwater > Lake | place: Spain... | reverse complement strand
CGACATTTCGAACGCAATAAAACCTCCAAGGGAAAAACCCAGAAAACAATATGGTCCGGCGGGATTAGTTTTCAACAATTCATTGATGTAATCCTGAGCCATTTCTTCGATGCTGTTTTTGATTGGTGTGCTTCCGTCCAGACCGGTTGCCTGAAAAGCATAAATAGGCCGGTTGGGATTCAGGTTTTTTATTAACGACTGGTAAAGCAATATATTTAGCCCGGCACCATGTATTAAATAGATGGGCGAAAGATTACCTTCAGGCCTGATTGGAACCAGACTGTTCCATTGGTTCCGTGTTGTTTTTTGATCGATATATTTTGCAAATTTTCGGATGGTAGGGTTCTGCATTAACGAAGCCAGCGGGACTGTAATCCGCTTTTGTTTTTTCAATTCGGCAATAAGAGCAACGGCTTTTAGTGAATGGCCTCCCAAATCAAAGAAATCATCATTAAATCCTAATGAATCAATTCCGAGTATGTTCTTCCACAATCCGGCCAGGAAAATTTCCGTATCGTTAAGCGGTTTTTCGGATTTGTCAACAGTGCTATTTTTTCGTAATTCGGCCAACGCCAGCAATGCCTTTGTATCGGCTTTCCCGTTTGGTGTAAGCGGTATGTTCTCAATAAAAATAAATTCCTGGGGCATCATGAATTCCGGCAGCTTATCTTTTAGTGATTCCTTTAATCCAGTTCCGAGGGATTTTTTACCCGGAGTAGTGTAAAACGCCACAACATGTATTTCACCCTTTTTCTCCAGCGGCATAACCAGACAGCTTTCAATGTTGCCAAGGCTCATTATCTGCTGTTCAATTTCAGCCGGTTCAATTCTGAAACCTCTTATTTTTAGCTGGTTGTCATTTCGTCCGATAAAATAAACCAACCCATTCTCGTCAGCATAAACCTTATCGCCGGTACGGTAAACATTTTCGATTGTATCATCCGGTAGTTTTAAAGTAGTAAAAACCTTTTTCCCTTCTTCCATTCTGTTCAAATATTCCGGAGAAACGCCAACACCAGCAACCATCAACTCTCCAGGTACACCCAATGGCAACAATTGTGCTTCATTGTCAGCAATATATGCTTTATAACCCGGCAAAGGCCGGCCAATGGGAACTGTAGTTTTGTAAGGTTCGTTTTTGTTGATTTTACAGGTTAAAGCCACCACAGTGGCTTCGGTTGGTCCATAGCTGTTTATCAGTTGGTGGTTGGGATTTTGGTTAGTCCAATGCGCAATATCAGCAGGAGTAACCGCTTCGCCACCAATAATTACAAGCCGCAGCGACAAATCTTCAACCTTGTTGATGTATTCTTCTGAATGTAAAAGTTGCCGCCAGAAAGCAGTGGGCAAATCCCAAACTGTAAGGGAATGTTTCCGGCTGAATTGCACCAGTTCTTCAGGCTGAATGAGGTGCCCGGTACGAAGGTAAAGTGCGCCTCCACAGCAAAAAGTGCAGAAAATTTCCTCAATAGAAGCATCAAACGAAAGGTTTGAAAATTGCAGTACCCTGTCAGCCGGGCTCATTCCATAAACAGAAATAGCTCCCAAAACAAACCCCGAAAGGTTTTTCCGTGTTATGGCCACCGCTTTCGGCAAACCTGTTGAACCACTGGTGTAGATTATATAAGCCTTACTTTCAGGCTGATAATGATGAAGTTCGGGAAAACTGACGCCGGTTAAATTTTGCGTCAGGCTAACCTTAACAACCGGAACTGGCAGAGTTAACCCTGCATTTTGTACTCCTGTCAAAACCAATGAAACATGGGCATCCTGTAAAACAAAACTGAGTCGACCTGCAGGCAATCCTGTGTCGAGCGGAAGGAAGCAAGCCCCGGCATGTAATATTGCCATCACCGAAACCAGATAAGTATAACTTCTTTCCGTAGTAACAGCAACTACGTTTTCTGCTGTGATACCCCGGTTGATCAGTTCATTTTCCAGTTCAAGAATATCAGTTAAAAACCTGCTGTACGATACTTCCATTCCGTTATCGAAAATCGCAACCGCATCAGACTGTTCTTTGACCTTTTCCAAAAACATGGAGATTACATCATGGTAAACGATTGGATTACCGGGTTGCAAAGGGTTAATCGTTTGGATTGTCTTTTCAGACCAGGAGACATCCATCAAAGGCAGATGTGAGTATGTAATTTCCGGATTGTTCAGAAAATTATCTAAAAACGATTTGAAACACTTTACAAAAGTTGCTATTCCAACCGCACGGAATTCCCTACCAACAAAAACTTTTATTTTCAGGGCTGAAACAAGAATGTTTATTTTGTCGTTGGCAAAGTTTGAAATGCTGTTTTTGCGAAACACAATTTCAGGTTGAATAGCTGCACTTGCGCGCAGTCCCGGATAACGGAGCGGGAGCGACCTGACAAATGTACCTGCTTTTCCGGTCTGTTTTATAATCGCTATTGTCTTTTGTAATGTTTCCGCAGTTTTTGATTCCTTTCCAACATCCACGGTTAATGGCACCCAGGGATTAAAATAGTGGTGACATTCGGTTCCTCCAATATCACAACCGAGGGCAAATGTGCCCGAATTTCCGCCCGATAACCTGAGCAACAGCAAGGTTGCAATTGCTATTAAAACATCCTCCGCTGAATTTTCAGGAAAAAGAACAGTCATTTTTGCAATTGTTTCCGCACCGGGTTCCAATTCAGATTCCAAATCGAAAGACGCTGTTCCAATAAATGGCCATGTCACATAATTTGCCTTTTCCAGTGTTTCTTTCCAGAAGGGTTCAAACTTTGCAATTTTTTTTAAATAGTTGGCTGCACAATGGCTTTCTTTGGGGTTGGGACACAACATTCTGCTATTTTCTGAAAAGATTTTAATTGCTTCCCTTTCAATTAATCTGGAATCGAAAATGGTTATTAATGCAATAAAACCATCGCTGCAATAAAAGCCGGCCTGTTGATTTACAACTCCAAACAACCCGGGTTCTTTTCCTTCATCCTTTATTACAACTGATTCTGCTACAATATACAAATCATTATCAACCCAAATCCAGGGTAGTGCAAATTCATTTTCGAAATTAGCGCCAAAATGGGTGGCTCTGATCATGTTGTCAGCTTCTTTGACAGACATGGAAGGGTAAAAAGAACCAAAAAAATCCGGGCGTTTTGCCAACGGGAAATAAGTACGGTCTGAAAGGTTTTGTTTCACGCCGGTGAGGGTACCATTGATTATGTTGCTTGTCAACCGGTCAAAACCCAGAATGGCAGCCTCAAAACACCTTGTATTCAGTGAAAGTGCGGTATCGTCGGGCAAAACAGGTACTGCCTCGGTTTCGAGTAAATCGCCGGCATCAATGGTTGCTGTTATTTCGTGCCACGATATGCCGTGATTGTTACTGTCATTTAGTATGGCCCAATTGGTGGCAAACATCCCGGCGTATTTTGGCAGGGGTGCATCGTGGTAGTTAATGGCCATTTTTTGCGCCAGCGACAGAAACCCCGGCTGGAGAATGTAGCTGCTGTTTATGCTGAAAATATAATCAACAGGGTTTAGCAATTCAGCGCCATTTTCCAAAACTTCGGGCCCCGAACATTGTACCTGAACTTCGTTACAAAGCCAGGGATCGCTGGTAATTACACGGGCAATCTCAAAAGATTTGTTTTGCAGAATTTCAATGCACCGTGCAGCCAACTTTCCGCCGCCAACCACATAGCACCGGCGTTGGTCATGTGCCAGGATGATTTTCCTCAGTTCGTCAGATAAATGTTTTGCCGAAAGGCCGGGTGAAGTAGTTATCGTTTTTACCGCATACAAAAATGCCTCCGACAGTTTTTCAATGGTTTCTTTTTTGTACAGGCCCGAAATATATTCAAACCAGCAGGTATATTCATTTCCTGTAACTTCAATATTCAGAAGAATATCTGTTTTTGATGTATGGTTCCCAATTTCGCGTTGCTCAAGAGCAAACCCCGGAAATAAAAGGTTTTCATGAGGCCAGTTCTGCATCACAAATATGGCATGAAATACCTCGTTGTATCCTGTTGTTTCCATTCCGCTACCCATGCGTTTTGCAATTTCTCCATACGAAACCGTCGCATTCGAAAATGCGCCAACAGAAGCAGTACTACATTGCAAAACAAGGTCTCTTAAATTGGTTTCATTGTCCCATTTAAGCCTGATACAAACCATGTTGGTATAATACCCAATCAGTTCATTTACAATATCATTGTTGCGGTTTGCAAAAGGAGTGCCCACTACCACATCGGTAATTGAGTTATAAGAAGCCAGGCTCAGTTGAAACGCTGTCATAAACAACGAAAAAGGAGTTGTATGATTGTTAACTGCAAAACTATTGCTATCTGCCGTCAGTTGCTGATTCAGTTTCCACCAGTATCTTTCTCCTGCGTATAATTCTACTTTATCCCGCTTTTTCTCAATCGAGGGAAGTGTCCATCTTTCTGGAAGTTTATCCAGCGTTTTTGCCCAATAATCCCATTCTCCGGTAATGCGCTTTTTTACTTCAGGAGAATTATGATATTTTACATAGTCCACATTTCTCCAAACTGAATGATTCACTGCTTGTCCGGTATAGTTTAGCAGAAGCTTTTTCATGAACAGATGAAGTGACCAGCCATCGAAAATAATATGGTGCACGGCAAAAAGCAGTTTGTGAATGTTTTCCGACCATTTTACCAAATGCAGCGAAAAGAGCGGAAGTTGTTCTACTTTAAATAGTGTATTTCCATTGGAAAGGCACAGTTCACCGTAAATGGTTTGTTTTCGTTCGTTTTCAAAAACACTTAAATCAGTAAAAGGCAGGTTTACCTGAACCACGCCGCGAACAAACTGATGAGGGACTTCCCCCCTGGCAATAAAAACCGAATTAAAAATCTCCTCTTCTCGGATGGTTGTTTTTACCGTTTCTGAAAATTTTTCAATATCGGATTGTCCGGTTAAAAGGAATTCTATCTGAATGTTATGTGATAATCCAGATGGGTCGAGATTATTAAATACCCACAGTTCGTTTTGGGCAGGAGTTAGTGGCAATCCAGGATACCCATTGTTTTGTCTTTTTTCAGGTCTGACAATTTCAGTAGCAGGAAAATTTCCGTTTTCAACAGATTGCACCATTTTATCGAGCGTTATACCGGTAAAAAAGTCGCCAAGGGGCACTTCAACATGAAAATCCCTGATGATGAGCGAAATAAGATGGACAGCTTTTAATGAATGCCCCCCCAGCGAAAAAAAATCATCGTGAGGTTTGATGGCTGTTAGCCCGAGTGCCTGCTTCCACAGTTCAGCTATTTTTTGTCCGGTTACCGTTGTTGGGACATAGTTCGAGGTTTCTTCCTTTGTCAAAAAATCGGTCAGCGGGGGCAATGCGGCTCGATCGGTTTTATCGTGTGCGTTGCGTGGAAAATTGTTGCAGGTAACAAAAAAGGAGGGGATCATATAATCGGGCAGCCATTCGCTGATTTTTGCTTTTATTGCATTGACCAGTAACTCGTCTGTTATTTGGTAGTGCAGAACTTCAGAACCTGTATGTGGCCCGGCTAAACGGATAAAACCCACTATACAGTCGTTTTGATTAAAATCTTTTGATATTACAACCAAACTACCGTCGATTTCGGGAACCTGCTGGAGAGCAAACTCAATTTCTCCCAATTCAATGCGCAGCCCTCGCAGTTTAATCTGATTGTCTTTGCGTCCGACAAACTCAAAATATCCTTCCGGCGATTTGCGCCCAATATCTCCTGTACGGTACATCATACCCGTTTGGGTAAAAATATCGGGTACAAACTTTTCACGGGTTAAAATCTCATTGTTGAGGTATCCTTTAGCCACACCTGCCCCGCCAATATAAATCTCTCCCTCTTGTCCGTCATCAACCATCCGGCCATTTTCGTCGAGAATACGTATATAATCGTTGGTAACCGGATAACCAATGGGTATTTTGGCATAACCGGCTTCAGGTGTGCATAAAAAAGTGGTGGCATACACGGTGGTTTCGGTTGGCCCGTACACATTGGCAAGCTTAACCTTTTCAAAGTCGAAAATTTCATAAAACTTTTTCACCAGCGAAACCGGTACAATTTCTCCCCCGGCAGAAACCCATTGAAGTGCAAAACCGGTGGTACTTTTGGCATAAAACGGGTAATAATCAAGAAGCGCATTCAGCATCGAGGGCACAAAAAACAAAATTGCAACCTTTTCATTATCGATGATGTGCCACAACCTTTTTGGGTCTTTCTCGTCGCCCTGCGGAGCTACATACAGCGTACCGCCCATCAGCATCCAGCCAAACATTTCCCACACCGAACTGTCAAAAGTGTAAGGCGACTTAAACAATACAACATCGCCCTCCCCGATTGGATATTCATTTTGGATATACTGCACCAGGTTAACCACCGAGCGGTGAGCAATAACCACTCCTTTGGGCACACCGGTGGAGCCGCTGGTAAACAGCGTGTAGGCTGTGTCGGTTGGATTTACTGCCGGAAGCTGAACCTGACTTTGCTCGTAACGCGACTCACCGAATGGAACAATGAGCCTGCACCCCAGCGACAAAACATAACCGGCCAGGTTTTGGGTAGTAACCACATTTTTTACTCCTGCATCGGCCAAAATGGTTAAAATCCGCTGACGGGGATGAGAGGCATCGATGGGCAGGTATGCGGCACCAGCCCGCAAAATACCAAAAATACCTACCAGCATCTCTGCCGAACGGTCGAGGCATATTCCCACGTTTTCGCCCGGCAGAATTCCCTCTGCTATAAGTTGTCCGGCAAACTGCCGGGTTGCAGTTTCAAAAGCAGAATAGGTGTAGCTAAATCCTTCACCTTTGATGGCAAGGAGTGAAGGGAACTTTTTTACGGCATCTTCAAAAACCTGGGTCAGCGTCATGAGTGGTAAATTTATCGGTTATGGCAATTGAATTTATGGTTTCTAAAAGTAGTGAATATTGATCTGCTAAAAATGGAAAGTGCAGTTTTTTGCTATTAATTTTAATCTGAAATATAATAAACCCTGTATTATACACCCACTTTTTACATTTTCATTTTTTATCCGATTGGCAGAAAGTACAATTCAGCATTTTAGTTTCAATAGATTAGAAACAAATTTTTCTTTTACTTTTGACATGAATTATTACAGACATGAATATTAAAAAGAAAAAAGTTGCAGTAATTGGCAGCGGAAGCTGGGCAACGGCTGTTTCAAAGATGCTGCTTGAAAATCTGAAGCACATCAACTGGTATATGCGGAAACCTGAAACCACCGAACTATTCGAAAAGTTTGGGCACAATCCGCGTTACCTTCAAAATGTTGAATTTGATACCAACCGAATCAGTTTTTTCAACGATATCAACGAAATTACTGAAGATTCCGATATTCTGGTTTTAACAGTTCCGTCAGCCTATTTACCAGCTATTCTGGGGAATCTGAAAACCGACATCAGTAAAAAGTACATTCTATCGGGAATAAAAGGGATTGTTTCGGATGAGAACCTTTTGGTGGTTCAATACATGAATAAATATTTTGGAGTGCCATTTGAGAATATGGGAGTTATTGCCGGTCCATGCCACGCTGAGGAAGTAGCGCTCGAGCGGCTCTCGTATTTAACGGTTGCCTGTCTCGATGAGAAGAAAGCCGACTCATTTGCCAAACTGATAAAATGCGATTACATTTTCACCAATATTTCCGACGATATTTGGGGAACTGAATATTCATCGGTACTAAAAAATATTATTGCAATTGCCTCGGGTATTTGCCACGGATTGCGGTATGGCGACAATTTTCAGGCGGTTCTGATTTCAAATGCCATCCAGGAAATAAAACGATTCGTTGATAAAGTACATCCCATAACACGCGACATAAAAAGTTCGGCCTATTTAGGCGACCTGCTCGTAACCTGCTATTCGCAATTTAGTCGTAACCGCACTTTTGGAACCATGATTGGTAAAGGTTATTCGGTTAAAAATGCCCAACTTGATATGGATATGATTGCTGAAGGTTATTATTCTTCGCGCTGTATTCACGAAATCAATATCAATTACAATGTTGACATGCCCATTTCGGAGGCAGTTTACAGAATATTATATGAAAATTATTCTCCCAAAAAAGAGATTGCACTGTTAACTGAAAAACTGAGTTAAAATTAAAACCATGGTTAAAAAGTTCTCCCTTGATAAGAATAAAATTAATGTCTTATTACTTGAAGGAATACATCAATCAGCAGTAAATGCCTTTAAAGAAGCCGGTTACACCAATGTTGAATACCTGAAAACGGCACTCGATGGCGCTGAACTGGATCAGAAAATAAAAGATGTACATATTCTCGGAATCCGGTCGAGAACCAATCTTACATCTGAAGTTCTGAAAAAAGCTAAAAAACTTTTTGCTGTTGGATGTTTCAGCATTGGCACGAACCAGGTTGATTTAAAAGCAGCCAAGAATTTTGGAATTCCAGTTTTTAATGCCCCTTTTTCGAATACCCGATCGGTTGCCGAATTAGTGATTGCTGAAATTATCATGCTCATGCGCGAAGTACCTGCAAAAAATGCGGCTGCACATCGCGGTGGTTGGTTAAAGGCAGCTCAGAACTCATACGAAGTCAGGGGTAAAAATCTTGGCATTATCGGATATGGTCACATTGGAACACAAGTATCAATTCTGGCTGAATCACTGGGTATGAACGTGTTTTATTATGATGTTGAAAAAAAACTCAATATTGGTAAAGCGGTAACATGTCATTCACTTGATGAACTTCTGCGAATTTCGGATGCTGTAACATTGCATGTTCCCGAAAACGAGCTTACCGCAAATATGATTTCAGCGCCACAACTCGCCTTAATGAGAAAAGGATCGCTACTGATTAACGCGTCCAGAGGTTCTGTTGTCGATTATGTTGCAGTTGCACAGGCATTAAAAGAAGGCAGATTGGCCGGAGCTGCCGCCGATGTTTTTCCTTATGAACCGAGTTCGAATGATGAACAATTTGTTTCGGTGCTGCAGGAATTTGACAACGTGATACTCACCCCGCACATAGGTGGGAGTACTACGGAAGCCCAGGAAAATATTGGCTTCGAAGTAACAGAAAAACTAATCCGTTACAGCGACAATGGCTCAACCATCGGGGCCGTAAATTTTCCTCAAATTTCATTGCAACAAAACAAAAACAAACAACGATTTCTGCACATTCACAAAAATATGCCGGGTTTGCTGAAAGACATCAACTACGTTTTTACTGCAAAAGACATCAATATTGCTTCACAGTTTTTACAAACCGATACTGAAATCGGGTATGTGATAATTGATACTGAAAGCCAGACGGGAGAGGTAATTCTGCAGGAATTGAAAGATATTCCGCATACCATCAGGGCGAGGATGTTGTATTAAATGGGGTGGTGTGTGGAGGAGGTAATAATTATGTATCAATATTTTCAGGAAAATAGTTTCATTTGCCTAATTCCTTCATATTCTTTTTCTCTTTAAAGCAAAAAACCGCCTGCAAAAAGCAATATAAACCCAAGGATTGAAAGAAACCAAAACAGAAGTTTTTTGTTTCAATTGAATAGGGGAAATATCGCCAATAATTACAAAACCGGCCCAATATTGAGGGGCCAGCATTCTTCCATTGGTGTTTTGCAGATAACTGAGTTTGGCCTGACGAAGCGCTTCATATTTGGGAAAACCATTTACAAGGTTGTTGTAAAAATCCTTCAATAACTGTGAACTTGCCTGCTCATCAATTTTCCATAATCCTGTAAGGATACTTTCGCTGCCTGCATAATTAAATACATGGTCCAGTGAAATCATTGAATGTCATCAAAAGAGCTGCCTTTTTTACATTGAATTGAAAAAGTTTTATACATACAGCATCAATCCATCATTCCTCTGAAAAAAAGTTATATAAGTAATGATAAAATTTTACATCAAATCCCGACGCTGTTCCAGATATTAAACTCTTTTATTATAAAACAATTATTTAATTTCAGTGTTCATGAATTGTATATGTTCCAATATTAAACTCTTATATTATGAAACAACATGAACAACATTGAATTTAATCAAATTGCCAAAAACATGGTAATATAACTTCTATGAAAATTCAATTTTTATTCCAAATAAAAAGGAGGTCAAAAATGCGACACAAGCGATTAAAATTAAGTTCACTGCTCTTGTTAGTAATTGGGCTGACAGGACTACAGGCACAAACTATGTATGTAAAAGAAAACAATGGCACACAGACGGCTTATGTTTTGAGTAACATACAAAAAATGAGTTTCTCATCGGGGAATCTAACTGTAACAAAAACCGGCAACACCAGCATTGTGTATGCTTTAAACAACTTGAGCTACCTGAATTTCACAGACTTTTCAACGAAAATAGAAGAGCCTTTTTCTTTTCAAAAACAAATGTTAAGTGTGTATCCCAACCCTGTAACATATGTTCTGAATATCGACTTAACCGGAACGGTCCAGGAAGAAGGTACACTAACTTTATTTAATTTTGAGGGCAAAGCCGTGTTAAACCGGCAAATAAGCCACGCAGGAGTACTTTCATTAAATATCGGGCACTTGCCAAAAGGGCTTTACCTCTGCCGCTATGCAAACGTGACAGAAACCCGGACAGTAAAAATCATTAAACATTAAACAAGGAGGATAAAAAGTGAAAACAATGTATATACTTAACAAATTTGTATTTGTATTTCTTTCAACTTTTACCTTTTTACTTTCAACAGCTACAGCACAAAACGACACTGTGTATGTAATGAAAAATGGAAATGTAGTAGGAAAATACAATGTAAATACAGAGGTTGACAGCGTTATATTTTACCAACTTGAAATACAACCGGGCGACACTATGTATGTAATGAAAAATGGAAATGTTGTAGGAAAATACAATGTAAAGACAGAAGTTGACAGCGTAATATTTTATCAAAAGGTAACTACCCCCGTCAAAGGAACAATCATCGTTCAGGTAGCCGTACCCCCGAGGTCAAACTATAGTCTTACAGGGAGCATGGTAATGTCTTATTCAACCTGGAGCGATGTGGATGCCAGTGGAAAAAGCCAAGTTGCACATACCAACCAGAATGTTTCAGTCGCCTATGTATTCGATAAAGACGACAAGCTCGTTATGGCAGGTTTTATCGCTGACAGTTCCCGGGTCATTTCGCCGGCCAGTACCGCGAAAGTATTGCTCTATTGGGCACACCGTATTCAATTTCAGCCATTTGAGATCACCGAATCCTATCTTAAACTAATTGATCAGATCCCGGGAGCAATGGAATGGGTAGATGAATATGAGAAAATATTCATTAGCGATCCGATGACATTGTCGAACGTAAGTTATGCCGCTGCATTAAAAAATACTGTAGAAAAAATGACAGCGCGAAATGAAGTTGATATCTACAACCTTAAATCCGCAGCCTCAGATATCACAGTGGATGGCGGTGACATCAGAAGTGGGTTGCAGTTAGCCGAAGATGGCCTGGGCAAGTTTTCGGTAACCAATTATTATAGACGCAGGGCACATGCTTTTGTGTATAAAATGAGCTTCAAAGATAAGAATGGAGACACCCATAATGTTAAAGACAGAATAGAAAAAGGCACCAAGTCGGATAAAAACTTTATTGTTGACCCAACTGCAGGTGTAACCAGTGTATTGGGTGAAGTTGGAAAGTGGATTGAAGATACAGACGGTGAATCGGCCGCAAAAAAAGGAGACCCTGTGGCATTAGACCTGGCAGATAATGAAACCGAAGCCAAATACAAAGTTAGAATAGTGGGGCCCGGATTACCGTATGCCGAAATAACAGAAGTTGAAGACAGCAAGCTATTTCGGCTTCAGATGGAAACATTTGCATTGGATGTTGTGATACCAGCTATGACAATGATCCTGTCTTTGCCGGAAACCAAAAACGCACCGCCGGTAAAGGAAAGTACCAAGGAAAAAATAATAGAAAGGGTCATTACAATTTCAAAAAGTATTCCGGATGTATATGATGAAATAAAAAAGGGAAGTTATGAAAAAGCAATGAAAAAACTGATTGAGAATTTATACAAAGAAGATCAGGCTTCAAACCTGGCAGCCCTGGCAGAGGATGTGTTGATTTTTAAAGGTGTAGCCAATCCTGCTTTTTACAGCGCTAAAATCAAGAACCTGCAACGAATTATGGCAGCGTTTGATGGAATGCTTGGTACAACAGATATTTTCAGGATACTTAAGCATGTGGCAGCTTCCAAAACAATGGAAGAATGGGGAGTAACCGCACGTTCGAGCCAGGTAAAGCTGATTCCAAAGGAATCGAGT
>Ga0247841_10010850_pt1 | contig 12285 bp, 23 predicted proteins | sample LaCruzMarch2015__2_FD_192410 | JGI IMG/M metagenome (GOLD analysis project Ga0247841, IMG submission 192410) | Freshwater microbial communities from meromictic Lake La Cruz, Castile-La Mancha, Spain - LaCruzMarch2015_18m | ecosystem: Environmental > Aquatic > Freshwater > Lake | place: Spain... | reverse complement strand
TATACTTAATAATGATTATAAACTATATAGTTATACGTGTTGATAAAAGATATAATAAAAATTTTATACTTAATAAATTTAATGAATTCATATCTAATATAGAACTACTTAAAGAAACTAAATACCTGAAATATAATATCTTTATACTAGTACTAGTATAGCATAAACCAACTGACAATTCTAGCTAACAGGATCACCGAAACATTTAAATCTGTCATATCTCACACACTCTGCTACATATCTTCAGTTATTAAGAGAAAAATAATCTATACGTATTATCTTATAACACTATACACTCTAAACGACTAACACTCTCAGTCGCACTCAGATACAGTCAGACACTCTAAATATCTATTATATTTAAGTCATTTTTCACTCTTTTCATACACTCTAAACGACTAACACTCTCATTTCATACACTCTAAACGACTAACACTCTAAATATCTATTATATTTAAGTCATTTTTCACTCTTTTCATACACTCTAAACGACTAACACTCTAAATATCTATTATATTTAAGTCATTTTTCACTCTTTTGAGCACGTTAAACCAGAGTGTCTGACTGTGTCTGACTGTATCTGAGTGCGACTGAGAGTGTGAGTGTGTTCAGTGTATGAAATTTGTTGCATTTCATCTAGGGAGAATTCATCTGTTTATATACTAGTAGTAGTCTGACTGTATCTGAGTGCGACTGAGAGTGCGAGTGTGTTCAGTGTCTGACTGTATCTGAGTGCGACTGAGAGTGTGAGTGTGATGTGTGTGATGTGTATAAAATATTTTCTCATTGTGTGAAATTTGTTGCATTTCATCTAGGGAGAATTCATCTGTTTATATACTAGTAGTAGTCTGTCTAGTACTAGATATTTGTTGCATTTCATCTAGGGAGAATTCATCTGTTTATATACTAGTAGTAGTCTGTCTAGTACTAGATAATGGTTATACTAGAGAAATTTGATGATTTTTATCTAGACTAGTGGATAGTATGGTTTATCTAGACTCTTCAGCTATCTGGCTAGATAAATTTTTATGAGTATTTTATGAGAGAAAAAGCAATAAGATTTTGAGAAATAGGTTTATCTAGACTCTTCAGCTATCTGGCTAGATAAATTTTTATGAGTATTTTATGAGAGAAAAAGCAATAAGATTTTGAGAAAATTGATTTTTTTGATGGTGAGGTGACATGAGTTGACATGGGAGAGGTATGAGTTTGTACGCGTTTTTTGATGAAATTTGATGAGATTTTAGACAGTAATAGGGGTATACAGCGTTTTGTTGTAGATTGAGTGATTTTGTTATAAAGTGTAAATTTGAATATAAGAATTGAGTTTAGAGTGAGTTTAGAGTGTTGTAAAGTGAGTTTAGAGAGTTAGCGTATCTAGCCGGACTTTTCAGGTTTAAAAGTAGTAGAGTTGTAAAAAATCGGCTATTTCGTGGGCTGATACAAGCAGACAAAGATATGGTATTAGCAATATTTTATAACTTGATATTAATCAATTATACAATTATAAAGTATATTTTGTGAGTAGTGAGTAAAGTAGTTGAAGTGTCTAGATATCTAGATGTGTGTGCTATTTAGATATTTGAGTGTAAAAACCGTTAATCTTGTATTCCAGATTTGAATCTAGAAAAAAAGTGAGAAATTTTTGTTGGTTATAGACTGAATGGTCTATATGAGATTTGAGTGTAAAAACCGTTAATCTTGTATTCCAGATTTGAATCTAGAAAAAAAGTGAGAAATTTTTGTTGGTTATAGACTGAATGGTCTATATGAGATTTGAGTGAGTTAGATGGGTTTTTTTGCATTTTTTATTTTCTAAGTTGTGAGTTGATTATAGAGATACTATACTGTATTATTCGTAATTAAAAGGTGTTTTAACGAAATATCTGACAAATAGTTCAGTTGATTCTTGCTAGATAAGCTGGTCGATAGTTGAAGAATTTAAATTTTACCAACCTGAAATGTCGATTGTGATATCCCTGTTGGGTGTCATTACCACCTTATTTTTCTTTTGAAAGTGTCGGCAGAATGATTTAACAGTATATGACCCTTCTGTTTCTAGTCTATAGATAATATCTTTGTATTGTTCTTCAGTTTCAGTTTGGGATGTAAATCTGCAGACTTTTTTATCTTTTTTTACAGTATCATAAATTTCTATGTAAGCTTTGTCGAGAATTTCTTGTTCAGGGTCAGCTTGGTAATTTTTGTCGTTTATGAGTGCTAGAGCATGAAAAAGTGTTTGGTTACTAGTACTATACCACAACTATTACGTTTGCCACGTTTGTAAATGGCAAACATAAACTCTATTTTGCCAGTGGGTAATGCGAATACATACGAATATTTTCGCCATTTCGTTTCGCTTTACCAATACATGTTTTGCAAACATAATTTTCGATAAAAATAGCCTGTTTAGTTTTACCTTTGAGCGGTTTTAAATTAGTATTAGCAATTCGAATGGCTAACATATTTTCTGAGTACACAACAGTTTTATTACAACACACACATTCGAATTTAATTGTTTTGGGCATTTTCGTTTCGCCTTTTTTATTAAGGAGCTGTAATTGGTGGCCTTAATACTAATACTATACCACACAATAACGGGTTTGTAAACCTAATTTACGTAAAAAAACTGAAATAAATGTCAAGTCAATCAATCTAACACGTATTGGATGAGTAGTTATACAGCCATACAATCAACTAGTACGAGCTAGATATGGTTAACTATTTTACATAATTAGTTCCGTCTTACCGTTTACAAATCGTGCTTGTTGTGGTATAGTATTAGTATTAAAGGCCAAACAACCAAAGGAAAAGAAAATGAAGTTACATCCTCTACAATCCTATACAGAGCTCTACCGCATCAAGAAGGTTGAATCAGACAATGCTCGTACTTGGGCAACTATGGCAAGCAAGAAACTTACTAAAAACACTACAACTGACTTCACAACTGCTATGCGCAATCTTGATGCTATGGCTCGTCGAGTTGGTGAAAAGGAAGTAACTGACCAGGTCAACTTCATGATCGATCAGGTTAGCAAAACTATTACAAAAAATAGTTCAGAAAATAACAAAACTTCGGTTTCAAACTGAAAATTGTGTAGTATAGTATCTAGTATTAAAGGTTGAAACGATCAACCAAAACAAAAACAAGGAAAAAGAAAATGACCAAGAACATCAACAACACTGTTAAGTCCACTACTGAAACCACCAACACTAACCGTACCAACAAGAACAACAAGAAGGAAACGACAATGACTACCGAAACAATTACTGCTACTACGACGACTCCTACTGCTACTAAGTGCGCCACCCGTAAGCCGGCTGCAAAGTCAACCAAGAAGACCATCAAAGCAAAGGGTGAGGCTAATACTACTGTTAAGACTCCAAAGGCTCCTCGAGTGAACAAGTTGATCAAGTTTTCTTGCACAAAATGTGATAAGACTATCCTTTATCACATTAATGATCTTGATGCTCGAGTTGCTAAGTCTGGCAAGACGATGGAACAGTTCCTTGAAACGTTTATGTGCAAGGTTTGTAAGCGTGATGGGTATAAGAATGTTGCAACTCCGACTGATGTGACTACTCAACCCGTTAAGGTTGCAGTTGCAAAGAAGATCGCAAAGACAGTTAAGGCTAATGTTGCTAAGACTGAGCCAGTTGTTGATGTAACTGAAGCTGCTGAAGCCGTTGCAAGTATTCTCGCCTGATAAAAGAAGGGAAAAAGTGCTCTAACCGGTTGTTGATTAAATCCAATCGGTTAGAGCAAGCAGAGATAGGAAGTATATTAATATAGTTAATCTACATACAACCTGAAGACTTCTGTCTCTGCTCTGACAATTTATTCATACGTATAAAAAATCATTTACACTAATCGAATTGATGATTGTTGTAGCAATTATAGGGATTATGGCAGCAGTTGCTATACCTAATTTTGTAAGTGCTCGCAACATATCATGGAAAAATTCATGCATACATAATCTAAGACAAATAGAAGGTTCTAAAATGCTATTTGCTTTAGAATTTAATTATGGATCTGATTATACTCCAACTATATCTGAATTAATGGGAACTAATGTACTAAAAAATAACTACTGTTCATTTAAAACAATACCTATTTGTAAAGTTAAAGGAACATATTATTGTAATCCAATTTGGACAATGCCGACTTGTAGTTATAAAAATGGGCATGTATTAGGCGAGTATTATTAGAAATATTTCCGTTTAGCCGTTTACAAGATCGAGTAGTTGTGGTATAGTATTAGTATCAAAGGCCAATCAACCCAATCAGGAGTACAAATGTTTATTTTCGAAAACAAACTCACCAGCCAGACTCTCACCGGACAAACAAAGAAAATTCTGATTGAAAAGATTAAAGCTTCATATCAAGCATACGACTCAAATATTAAACCAGCAGTGCTCTTTGAGAGAGTTGTAACGAACGGAAGTTATGAAAACCGAGTTGTCTACGGCAAAATTGTTGAGGTGTGATCATGAAGAAAATTAAGAAAATCACTTGTGACAGACAAAACTTCATCGATCTTGCTAACGGTAACATCATGATCAGAAACTCTAAAGCTATCATTACTCATCTGGGAGACGCTGCTTCTGATGCTATGGAAGCTCATAACAATGGTAAACAAATATATCTAACAATTAATGGTAATATTGTATCATCAGTTTATAAAGGTGTAGAGCGACATGAATGAATTAAATATTGATTTTGATGTTGTTTTTGATAACTTGTCACATGGAATGATTAAGCGTTTAGATTTACAATTTTGGCAACGAATGATATGGGATAAGCGTTGGAAGGATTATCCACTCAGTTCTATTTCAAGTGGTTTAGTTAAAATCAATCCAATCTTTTATAAAGAAGGTTGGTATTATCTACGTAGTGGCTATAACAGATCTAGTCAATCTTGGTTTGAAAATGGTACAGAAGCATATACTAACCCTAATCTCACTAGAGACTTCAAGTATGAACTTAAATTGCTTAACCATAAACCTCTTTCGACTGATCTGTATAAAGCAATGATTCTACTTAAAAAAGAACATTATCTTTCTAAAAAGCAAGAAACAATCTTGCAAACAGATTATGAATATAAGTCTATTCGTAGTACTGGTAGAAATGCTCGTATAGATTCTATTAAATGTTTAAGGAGTTTAAGACATGGGTAAGTTGTTTGGGTATTGTGAGAAGCCTGAGTTTCCTTCTACTATTTGGCCAATGACTCTTACTGCTACTAGTAGAGCTAGAATTGAAAAGCTGATAGAAAACAAGTATAGGAAAATACAGCATTTTTATCGGCTAACTATCATTGAAAAGAACGTAGTTACAAACGGTTATAGCGACTCTAGACAGGTTATCTTAGGTTATATTCGTAGTTGATAGACTACCCAGCCATACAATCAACTAGTACGGGCTAGATACGGTTAACTTTATTTCAGAAATAATGTAGCTAAAGGTTTACAAACCATGGTAGTTGTGGTATAGTATTAGTAGAACCAAGGATAATATATGAAGCATACTGTTAAAATTGAGTATGTTGTTGGTGATTTAGAAGATATTTTGGACAAACCACTAATATTAGTAAGCCGACAAAGTAAACAAGAAAACAAGTGTCTTGAAGTAAAAGTAAGAATTACTGCTACTAAAGCTGAATATAATTATCCAATTCAATATCATGTACTAAACAAAGGAATTCTCATTGATGTCTTTGACGATCTTCAAGACGCAGTCAAATTATACAACTCTATCTGATAATATATTTCCGTTATGCCGTTTACAATTTGGCTATAATGTGGTATAGTATTAGTAGAACAAAAGGAAATAGTATGAATAAAAATGACATAAGTAATTTACTAATTAATTATTGTGACAGTGATTATAGTAAATTAACTAATAAAGATTTTACTATTTTTCCAGATAATTCAGTAGATGTACATGTTAATATAACTATTCGTAGAGAAATAGTTAATAATGGACAATTACTAATTAAATTTAATAAAGCTGATTGTACATTTGATTGTCATGAAATTGAATTAACTAGTCTATTTGGTTGTCCCAATACTGTTGGTGGAGATTTTTATTATCCTTATAATCGATTGACTAGTCTAGAGCACTGTCCAATTTCAGTTGGTAAATTTTTTATTTGTTCAAAAAATTCTAAGAAATTTACTGTAAATGAAGTTAAACAACATTGTCCAAATATAGCTCGTACTATATATGTATAAAGTTTATTTCAGTTTAGCCGTTTACAAACCATACTAGTTGTGGTATAGTATTAGTAGAACAAAGGATAATATATGCAAACCGAAATTAATGAAACTAAGTCGCTCTTGACAAAGCAATTTCCCACACCGTGTTTAATGTCTAGTAAAATTGGTGAACTAGTAGTACTAGTAACTTCTGTAACAGGAATATTTATGTCTGGAACAGTTCTATCAACAACATTTAATGAATTTAAAGTTGGAGAAATTTTGAAAAATTGTGATGTAAGAAATTTTGAAATGTTTACAGCTGAAATTACTCTGAGGAATGATTGAACAAATAGAGATTAAGTAGTATTTAGTAGTAGTAATAAATTGATATAGAAAGATATAACAAAACAATTTCAGTGACAATTTAATGATCCGATAGCTAAGTTGGTATAGCAACGCCCTCATTGTTACGCAAGCAATTAAATTTGCTTATTTTAAGGCGTGGGTCCCGAGTTCGAGTCTCGGTCGGATCACCAATAATTTTTAATGCTCGATACGTATGAGTGTCCGAGTCCCTCACGATCTACTAGTAATGTAATGGGTCGGCTGGTTTGCTATAAAAACTCTGGTAACGGAATTAGCTAGCTATTCCACTGGGTTCGATTCCCAGATCGAGCACAATTTAAACTTTAAGCATGAATGATGTAATTAGTAGTATACAGTTTAATCACGGGCAGGTCGGACCGGTGTCCGAAAAAATCTTATAAATTTTTCAAACCAGATCAGCACTGGGTGTCCGTAAATTTAAAAAATGGTAGTGTAACGTCAGAGCACTGTAAATGCTCCCCTCATAAAAACTGGCGTACTGGATAGAGGCAAATAGATTCGAGTTCTATCACTATCACCATTCTCATTTCCTCTGTATATCTTCCCCATCCGTCTAAACTTCTAGTACTAGTTAGATCGTGTTAACTTTATTTCCGATTATGACGTAAATCATATATCTTTTTCTATATGTTGTGGTATAGTATCTGTATAGAACAAAGGATGCTATATGAAGCGATATGACGTAATTACAAAGAAGATGTATGTGGATGTTCTTATGGTTGGAGTGAATATTCTATAGATGGGAAATTCGTTAAGTTTGAAGATATTGAAACACTTCTCAACCTGTGCATAAATACTGTAAAATATAATTGTAGTATGTCTGATGTAAAGAAGAATTTCAAAGAAGAACTGAAGAAACTTTGGTGTAGATGTAGAGATAGAGGCATAATATGAAATTATGGTTAGATGATATTAGGCCAATGCCAGATGGATATGACATTTGGATAACTACTGCTTCTGAAGCAATTGTAAGATTAGCTTGTTTTCCAAGAATAATACATGTAAGTTTTGATCATGATCTTGGTATTGAGGCAGAAGAGTCAGAAGAAATTATTGCTAGTACTGGGTATGATGTAGCAAAAGCAATTGAAATTTGGGCATATGTAGGTTTTATTCCATTTCTTACTTGGGATATACATTCAGCTAATCCAGTGGGTTATAAGAATATTGAAGTAGCTATGACTAACGCTAATAGATTCTGGTCAGAACGATATTTCAATACATAAGAAAAATTTAAACAATGAAACAGCATAATTCACTTAACGGATTTCACTCAGACATTAAATTCATTCTTAAACCAGTACAATCTGATATTAAGAATATTACTGTTAAGAATGTAGGTTATGTAGACGAGACAGTACATGCAGTTTTTACTGATAATACTGAATGGATATTGCAGTATAAGAATGGTAAAGATTGGGTGAGGATCGATCGTTAATATGGTTAAACAAGTTAAAGCTGGTAAGATAATTATTAGTAGTAAATTACAGTATGATTATAGTTACTTAGTGTGTGGTGTAATATTCTTAATTTTCATTATAATTACTGTTAATTAAAGTTTATTTCAGTTCAACCGTTTACAAGATCAAGTAGTTGTGGTATAGTATCTGTATAGAACAAAGGATACTATATGGCAGAATTATCAATAATCTACGCTCGCTGGTGTTCAAGTAATGAACAATGGAGTAAGGAAGTAAAGGGTAGAACTGGTACTTACATTGTACGATTTGGACCAACTTATGGTGGACAATATAGTTATGACTATACATGTACATGTGCAGCATTTAAGTTTAATCCCAACAAGTATTGTAAGCATATTGAAGCTGTAAAAGATGAACGTTGCTGTTGGAATAGTGATGTTATTATGGGTAGTTTTGAAGAAGAACCAGCAGACAAGAAATGTCCCAAATGTAAAAGTAATCTATTAACTGTTAAAGTAGGAGTATAAGTAATATGAAATGTATCTATACAACTATTTTTGATAGTAAACTTATATCTTTTAATCTTATTGAACTAAGTCAGAAAGCTAAAGAACGGTTTACTAAGTTTTATAAACGGTCGGAATATGTAGAAAAAGATAATCTGACTTATACTATGACTGAATATGGTTGTTGTATTATCTGGTACGGTAAAGATCGCAGTAATAAGTTGATAGAAGTATTTGAAAATGGAGTATTTAACATACTTCATGTCAGTAAACCTAACCTGAAATTTGTGGAGTAATTATGGATTCGTGCGAAAAAGTAATAGCTGCAAGAGCTCTACTTAAATATAACTTAGATACAATGTTATATTACTGATAAGCTGGGTATGCTGCTCTACAATATATCCTCAATGTGAAGATTGCAGATATAAGTATACGTTTCGTGGTGGAATTGCAATCAACTGTTTAAGAGATAAGCCTTGTTCAGAATTATGGGCAAGAGTTGTAGATAAATCTTATTATACTTGTTAACATGGCGAATTATATAGTACTAAAGAATTTAGAAATTTTATAGAAGCGTTAGATAAACTGAGGTAATATATGTTTGATGTTAATAAGTTAAGTGATTTTATAGAGCAATTAGAGAAGCTTAAGTAAGCTCATAACTTGTTGGAAGAGATTTGGCGAGATGTTGGGCCGTACGGTAACGATAAAGTTACTTGGGATACTATCGAGAAATTGCAAAAGTATTTTAACTTTGATGATTCAGAGTAATGTAGAAGTAAGATGGACAAGAATGTTAAAAATTGGATTGATACTGCTTCGTATGAAACTATGTTAGAAAGATGGAGATTTGCTATATCTGGAGATCCAATGTTTCAGGGTGAAGTTGGTGAATATTATGCTAAAGTAATGTTTGCTAAGCGTGTTGCTAATCAAGAAGAAGCTGTTCAAGCAAGTAAGAATATTGGATGGGATAGGTAACATGTCATCTTATTATGGTGGACAAAAGCTACATCCAATGAATGTATACAGTATAAATCAATTAAACTTATTTCATCCAGACATAAGAGCTATACTCAAGTCAGTTAAGTTATTAATTGATAATTTAGAAGTAGTGTATTATGACAATCCAGATTGTACTTATAGTAAAGAAGAAGTATTAGTTAGATTTATAGATGGTAGAGCAGATTGGATTATAGCTTTAAATAAGTTACGTAATAAATGGGAACTGTTGTTTTGTGGAAAGAAATTGCAATAAAAGGAAAAGTAGTATGTGGTTTAGTAATAAGAAAATGTATATTTTTATAATTATTTGTGTGGTATTTTTATTGTCATTTTCAATATTTATACATAATACTCCGAGCATGAAGCAGCGAGTTAAGCAATTGTATGATAGTAGTGGTAAGATTATTAGAGAGTGGAACAGTAAGACAAATATTGAAGATAATGGTGGAACTTGTCGTTTCTTAAATGATAAGGGTTGCACAGTTATTATTAGTGGTACATTTATTATTGAAGAGAATTGAAAATAAAGTTCCGACTTGAGGTTTACAAGTAGTGGTTTGTGTGGTATAGTATATCTAGTTAAAGGATAATACAACAACAAAGGATATATTATGAGTAAGCAATTGTTTCATTATGTTAATGGTAAAAAAGTAATTGGAGCAGCAAAGGGTGTTATTGGAGATGTCAGTGGTATATGTGGCGATTGTACTAATAGTTGGGGAGACATGACTAATATTACTGGCGACGTTAGTAATATTATTTTGAGAGGGAGTGTGCCAGGGTGTAATAAAAGTGGCGATAAAGAATTTTGTAAATACGGTAAAATCAGCGAAAAGTTAACTGGTATGTTACAGTTAAGCGTATATGGCGATATTAGTAATATATATGGTAATTGCGATTACATTAGTGGTGACGTCAGTAATATTCGTGGTGATGTAACTGGTATATGTGGCGACGTCAGTAATATATAATTTTACTGATAGAAATACTCAAGTTAATCAGTTATCGATTACTGGCGACGTAAGTAATATTGTTGGTGATGTTACGTTTAATACTGGCGACGTCAGTAATTTAACTGGCGATATAAGTCATTTAGGTATAAAATTTAAAAAATTAGTTAAAGCTATTACTAGTATGGTTTTAAAAATTACTGACCCAGATATTAAATGTGACATGTCAGTGTCAGTTAATATGAAATTTAATAATACAAATAATACTCTAGTTCTAACAAATTGTTAAATATATGAAAAATTGTGTTAAAGGTAGTATTTATGGTATTATAATAGCTTTAGTTATAGTATTGTTTATAATTTTTAGTGTATAAAGGATAAAATATTATGATTCCGAATAATTCAGTTACATTTAAAACTCCTGATGATATTTACAGCTCAAATTGTTTATGGAGAACAATAAGGTTGTGTTGATTAATGAGTTGTATCATGTTGGTAAGATTAATGGTATGAGTCTTAAGCAAGCTAAGGAGTTAGTTGATAGTCTTAAGACAAATAAAGCAACTAAGTTTAAGCAAGATGATAAGGGAACTAGGTGTGGACATACTGTATTAGTTCCTCATATTGGTAATACTACTAGTATTTTGAATGAAAATTTACATCGATATTGGAAGATGTTGTATACTAATGGTACTGTTATTAATGGAGAGCTTATAGACAGTGTAGAAGCTACTAATCAGATGTGGTATGAGTGGAGTGATATGAATACTATTAAAAACAGTATAGTTAATTCAGTTAGAGAAGTTAAAGTTAGTTTAGATGATGAGTATAAGAAGAGTGTTATATATGCTTTAGATCATTATAAAGATATGGGTATGAGTAATCCTATTATTCTTATTGATCGTATTAATGTTGAATATTACGAGAAGTACAAGAAGGTTAAGTAAGATATGAAGTTAATTATATCAGACAATATTATTAAGTGGAATATTATTAATTATACAGAATTAAGTAAGAAAGATAAAGATAAGCATACTATGGGTGTGTTTAGAAGTCATGAGAATGTTCATATTCCTCGAGTTGGAGAAGTAGTGTTGTGGCATAATAATCAGAAGTTGTTAGTAGAGACAGTTATGTATGAGTATGAATATAAGTCCACTAGTGGATTGGAAGATGCAGTGTATGTTTTTGGTAGTATTATGTGAACAATGTAATAAATATGTGTATATTAGTTAGTATAAGATAAGGAGTATGTAGAATTAAATTGCCACCATGGCGAAATTGGCAGACGCAACAGACTAGATAACAGTAATGTTATTGGGTCTCTATGAGAGAAATCTTATAGATGTAAGCTATCAAATTAGGTGAACGGTACAACCGTTTAACGGTGGGCACACCAAGGGCATCCCCAACACCTAGCTAACCTAAAATTTATTTTAGGGAATGTGTAGAGACTAGACGGTAGCTATCTAAATCAAGTTGCATAGCTTCTTGATATGATAAAGGTATAGTCCAGACCACAAACAGTTACTAGCTAGAACTGGTAGTGAAAACTATAGTGGCAAGCAAAATCTGTTTCCTGAAAGGGAGTGTGGGTTCAAGTCCCACTGGTGGTACCAGAAATTTTAATGGCTAGAAAATCTTGTACAAGTTTAATGGGATCATGACCTGTTAATATCTAGCCACCAGTTGTTGAAGAATTTGGCAGTGTAGCTTAGTTATATGGTTTAAAGCACAGAGCTTTGTATTGAGATTAGGGTGTACAACTTAACTCAGCCATTAATATATGCATGTGTTAATGGTTTTAAGTTCCTA
>Ga0247841_10010849_pt1 | contig 12288 bp, 9 predicted proteins | sample LaCruzMarch2015__2_FD_192410 | JGI IMG/M metagenome (GOLD analysis project Ga0247841, IMG submission 192410) | Freshwater microbial communities from meromictic Lake La Cruz, Castile-La Mancha, Spain - LaCruzMarch2015_18m | ecosystem: Environmental > Aquatic > Freshwater > Lake | place: Spain... | reverse complement strand
CCTTAATCAAATCTCCCTTAATCCCTCTTTAGCTAAAGAGGGAAAAGACTTGGTTTCCACAATATCTATAATTTGTGGGTAAAGATTAGTTTAGCTAAAAGGGGGAAGGGGGAATTTGATTAATTAAGTCATATATCTGAATGAATTTACCAAAGGTATTTTGGTATATCATCAATAACGCCATTGATATTTTTGAGTATCTCTTGATCCGAAAACCTTAATCAAATCCCCAATCAAATCCCCCTTCATCCCCCTTTAGCTAAAGGAGGAAAAGTCAACTTTCACATAACCCCCTTTGATTTGTGGGTAAAGATTAGTTAGCTAAAGGGGGGAAGGGGGATTTGATTAAATAAGTCATATATCTAAATATCTCAAAATAGGGAAGTTATTTAATCACGGTTCCTTAACGAAAGATGATTAGGATCCATAATTAAATAACTTACCTAATAGGAAACACACCCCGAACCGAGTTTAGGCTAATTCCCCCTTTAGCTAAACTAATCTTTACCCACAAATGATAGATATTGTAGGAACAAAGTCTTTTCCCTCTTTAGCTAAAGAGGGATAAAGGGAGATTTGATTAAAGTTTTGGGTCATTTGGTTCAATAGATACTCAAAAATATCAATAGAGTTATTGGTAATATGCCGAAATACCTTTGAATAGATTTATTAATATTTATAGTTTGTTTAATTAATCAAATTCCCCCTTCCCCCTTTTAGCTAAAAGGGGGTTATAAATCCTCTATCTACAAGGGTTTATAGACTTGTGGGTAAAGATAAGTTTAGCTAAAGGGGGGAAGGGGGGATTTGATTAAATGAGTTATATCTCAAAATAGGGAAGTTATTTAATTATGGAGCCTTAAGAGGATCAAGGCTTTGTTCTGGTTTTTTCGGTTGGTGGCAGTTTGGTTCTGCCATAGATAAAATCAGAGAAAAATTCTGTGAAATCCTGACCTGTTACCGTGTTTAATGCTTTCTGAATATCATCAGATGAATACCCTTTGTCATGGTATTCAACGAACATATAACGCATTAGATCATCAATGTTTTTCTTACCACCAGTTGACTCTCTAATCCGATCATCTACCAAAGAGGCAATCAGCGCGCCTTTTCGATACATGGTCAAGTTCCTATTACTCGATTCCTGATTGTGTCCTTCCTCGCGCGCAATCCCTTCATTAACCCTTGCCAATGCGATGTCTTCCCCTGCCTCGTATCTCTTTATATATTCTTGATAATCATTCCTAAGATAAGAAACAAACACATCCTCATTATAAAGACCTGTTCGATAAGGCGTGAGATAGCCATAATATTGAGTAAAGCCCTCCTTGAACCAGACTTCGTATTGCGATTTTTGATTGATTACACGACCATTCCATATATGAAAAATCTCATGTGCTGTAAATTGAGTTGTGTATGTAAGCGACATATCTATTGGACCTGCAAACCCTACTCCATGAGCAGAACCGTGTATATATTTGCCATCTTTGGTTCGTTCGGCAAATATGGCAATGTATTTATTGAATGGAAAATCGCCAAACCTGTTGATGTAATCCTTGAATATTATAGCAACCGTATCTGCTTTGCGATCCAGTTCTGAACCAATATCTTTGGAACCCGGATGAACAGCATAAACCTCTTTTTCGCCGATATTTCTTTTTACTGATTGAAACTTACCGATACAAAAGACTGAATCAGTAACATCTTGTATATATTTAGCAGAAAACAAAAGCGGAGATTCTTCTTCCCATGGAGTGATGACTTTCCATCCATCTGGCAAGCTCAATTTTACTCTAATCTTACCATTCACGTAAAAATCCTGTGGTGACAGAAATAGTCCGTGACCATCAAGGATACCGTATTCTTCACCAACGTAACTTATGTATGCGGGATAAAAATCCATAGCGGATAGAACGTTCAGATTAACTTCGTATTGTATAGTAGCACTCTTAATCGAAGGAGTACTAAAATCCATCTGCCACACGCCATCAGCAAGCTCTTTCAAGCTGGGACGACTATCGGTGCTATTATAAGATATGCTGGATGGTTTGTTACTTTTTTCTTGTAGATAAAATATTAACGATTTCTGTCGTATGTTATTAAAGACACATTTAACAGTAGCTTTTCCCTTTTCAGGTGAGACGATCTGTATATTGTATTCAGCGTCCACAAGTATCAATGCCTTTTGAAGCACACTCACGAATGACGTCCCTGATTTGTAGCCTATAACCCTATCGTATTCACCGCCCTGGGCATCGGTAAATAATACTGTCGGAAACTCGAAAACCTTGTATCTCTTTGTCAGTTCATTTTGGTCCGAGCCAAGTTTCAAGCACACGAATTCCTGTGCCAGCTTTATAACATCCGGGGAAGAAAATACGTTATCGTCCAAACGCTTGCTGGATATGCCATAAAAAACGAGCATCATAGACTTATTCATTGCGATTGCGTTTGCTGAAGCATCTTTGAACGAAGTCTGCCATTCGATCTTGCTTGATTCCTTTGTGCTTTGCACATTATTATTTTCAACTTTCTGTTCTTCCGTCACTCGGCGGAACGAGAGTGGAATCGAAGCACACCCAAATATTGAAAAAAAGAAAATATAAAAGAGAAAATAACGAATATACATTAATTTCTCTTTAGAAAGTAGTTGAAGATTTATCCTTATCATTTTTTGATTCAAACCCATAAAGCTCGATCTCTCTTATTTCAGGCTCCATTACCTTTCGTGATGTTACGACGCCACCCATAACTCTGGTACTTTCTGTTGATGAAATAGGGGCTATTCCTCTAGCTCTGATGAGTATCTTATCCGTCTGAACTGACGTTCTTATTATAATCTCTTTTAATTTATTGTTAGTAAATTCCTTAATAAGCTTCCAGTCCTCTTTACCACCGACTATACCAACAGATGCCAGAACCTTAAAATCCGAGAGATTATCACTACGGATCACTATTTTGCTAATGTTTTTCTTTTCGGGCAAAGTTATTATAGCTTCTGCATTGGGAAAAGCACCGACTATTGGTTTTCCATATATACCTTCGGGGAATGGAATTTTACCCACAGTATTCATATCTCCGTCTATTATCTCTGGAGAAGTAGATTTAACGCCATCTGCTTTAGCATAGTTTTCACTCCATTGCTGTTCCTTAAAGATATTTTGAGTGCTAAGATTCCCACAAGAACTCATGGCAATTATCAACAATAATACAATAATTACAAAAATAGATTTTTGCATAATTTATCACCTTTATGAAATTTGAGGCATTACAAAAAATTTAACCACAAAGACACCAAGCACGTAATCGTTAAAAAATGCCATTTTGACATAGTATTTCAACGTTTTTCACAACCCCCTGACCCCTTTTTTAAGGGGGAATGTTCATACAATTCGATTTATTCCCCCTTAAAAAAGGGGGCTAGGGGGTTGTTTTTAGAACGTTTATGTATTTTTTAACGATTACAAGCACACAAAGATCACAAAGAATATGAGTAACGCGTAACGAGTAAAAAGACAATAAATTTGATAAACCCGTCACGCGTCACTATGTCTTTGTGTTTGTTTTCACTTTTTACATACCTTGATACCATAATCATAAGCGGTCTGCATGAAGGCTTCTATATTTTCACATGACACATCTGTGTGAATAGCATTTGACAGAGAGAAGATCATACCTCCGCCATCATGACGGAATGTGTCTATCACTTCTTTTGTGCCGACTATAACTTCCTCTTTTGAACAGTGTGGAAGTAAATGCTGAACATCAATGCCCGGCATGAACGTGATTCGTCCTCCATAAGCTTCTACCGTTGCTTTGGCATCCATTGCGTAAGGTTGTATTGGATGGATCACGTCAAGACCGATCTCGATAAGGTCTTCCATGATTGACGTGACATTACCGCATGTATGTAGCCAGAACTGCATATTATGTGCGTGTGCCTCTTCTATCAATGCGGCATAAGCGGGCTTGAGGAACTTTCGGAATACGTCAGGGCTAAAGAATAGCGACTCTTGTGTTCCCATATCATCACTTGTGTAGATTGCATCCACTTTTGCAGTACCATAGCCCTGTATAACCTTCAGATGAAAATCACGTACGGCATTTGTTAGCCTCATGGTTTTTTCTGGCTCCAGAAGGAAATCAGCCAGAATATCCTGCATACCTCGAATAGTCCATAGCCTTTCGTAAAAACAGAAGAAGTTCATGCCTACAACAAAGGCATCGGGATTATCTTTTCTGACCTGAGCGGCGCCAGTAAAGAAATCAGGGATTACAGGATTGGGCATTTTCTCTATGTATTCGTCAAAATAATCCCACTTACTAAGAAACCTTCGGGAGTCTATACCTTTAGCAGTTTCGTCTTCGTCAGGCTTATCTTTTATAGCCCATCTGTATTCTGGATAGTCGGGTGATGATTCCCATCCACCCGGCGACCTGAAACCAACCTGTAAAAAATCATCAGGTATAGTCTCAACAAATTCTCTCAGCCTGTCACCATAAGCATCATAGCAATCTCCGCCGATCCACATGCGTATCATCAGTGGCACTCTTCGGCATCCACGTCTTTCCAAAGCAGATCTAACTTCGTCCCTTGTTAGTACGTCTGGGTGCATTTTCACTCCTAATAATTTTTTTATCCGCTAATAATACGAGTTTTTCACTTATAGAAATAAAAAGAAGTTAAACACGTAGACACAGAGGCACGGAGAGAAATAAGAAAGTATGAAGGATGAGTGATGAAGGATGAAACTGTAATACTCGTTTATTCTTTTTCATCCTTCATCCTTCCGCCTTCATCTTTTTCTCAGTGTCTCTGTGTTTTTTTATGAATTCTGATTATTACTCAACTAACTGAAAAAGTTGTATTGTTGATGTAAATTATACGTCACAGATTTTGAATGCGGTTTTCAGTGCCTTTATTGGATCACCCTTTGGGATGAATTCCTGACCTACATACATATCGTAATCTGTGTTTGCAATGGTGCGCATGATTGCCGGATAATATAATTCCTGATCTTCATCCAAATCTCTGCGACCGGGATTGCCTGCTGTATGGAAGTGACCAATATGCTGGACATAATCCTTAATAGTCTGGATAACATCGCCTTCCATTATCTGCATGTGATAAATATCATAAAGCAATTTAACATAAGGTGAGTTTACCAGCTTTATCACATCTACACCCCAAAGAGTATGATCGCACTGATAATCTTTGTGATCTCTCTTGCTGTTGAGTAACTCAAGATGTAGGTAAACCTTCTTTGCCTCAGCCGCTTTTGCGACTCTCATCAGACCTTCTGCTGTTGCGTCACGACCTTCTTCATCAGAAAGACCATTTCGGTTTCCAGAGAATACTATAAGTCCAGGGATACCATTCTCAACTGCTACATCAATATTCTTCAGTAATTCATCCTCGATCCTGTCATGGTTTGAGCGTTTGTTGAGTCCATCGCCCAGTCCTGCATGACCACCTATTGTTGCCATGACCATACCGTGATCTCTGATCATGCCCCAATATTCATTTGGTGGCATTTCAACAGAAGCGTAACCAATCTTAGCCGACTCTTTGATCACTTGTTCAGGTGTAACACCGTCACGGATAAAGCACCAGTAACATACCGACTGTTTAATTCGTCCCATAATTATCTCCTCTTTTTATTAGGTAAGGTATTGGTAATGACCAATCCTCAATAGATTATTTAATGTTCATAGTATATTTTAAGCCTTATGGAAATAAATTGCAAGATCAAACAAGCATCACAAATCATCGCTTCCCATAAATAGCAAGATTCAGACTAGCCTGCGTGTAATCAGGATTTATCTCCAAAGCCTTCTCAAAATATTTGCAGGCTTCTTCATACATACCCATTTCTGCAAGACATCTTCCATAGCCTGTTATGGCTTTATAGTTATCTTTGTCCGTTAATATGATCATTCTGAATACTCTTGACGCCTGATCAAACAGACCTTTTTCCATAAGATTAGAAGCTCTATGAAAGCTATTTTCAGTCTCATCTGATTGAGGCTGTTGTTTTTGATTATCGGAAGGCGCAGTAGTATCCATAGCCTCATCAGATTGAGTCTCCGACTTCTGCATTTCGTCATTCGCCATACAGCATTTTTTATATTTTTTCCCACTTCCGCAGGGACATGGATCATTTCTTCCGACTTTCAATATGGTTTCCTTTCTCATAGAAAAGAAGTTATACCTATTTTAGTTAGAAATGAGACTCATTCTTTTTGCCATTCTGAACGGAGTGAAGAATCTTCTTGAGGAGTATTTCACCACAGAGTTCACGGAGAAGAATTTTTTCCTTATTTTCTCTCTGTGATCTCCGTGAACTCTGTGGTGAAATACTCCAATCTTCAATTTCGTTTCCTTCGGTCACTCAGAATGACATTTTAAGTCTCATTTCTATATCAAATAAGTATTAAACACGGAGACGCAGAGGCACGGAGAAAAAAGATGAAGGCGGAAGTATGATGGATGAAAAAGAAGAAACGAGTATTACAGTTTCATCCTTTCCAAAAGTTCTCTCCGTGCCTCTGTGTCTCCGTGTTTTTTCATGAATTATGACTGTTACTCAGCTAACTGAAAAAGTCGTATAATTTAACATTGTCAAGTTAAACAATTTTTTTTAATGATTACAAAAGAGTCGTGTCAAAAAAATCAGAATCCAAAATCCTCACCATCGTGGATTGCAAGCCCGATCTGTTCCATATCTCCACGCCGACCATTATACCATAATAGCCATCGCCCATCATCAAAAATAGCAAATGGTTTATAAACAGCGTCAGCATCCCACTGATCTGCGCTTGGACGTATAATGGGATTCGCAGGATGACGTTGCCAATCTGTTATACCATCTTTTGAGCGTGCTAATCCAATCTGTGCATGTTCTTCATCACGGAAGCCGATATAAAACATCAAATACCATCCATCATGCTGTATAACCTGACAGGCTGTAACCTTGTGCTGTTCCCATGTATTATCTGGATCAGCGGAAAATATTGGATTCTCTTTAAGTTTTGTCCAATTGATCCCATCAGGACTTGTGGCATAACCGATTGCGTTTGGCTCATTCTGCTCCCCACCAGAGTACCACATTCGATAAATTTGTAGCTCTTCGCTCCAGATAACATGCGGACACATGACAGCAACCTTTTCCCATGCTTCCTCTGATGATAATACGGGTTTACTGCTTATACGTTTCCACGATATACCGTCATTACTTTTTGCATATCCAAGCCACGAATGACCATTTGCCTGTCCTGTGTACCACATATAATAACTATCATCTCGCCTAACGATGGCTGGACGGTTAATATCGTTTTCCCAGTCTGATCCATCATTTGGACGTAACACAAAAACCGGGTCATTCCAATTTATGCCATCTAAGCTTTCAGTAAGTGCAATGCTCTTTTGAGGTCGCCACGAGAACCACATACGGAACTTTCTATTTTCCCTTAATATACTTACGTCAAAACACGTACCGAGATCACCGCCAAAAACAGGATTTTTCTCGTATTTAATCCAACCTGCGTTTGTATCTTTCATACTTTTCACCTCTGTTAAGATTCGGGCATTATAAAATTTAGAAAAACCACAGAGGCACGGAGTCACGGAGAATAAAGAAAAAATCAAGAATTTCTCTCCCCTCTTTCTAAACTCCGTGTCTCTGTGTCTCCGTGTTTATTTTTCATTTTATTTTTGCCAATGCCAATTTTTATCACGAATTTCACTAATAATCACTACCTCGCCATATTCTCTGCCATATCTTTGTTGAATGGCTGTGACAAAAAATCCTCTATGTAGGCTTCTGCTTGTTCAAGGTTCTTGGTTCTATGATCATCAAGAACCATCTTGAGGAAAAGTCTTTTGTCACCCGTAAGAGCAATTTCAAGATTATTTTCCATATCGTACATTCTAGGAAATAGCACCTGTAAAAGAAGATTTTTAGGTAGCTTTCCGGCTTGTATGCCATGAATACCTGTCTTATTCACAATCGCCTGAACTTCTACTACAACGTCATCTGGTATACTTTCAATCAATCCGTTATTTGGGATATTGACCTGAAACTTACCTTCTTTATTGAGTGCGATACCTTCAATTATCCCTAATTGCTGTTCTCCACTTCTATGCGGTGGGAATTCCTTTGTAACAGAAACAGACGTATCATTTGCAACCTTCATTATATGCTCTACGCCATGAGATAGTCCGTCAAGATATATCTGCCAACCGATCTCCGAATCAAAACCGCCTATCTCACCGTACCACCTTTTCTTTGTTTCAAGGTCAGTATGATACCACCATCCGCCTGATCTTGGTGTATCGCCTATGGGAAATAAGCCAACCATTTTATGATCCTCGAATCGTAAAACCAACGCATTTATTCGTTGGATATAAGATTCATGCGATTTGCAAAATCGCATATATTCTTAATTGACAGTATACAATATTTATGATACAATTCTTCATGTTTCTATTTATAGACGACATTTTGTTCTTTGACAATTGGTATGAGGTTTCAGCACGTCGTTGGGTGCTGTGCAAAATCAATTCCAAAAATAGTCAGGATGTATTTTGGTAGACGTTTTGTGGCAATACTTAATTGCTTGCCATGTTTAGAAACCTGACCTAAAGAAACTAAAACGTAACGTAGTAGGGCTGGGATAGCCCGAATTGAAGCTCGTGGAGAGGGGAGTTCAGCTTGATTTCGTCAAGTTTAGCCTCTCGTTGAAGCAAGAAGCCTACGAATTTATTCGTAGGTAATTCACTTTCTATCCGTTCGTCTATCAATGGATAAGCATCCTCACCTTTGTAAAGGAAATGCGTCATATAAATAATATGGTTAAATCCAACAGCCAGACATTCAACGTGGGCTAGATCAAGACCCAGAACTCTTGCGATTCCGTGATACCCATAATGCCCATGACACAATCCTACTACTTTTGTGCTTGTCTCTCTAGTCATGAGTGTGCATCCATCAAAGACTGGATTGGATGATTGAATAAGCCAAGCATTTGGACAGTATTTCTCCATATCTTTTGCTACGTTCAACAAGAACCTGAGTTGATTGTAGTTCATGCCGGGACCGCCACGATAATATCCATGTCTATCACCGACTGTTCTCCCTGATTCGTGCTGATTATGTGCGCCAAAAAGTGCGGTATTGATAACAAAATCAGCATCTTTCAAAACAGCTTCTCTGCTCAAGGTTTTCTCAAACCGCAGGTCAATCTTTAGCTCATCAACATATCGGGTAGCTAATCTGTATATGTTATCTAACCTTTCTTCGCTTATATCCATCAATGAGATAGTGCTTCCAAAGAGATCAGGAGTAGAACAGAGATCACGCACTAACCCCAACGAAAATGTTGCACTTCCAGCGCCTATAATGCCTAATTTTATTCCTTTTGCCATTTTCAACCCCTTTGTTTTAATACGGTCTATAAATATTTAAACACGGAGACACGGAGAGAAAATAAGAAAAAAATTCCTCTCCGTGTTCTCTGTGTTCTCCGTGGTGAAAAAAAATCAAGGAACTAAATGTTATATGAAAATAACCGTGTTTAGCTTCTTTTCTATAAGTGAAAAACTCGTATAAATAAAGAAAAATCCGCGAATATCCGTTTAATCCGCGTCATCCGCGTTCTATTCCTGTTTTGTAAATTTAATTGATAATTTAACAAGCTAAAGCATGTTCTACAACGCCAACTGAAAAACTCGTATTCCCAATGGTAATGTCATCTATACCCAACCACGCATAACCGCCTTTCTTTAGAGTATCATCGTCATTATCAACGATCATAAAGTAAACCTCACGTCCAATCAAATCAGAAACATCCCAAAACTGTGTAACAAACCCATCTTGATTTGGTGGAGATGCCGTTCTCAAGATTGCATTAGTCATTGCATCTTTTAGGAAATATTGATTTGGTCTCATGGGATCACGATTCCAGCCATTCTTTAAGAATCGTATAGCGTTCCCTGTAATCTTAAAATTGCCTGATTTTATGACGCCGATTGCTTCCTCTCCACCGACAAGCGATTCTGCGTGAAAACTTCCACTGCGATTATCTCGTTGACGATCTGGTACTCCCCATGCCTTCCCACTGACTGACCAGCCTTCAAGAGTGCCTTTCTCAAAATCGCTATTTGGTGTGATCGGATTTCCCATATCGTCATAGTAGTAAATGAAAATCTCCTGAATATCGCCACCATTGGCAAGGTAATATCGCCTATCGGGATAATATGCCATCATCTGCTTATTTTTAACGCCAAGATCACGAACATAGATTATACTACTATCCAATAATGGTGAATTCTCTGCCAATACGGAGCCGTAATATGATCCGACAAAAACCACAGCATTACTTATCTTTTCACGTTTAACTGCTCGTTGGACGTCAGGATTCACACCCCAATAGCTGTTTGAGTATTGCTTAACCAATACCGGAACATTCACCGACATAGCTATTATCACACAGAAAATGATAGTCAGGTTCATGTAAAGACGTTGCATTGAAACGTTTTTACAATTGAATCTATCTTGCATAATATCAGGTGCGTGAATAATACCCCTCGCTGTAAGTAAAATTAATGGCAAAGTTGACTCATAAGCAAATCTCGGTCCTAAACACCATCCCTGATACCAATAGAAAAAATATACAAACGGCAATGAGAATACCGAACTAACCAACAAGTAATCCCACTTATTTTGCCTTCTTCCCATGAAGAACAGCAATACAAAAAACATGGATGGAATACACCACTCAAAGAGATACTTGTTTATCGCATTAAGGTCATTCAGGTCTTGTATCAGTCCCTTTAGAGGAGTATGAGGCGGTCCCCATGCGCTATGCCCAAACCCCGGATTGTGCTGTTTACCGTGCAATACTTCATAAGCAAAAAGAAATGGATTTCCGTTTGTCAGATAATTAAAACCAAGAAGAATCCCAACGAACAAGGCAAAACTTACAATCATTATAGTGAAACGAGAAAGATAAATCTTCGGAGACTTGATTAACAAATAACTCGCATAGATTATGTAAGGGATAACGATACCTATCGCAGTGAATGGACGGGCATTCAAACAAATTCCAAGCGAGACACCTGCTATCAATGGATAATAAAACTTGAATTTGCTATTGACTGTCTTAACGAAAAACAAAGCGAAAAGTGATATACAAAACAGCGCAGTAGCATGAGAAAAGAATTCCGATGACATGAAAATGATAAACGGAGAGAGTATACCCAAAAGTGCCGATAAACGCCCTATCTTTTCATCAAATAACTCCCTGCCGATCAAATAGAATAACACGATAGATAATGAGCCTAGCAGAGGATTTATTATCCATGGCGCTCCTACAAGCAAACCAAGCATTAGTATAAAAGTGTGTCCCGGTGGATATTCAGAATACCATTTACCATTATTGATATTATGCGTGAAATCAAAGAATTCTTTATACTGATGTGATGGTACGGTAAGATGACCATTCAAGAAAATTTTAGCATGAAAAACCTGATCAATGTTATCTTGAACGTGAGGAACGTGTCCAAAGATGAAATAAGAGCATATATTAGTTATTACGAATGGGATAGCAAAGGCTAAGATTATGAAATAGCGAGGTTTAAGATTATAAAATGCGTTACAAATAGTTTTCCAGACGACGGAGACTTGTGGAATTTTTCGCACCAACCAAGCCAATATTGGATAGAGACCAAAAAGCATGAATAGTAGTCCGATCCCTGATAACGTGAGATAAATAACTATTGGTAAACCATCTATTGTTGGATAGAGTGTAAAGATGAATAAGACTAGAGGGATTATTATTGAAACTAACTGTCTTGGTGATCTGATAAGGTTGATGATATTTTTTCGTGCTGATGAAGAAGCAGTCGCCAGTAATATAAGCAAAAACAATGCAAAAAGAAATACGTAACCTCCCGATAAAGTAGTTGAGTGATGAATTATAGGGAATTTTACTGTGACATTTTGATAGACTAAGCCTGACGTTGCAATGTTGGTAGGGTGCCATGGATCGCTGTGAGGAAGCACCAAAACGAATAACAAAAGTCCAATGAAAAAAAATAGCAGTCTCAAGGATTTGATTATCATTTTGGTCTTCCAACACAATATATCAGGCATTATCAGATTCGCTCAATTTATCATAGTGTGTAGTAACTTAAAGTGGTCAAATAACTTGACAAATTCACCTCTTTTTGCCTTGCTGGCAATATTAGGATCCAATGCTGCATGTAAGATAACCTCTGCTTGTTGG
>Ga0247841_10010848_pt1 | contig 12290 bp, 7 predicted proteins | sample LaCruzMarch2015__2_FD_192410 | JGI IMG/M metagenome (GOLD analysis project Ga0247841, IMG submission 192410) | Freshwater microbial communities from meromictic Lake La Cruz, Castile-La Mancha, Spain - LaCruzMarch2015_18m | ecosystem: Environmental > Aquatic > Freshwater > Lake | place: Spain... | reverse complement strand
GTTCTTGAGTCTGTGGGAGTAACGCTGGGGTCTGGGATTTGTGTAATTGTCTGTGAAACTATAGGTGATGGAGTTGGGGAATTGACCGTTGGGCTTTGGTCGGGAGTGGAAAGCAGGCAGGCGCCAGGATCGGTCTCGTTTGTTGAATTGACGTCAACGGATAGTAGTAGTTCAGGGGAAGGGCCATCGATTTGTTGTGTTACGTCAGCATAGCTTGGAATCGCAAAAGAAAGTTTGAATTGATAGGTCCCTGATTGACTAGATGTCGATAGGACAGATAAACCAGAGACGTCAAAAGGATCGCTTGGATTAAGCTTTGTTGGTCGCATAGCCATAGGACCGGTAACGAAGTCGCCGAACTGATCGTAGAGCTGGGCGTAGTAAGAACCGGAACCATTTGGGGTGAGATTGAGTGTGTTGGTAGTATCTAGTTTATCATTAATCCAGACTTTAATTGTAGTAGCCTGGCGTCTTTGGTCAGATACGGTAATATCGCGGGTAATAACAACCGTATGTTCACCGTTTACTCCCCTGACTGAGAATGCTTTTGGATAATATCCTGGTGTGGTAGTGGCAATAAAGTTACCATCGGGGGAAATAATGCCGGCATTGGGATCGTTCAAGGTAAGTGTCCAGGCAATACCAGAAGAGCTCATGACACTACCGAACTGATCCCTCGGGATTGGAACAAAGCGATAGGCTTCAGTCGGCTGGAAATTATACTTCTCGTTCATAGTAATGAAGGAAAAGTAACGGCTGGAGGTGGTTTGAGCCAGAGCTTTAGAGACAAAGGCGGGGACGAAAGATGTTTGCTCGGGTGGATAAATATAAAGGGACGATAAAGCGGTTTTGGTCACGTCGCGGTAGGAAACGTCGCCTTTGACTTTGCCGTAGTAGCAACCGTAATTATTGGAGGTATCGACAGTAACTCTTGGAGCATTAGTTGGAGCTAGCAGTGACCCTAGGCGATTGTCAAGAACGGTCGAGCTATAAGCGAGAGTTCCCGGGGCAAATCGGTTGAGGAATTGATCATAACCAGTCAGTGTCCAGCTGACAGTATCGGGATCAGTACCCTTCCTGACTTTCTTAAAACTAAAGGGTGAAAATAGGGCCGACTCTAGACGTCTGGCTTCCGTTGTAATTACTACCGAGCTAAGATCAAAAGTAGTTTGGCCTGAACAGTCGGCTGTCGCTTTGATCGAACGAGCAAAGTTGCCTTCGCTTGCGCCAGAACTAAACAGGCCCGTCTGGCTGATGGTTCCGACATTACTGTTTAAAACTGACCATACAATCGTGCAAGATTTACTGATATCGTCGCCGCAGCTATCTAAAACTTCTGCACTAAGTTGCGAGGTGGAGCTGGGACGAAGATAAGCCGGGTCGGGAGAAATAGACATAACCACAGAGTTATTGGCAATACAGGTCGGCTCGGGAGCTGAAGAAGGGTTGGGGGTGGGGTCTTCACTGGAGCATTGACCAGAAATCGTTGGTACAGAACCGGTTCCTTCGGCGCCAAGTGTCCAGCCCCGGGTCCAGTCAGGCGAATCGTTAATATAGAGTTCTTTACCGCCCGGCATGGCGCCTTCGGAAATAACCCAGTGGGTGCCTCCAGTTGGAATACCCGCCCAATAAGATCCTCTGGTGTAGTAAGAATCGGTGTCGGTATGCCCCGTATAAGATCCATTTACTCCAGAAATTCCAGCGCCAGAGACATTAAAACAAATAACCGGAGGGCCGCAACGATTGGCGTGCTCCTGTGTAGTCTCGCCAGGGAGAAATGTATTGCAGGGCACAGGACTGGCAGCAGCTGTAGGGGTAGGAGAAGGACTCGGAACAGCACTTGGCACTATACTTGGCGATGGACTTGGCGAGGGAATAGGGGTTGGCGTTGGCGAGGCAGAGCCACAGGTTAAGGTTGGGTAAGGCGCTGAACCGAGACCAGGTCCCTGGCCCCATGGGTTTCCTGGAAGATCACCGCTAGAGTCATACATGCGATCCATGCCTAACCCCCACCCACCAACAAATGAATCATCGTGTTCAAACAAACCCCAATAACTCTCCGGAAATCCGCCACTTAACAGAAATCGCGTTCCGTTTGAATAATACTGCACTCCATTCCAGTCATAACCAACGTGCGTATAGGTCCCGTTATAAGAGCTGTTTCCCGCGTTTGTGGCAGTACATTGAGTTACTATCCCTGGACAATCTTGATCACCAGCGACAACTGTCGGTACGCCCCCAGGCATATAACCAAGCCATGGACTGGCAGGCAATTCTTGACCCGCAGTTCCATAATAATTGGCGCTAGGGGGAAACATATCGGTTAGGACGCTAAAAATAATCCAAGAATTTAGATCAGTGTTCCAGTACAACCAATTACCGCTTGGATTTTGATACGCAGTTTTGCCATTAAATGTCCCGTTCTCAGCAAAAATACCGTTGTTGGACGTGGGTTCTCCGGGCGAAGTGGTGCCGCAAACCCTCCAACTCGTCGCAGCCTTAACGCTCTGGGGTTGGGCAGTTTTGAAGGCTGCAACTCCAAGAGCTCCAATCCCAACCATGTAGAGAGCTAAAATCAACAAATGTAGTTTATTTGCATAAGAGTTTAGATGCCAATTGTAATACCACGAATAGCGCATCCTCAATTTATTGTGCAACGGAACAAGACCCGCAACTGTTGTGCGAGTACTTTTCTGGACCCTTGCGATATCCTGGTCAATCAATAAGAAATCCTCCTTGAGCATACTGATTATGTATAGATGATAAACAGATAAAATATAACTATTTAAACTAAAGGCTTCTTGTGCAAACTGAACCTTAGCTTCCCAAGATCCGTAATACTGGCAATCTTTGTCTTCCCCGACTTATAGGTCTCATAGCCAAGACGGGAAACCTCGAAGGTATAAACACCTGGTTCTAGGTTCATGGTGAACTTACCGTCTTGGCGGCCAATAACGGTCGCTTTGATTCTGCCCATGTGGTCAAAGGCACGGATGATAGGAAGATTGATGTGATTGCCTTGCTCATCATAGACAGAGCCAAACATCTTAGGTCTGGTTCCTTCTTTGATCTCATAGATCCAGAGGATAGCGTAGACAGCCATAATGAGGTAATCCCACCAGCGGTTCTTGATGATTAGAACGTCTATAGCCAGAATGGTACCAATAACAAGAACTGGGATACGGGCATAGTCTAGAGCACGCTTCAAAGCGAGAGAACCGGCGACTCTGGCTTTCTTTTCGGCTGAGAGATAGTTCAAGTCAAGAGGAATACTGACATGGATTGGTACCGTTTGATCGATCTTGGTGATGCTTTCGGAGAGCTCTAAGGGTTCACCATGATAGACGGATTGATACTGGTTATCTGCTTTACCCGGGACAATATTGGATGGGAAGGTATAACCGTATTTGGAAGCGGTAATGGTGTAGGAACCGGCATCGGCCAAGAATCCGAAGGCACCATCTTTGCCGGTATAGATAGTTTCGCGCAGACGCTTGTTGTTATCAAAGATACGCACCATAACTCCAGATAGAGGTTGTTTGGAGATAGCGTCATAGACTACTCCCCACTTTGGACGTTTCTTGAGACGACTCAAGATGACAATCGGCCAGCGCATAAGATCAAGAAAGACCGGGAAGACCGAAGAGCTGGCGATGGCAGCTGGGACAGCCGCGGCGGCAGCTAGAGCGGTCAGAACGGCAGTGGTAACAGGAGATTGTGATTCAGATGAGGTAAATGGTTTGACGATGGTTTCAATGACCGAGCCAAGACCGGTTGGAGATGACCCTGACCCTGGTGGGACAGAAGAGATGGTCACGCCAACTACCGGAGTTCTAGACTCTTCTACCGATGGTGTTTGGGAGGTGGTTGGAGTTCCTGTTGGCGATGCTATCGCAGGAACAGTAGTTCTTGAGTCTGTGGGAGTAACGCTGGGGTCTGGGATTTGTGTAATTGTCTGTGAAACTATAGGTGATGGAGTTGGGGAATTGACCGTTGGGCTTTGGTCGGGAGTGGAAAGCAGGCAGGCACCAGGATCAGTCTCGTTTTGGGAATTGACATCAACTGATAGTAGTAGTTCAGGGGAAGGGCCGTCTATGCGTAGAGTTGTATCGGCATTGACCTGCCAGGCAAAGCTAAGCTTGATAGCATCGGTATAAGCTCCTGATTCGGACGAGGTAGAGGTAATGGACTGACCAGAAAGAGTGATTGGGTTATCAGGATTTACTTTACTTAGGCGCATACCGTAGGGGCCAACGATGAAGTCTCCGAACTGATCGTAGAGTTCGGCGTAGATAGCAGTGGTATCGTTTGGCACAAGCTTGATGAGATTAGAAGTATCAAACTTAGCGTTGATCCAGACTTTGATCGATGAGGCGATGCGTCTTTGTGATGAAACGGTAATGTCTCTGGTTATAACTACCGTATGTTCACCGTTTACTCCCCTGACTGAGAATGCTTTTGGATAATATCCAGCGGTGGTGGTGGCGATAAAGTTACCGTTGGTAGATAAAGAGCCAGCGGCAGGATCGTTTAGGATGAAGGTCCAAGAGGTACCGGCTTGAAGACCGATCTCGCCATACTGGTCGCGGGCAACCGGATAGAAACTATAGGCTTCGCCGGGTTGGAATTGATTACGTGTCACCATGGTGATAGCCGACAGATAGCGAGAGGTGGTTTGGGCCAAGGCCTTGTCAAGAATCGAATAAATAAATGAGGTTTGCGCTGGGGGATAGATATAGAGCGATGATAGAGCGGTTTTGGTCACGTCGCGGTAGGAAACATTGCCTTTGACTTTATTGTAGTAGCAGCCGTAGTTATCGGAAGTGTTTAGTTTCATTGTTACGGATTCGGTTTGGGAGGCAGTGCCCATTCTGGTATCAAGCAGGGACCAATCAAAGCCTAGGGCGGTATATGGAATACGATTCAAAAACTGATCGATACCGATTAGGTTGTAGGAGGTTTGGTCGGGATCGATGTCTTTTCTGACCTTGCGGAAGGAATAAGGTTCGATCAAGGCCTGTTCGAGACGTCTGGATTCTTCGGTTATAACGACAGAAGCCAAAGCCATGGTCTGATAGCCAGAGCAGTCGGCGCTAGCTTTGATAGATTTGATATAGTTGCCTTCAGTTGAGCCGGCGGTCAAAACGCCAACTTGGCTCAAAGAGCCGACGTTTGGATTCAAGACATTCCAAACGACTGTGCAGGATTTACTAATGTCTTCGTTACAGGTGTTAACTATTTGGGAGCTAAAGGTCTGATCTGCACCAGGGCGGACATAAGCAATGCTTGGCGAGATGGTTTGTTTGGCGTTATTAGTAGAACAAGACGGAGATGCGGACGCAGAAGGATCTGGGGTTGGAGAGATAGAACCGTTGTAAGTTGCAAAATCATTACCGGTACTATCAGCTGCGACCAGAGTGACATCTCGATGGTCAGGATCAAAATACTTACCATCCATTGATGGCGTAATAACATAATCGCCCTCACCTAGTTGATCGAAAGCATAGTTCCCTACGACATTCGTAGTCGTTGTTGTAGTTACGTTATAGGGAGGTAGTTTGTGTAGTTGAACTGTTACTCCACTTAGCCCACTGCTGTTCTGGCTAACGGTACCGGAGATGGTCAAACCCAGAAGACCACCTGTCTGAGTGGCAGTCGGTAAAGGCGAAGGAGAAGGAGTCGGGATGACGGAAGGTGACGGTGAGGGAGTTGGTGTTGGGGAAGGAGTCGTATCGGTCCACTGAGCAATATTTTGAGTTGCAACGCCACTGGCGTGAGTAAATGCTCCGCCAAGATATAATTCCCCGCCGGTTTTCGTAAAAATCGTATTGACGACACCATCGGTACCCCCACCCATATCTTCCCAGGCGCTCCCAGTCCAGAACGCAACATTCGGCGCGGAGATACCGCCCGCCGTTGTAAAACTACCCCCCACTACTACCTTCGGATCAGGGCTTTCTGGGATAAATGACATTCCACTTGGAGGGCTTAAAGCATATACGGTACCATTTAGACCACTTCCTAGAGCTGACCACGACGAGCCGTTCCAAGCCGCTACGCGGTTGGCTGCATTTCCTCCTGCCGTAGTAAATGCACCGCCAGCTACAAGGTAGCCGTCTCCCGTATCCAGGAGAGAGTTTACATCTCCATTTACACCCGTTCCGACTGCCGACCACGTCGTACCATTGTATTTAGCAATATGATTGGCAGAAATAAAGTTACCGGTTTGCGTCACCGTAGGTGCAGGTGCCGAAGGTGAACCAGGAGGGGCTCCCCATGTTTCGAAACCAGGCGTAACCGACCAGGGCCCAGTTGGGCTATCGGCAGTATAAAGCGGCCCCCACAGATCGCCATCTAAATAAAAGTGAGCACCGCCATAGCCAAGATCGCCGTAGCGCAAATAATGGCTAGTATCCGTCCCGTCCTTTATGTAGTATGCTGCCCTATCGCCGGCACCAATCATATTACAAGCGCTACCTTCGCATAATTTGTAAACACCGTCGTAGCTAGGACTCCCAGCGCCTGAAACCGTGTATTCTTTTTGTCCAACTTCAGTAAAACTACCCCCTACATATAAATCACTGCCGTACACCGCCAAGGCCTTAACGCCACCGTCCATATGGGCATTTTTGACTCCCGCAATATTAGCACCATCATACGTAGTCAGGTATGGATACCTAAGATCCATCGGTGATCCAGACCCAGTGTATAGTCCGCCAAGAAAGAGTTTGCTATCGTAATTTGCAAAAGCGCTAATCGAGACCACGCCCTGTGAGCAAGATGGCCCACCGCTTACTCCAACTATAGAAGAGCCAACTACTTTAGCGAGAGACGAAGCACCACCGTCCACCATACAGATCGAGTCATCATAGCCTCCGACATAAAGGTCTGAGCCCAAAGACCCAATCGAATAATCCATATGCTCGCCCGCACCACTGCCAGATGCAACCGATTCCCAGCTAGCTCCGTTTAGCTTAAATAACCCCGACGTACTCCCAAGAAATGCGCCATAAAGTTCGCCGCCAATAACCGCCGATGCCTTCATGCTCGTGCTACCAGCAACTTCGCTTGCTACGCCCCAAGACCCGCTGGTAGCGTTCGCGGTTATCGGAGAAGTCGCCTGATGCGACAAAATACCTAGTGATGCCAGAATAGCTATATACGCAAATAAAATGGCAATATGAACACTCTTCGCGTGGCGCCACAGGTGCCATTTGTAGTACCAGGAATATTTCATCCTTAATTTATTGTGTAAGGGAATTAATCCCGGAACGGTTGTTCTGGTGCTATTTTGGATCTTGACAATATCCTGATCAATCAAAAGCAAATCCTCCTTGGGCATATTAGGTATAATTATATCAAAGAAAAACCCAAGATTACACAAGGGAAGAATAAGCCTACTTGAGTTCTTCGAGTCCTCGATTCAAGATAGGATCATTAGAAGCAAAAAGTGCATTATCGGGTTCTTTGATCTCAATGTCAGGAGTGATACCGTCTTTATCAATGCTATTGCCCTTTGGCGTCAGCCATTTGGCTACGGTAATCTTGGCCGACGAACCGCCGGGCAGGCTCTCTAATTGCTGGACCGTACCCTTGCCGAATGTTTTCTCGCCAATGATTTTGCCCCGACCAGAATCCTTTATCGCTCCAGCTAGGATTTCCGCCGCCGAAGCGCTACCGCCATTGACCAGAACAACTATTTTCGAATCTTTTAGTATCCCCTGACCCGACGTTTTTAGCTCGTCGCGGGAATTTTTACCCTGTTCGATGACGACAACTTGGCCTTCGCCGAGTATCTCCCCAGCAATAGAAACCGAAGAATCCAGAAGTCCGCCGGGATTAGAACGTAAATCGAGCACGACTTTATCAATTTTTTTGTGTTTTATTTGGATTGCGGCATCATGAAATTCACTGACACTGTCAGTACCGAATTCATTAAGTTTCAAGATGGCGACATCGCCCTTGAACTGCAAATCAACCGTTTCGACATTTATCTTAGCCCTTGTGATTTTAAATATAAGCGGCTCTGACTCCCCTTCGCGAACAACCTCTAAAATAACCTGCGTCCCTTCTTTTCCGCGAATCTTCGAAACCGCCTCGTCTAACGTCATGTTGGTCGTATCCTGGTCGTCAACTTTTATAATTAAATCTTTAGGTTTAAGCCCAGCTTTTTGGGCTGGACTGTCTTTGAGCGGAGCAATAACGGCCGGGTATGAATCTAGGATGCCTATTTGCACGCCAATTCCCTCAAGCGAACCACTCAATTCATCCTGAAATTCTTTGTTTATTTCGGGAGTTAGAAAAGCCGTATATGGATCACTCGTTGAACCGAAGGCCCCCTGTATCGCCCCATAAAGTAATTTTTGTGAATCAACATCACCTACATAGTCCTGCTGCAGTTTCTCGTAGGCCTGCCAAAAAAGACTGAAGTCGACATTGGCTGGTTTGCCTTTATTTTCATTAAAAAACGTATTTGAGCGCCCAGTGAAATATCCGTTGCCAAGCCCAAATCCAATAAATCCAGATATTAAAACAGCTGCCACAAGAGAAATTACGAAATATTTTTTTACACGATTTTGATTTGACATAAAATCAGAATTAGTTGTTAAAGATTAAAGTAAAAGTTTTTAAAGAGCATTGCAACGGTGACAGGACCAACTCCGCCTGGAACAGGCGCAATATTTTTCGAAGTCGGCCAACTCTCGTCGTATACAATGTCTCCCTTGATCTTACCCTCCTCAGAAACCGTGGAGGCATCAATAATTGTCGCGCCATCTTTGAATTCTTCCTGTTTGAATTCGCGCCCACCGCCAGTTGAAACTACGGCAATATCCGCATCGAACAATATTTTTTCGTAACCTGCATCATTCTTCTCCAAAATTCTTACGTCTAAATCCTTATTTTTGAAAAAATTAAAAAGCGGTTGTCCAACCAAAAAGCCACCACCAACGATGATAATTTTCTGCCCTTGAATTGGTATTTTATAAAAATCCAATAATTCCACGATAGCCAAAACCGTTGGCGGAACACAGCTAAAGTTCTGTGATTGCAAAATATAATGAAAGCCGTCGATATCCTTTTGCCAGGCTACCGATCCTGCAATTTTCAGCCGATCGATATGACTTGGCAATGGAATCTGCACGATAATTCCCCTGATCAAATCGTCTTGATTAAGCTTCTTAATCTCGCTGATTAATTCCTGTTGGCCAATCTGTTCATCAAATTTAGCCAATAAAAACTGCACTCGCAGTGTATCAGCCATCTCCTTTTTTTTAGAAACATAAAGAGTGCTGACCGGATCGCTTCCAACTTGAACCACAGCCAGCTTACCTTCTGGCACCTTCTGCGACGCCAAATCATCGGCTATTTGATGTGCTAATTTTCTTCCGTCTAAAATCATATTAGTTTGCAAACTCCACAACAATAATTTTTCCAAAATATCTTACGTCTAAAACCGCTATCCCTATTCGGCGAAAAACCGGAGACTCAATATTAGCACGATGTCCCTTCGAATTCATCAGTCCTTCCTGGGCGACCAAAACCGTTGGGGCAAAAGCCAGGTTTTCACCAAAATAATCAAACTCGATAGACATACTTTTAGCCCGCGCATCAGGAGTATTGCCAAGCTTATCCGTGTGTGCAAAATTACCCGAAGCCAATATCTCCGAAGCATAACTTCTGGCCAATATACTTAGGGACTCATCTTTTACTAAAGCAGCTTGACCCGCACTAGTTCTTGCTGAGTTAGTTAAGTCAAAAAGCAAAAATTCATCTTTAGCGGAAATTTCACTTTGGGTGGTGCGTGGAATATCTAGCTTAATTACCGTATTATCTTCCTCTGGCACCAGAATGGCCTGCGACAATCGCGGAGAAATTGATCTGAGGTAATCTTCTTTAAATGTTTTGGCCGGGTTTCGGTCGCGAATAAAAGTTATCATCCTTGAGTTGTAGACAAGGTCGATCGCACTCGGGCTAAGTAGGAACTGTGGAAGTACGCCGCTCAAGAAAACGGCAAAAACAAAACCATACAAACCACCAATCAGCAAGCCCGCAATTCTAAAGTAAATAGAACGAAATTTTGCTTTAGGTAAGGCAGGAAGTATTAAGCTGAATAGAAGCCCCCAGAAGATAATGATTAAAAAAGTATATATGACAAGCGGCGTGTAAACATTTTCCTTATACCCAAACCTCTGCGCTAAATTCACCGCTGAATTCAACAGCAGGCTCGATCCTATAAACGCCAACACGAAACTGACGAAAGATTTAATCGTTTTTAGCGGATCGCCAAAAAAGGCGAAAAGGGCGAAAGCAACAACAAGAAACAATGCGATTATATCGACAATATTCATTGGTTTAATTATATCTTAAAACATGACTCTGTCGACAAAAAAACTTAGCGAGAAGTTTGGTATTTTTCGATTGCAAGTCTGAGCGCTTGATCGCCAAGGATTGAGCAATGAATTTTTCGCTTTGGGAGTCCGCCCAGTGCCTTAATTATTTCTTGTGCCGTTAATTTTTTAGCCTCTTCCAAAGTCTTGCCAATTGCCATCTCAGACAGGATACTGGTGGCGGCAATGGCCGAGGCGCAGCCGAAAGTTTTCCATTTTAGATCAATTATTTTGTTTTCCCTAACTTTTATCCAAATTTTCATGACATCGCCGCAAGCAGGAGAACCAATCTCGCCAAGGACATCAAAATCTTCTTGGTTATATCTTTCGGTCATGACATTGCGGGGATTGAAAAAATGATCCTCAACCGTTTTCGAGTAAACCCAGCCCTCGCCTTCGATATCGCTGACGTCAAATTTATTTGTCATAAATTGCACTTATTTGTCTTAACTGTCTTACAATCCTCTTGAGTGCCAGGACTGTTTCTCTTACTTGCTTTACAGTATTTTCCCGACCCAACGTTAGTCGTAAGCTACTATGAGCAGCCTCTTCGCTTTTTCCCAAAGCCATAATTACGTGCGATGGCTGCAGCGAGGTGCTCATGCATGCTGAACCGGTTGAGACTGCAATACCTGCCTTATCAAGATACAAGACGAAAGCCTCTCCCTCAACACCATCAAAAGTGATGTTTACATTGTTAGGTAATCGATTTTTTCTTGAGCCATTCAAATGCGAATCTTCAATTTTCAAAAGCTCAGTGATTAAATAGTCGCGAAGTTTAAGTTCGTTTTTAGAGTCGTGCTTTTTGATAATTCTGGCTGCTTCGGCAATACCAACAATATAGGGAACATTCTCGGTACCTGGACGAAGTGATTTTTCCTGATGACCACCAAAAATAATAGGTGAGATTTTGACCCCATCTTTAACATAAAGAACCCCGACTCCCTTTGGTGCGTAAATTTTGGAGCCGTTAAAAGTCAGAAGGTCGACGCCAAGCTTTTCGACATTCATCTCAAGATATAAGGCACCCTGGCAGGCATCGGTGTGAAAAAGAGGTAGGGTTGATTTCTTGAAATCACTAATTATTTTGGAAATTTTGGTAATCGGCTGGATAGTACCAATTTCATTGTTTGCATACATAATTGAAACTAGAATAGTATCGGCGCTTAACTCCCTTTTGAGCTGACTTAGACTGACAATGCCATCGCTGTCTACATCTAAATAAGAGACGCGAAAACCTTCTCTCTCCAGCTGTCGACAACTGTTTAAAACAGCCGAATGCTCGATCTTTGAAGTAATAATATGCCCCTTGCCGACACTTCTAGCTACTCCTAAAATAGCAATATTGTCAGACTCCGTGCCTCCGGAGGTGAAAATGATCTCGCTTGGCGATGCCCCTAGGAAATCAGCGATGGTCTGCCTTGACTGATCAATCGCCTTTTTAGCTTCCCTGGATGTTTTATACATCCCCGAGGGATTGCCAAAAACATCATTAAAATAAGGCGTCATCTTTTTGACAACTCCCGCGTCTACAGGGGTAGTAGAGGCGTGGTCTAAATAAATAGAATTATGAATCATAAAGTTGAATTATGGCTTAATACACGATACCTAAACAGGCGGGTTTATTCAACCTTCATAGTTCCAATGATCTTGTCGAGTTTTTCGATGCATTCGTCGCAGCGATTTTCCTTCTCCGGTTTCTTTCCCTTGGGGGAAATCATCGCCACCGGGCGCGAATAGCGCATTACCTCGTAAACTTCCCCCCCTTCAACATCCTTCATGACTGCAGAAATCTGCGCCTGAAGCTGATTGATATTGATTGTTTTCATTAGGAAGTTTCCTTATTAACCTTGCTATCCCTCCAATTTATATAACATTATACATATCTTGAAAAATGTCAAG
>Ga0247841_10010847_pt1 | contig 12290 bp, 12 predicted proteins | sample LaCruzMarch2015__2_FD_192410 | JGI IMG/M metagenome (GOLD analysis project Ga0247841, IMG submission 192410) | Freshwater microbial communities from meromictic Lake La Cruz, Castile-La Mancha, Spain - LaCruzMarch2015_18m | ecosystem: Environmental > Aquatic > Freshwater > Lake | place: Spain... | reverse complement strand
TAAAAAAGTGATTTTAGAATGGAAGGAACAGTAAAGTTTTATAACTTCAAGAAAAGATTTGGTTTCATAACAGGAGAAGACGGTAAGGACTACTTCGTACATGAAACAGGAATCATACAAAAGGGTTCTGTAAGAGACGGAGCTAAAGTAACATTTGAAGTTGTAACAGATGATAGAGGAGCAAAAGCAACAAACGTTAACGTAGTTTAAACTCTATTGTTTAAAGAACTTACGAATAATTTTTTAGATGATTCTTTCCTCTTTTAAAAAAAGCTTCATCTAATATCTTTTTTTTTATTAATCTTAATAAAATTATAACCTTAGTTATAACTATAGCTTGTTTTTCTTATTTTTTCTTTCTTGCTCTTCAAGTATATCAAGTTGAAGTTTTTGTATTTCAAGTAGTCTTTGCCATTGATCTCTTGTTAAGTGATCAAGCTTTTCATGTATGTGTCTTATCTCAAGCTCAGCTTTTAGATTAATCTTGTAATCGTTCTCAGATCTTAGTCTATCCTTTTGTTCTTTCCTGTTTTGGCTCATCATAATAATTGGTGCTTGAATTGCAGCAAGACAAGATAAGATTAAGTTTAAAAGAATGAATGGATAAGGATCATATGGTTTTGTCATTATAAGGCTTGTGTTAATTATTATCCAAATAACTAAAACAATAAAGAAAGAACAAATAAATCCCCAAGAACCTCCGAAGGTTGCAACCTTATCAGCTATTCTTTGTCCTCTTGAAAGTCCTTTCTCGTCTAAGCTAAGTTCCTTAACAAGAGATTCTTGATCAATCATGCTTTTTACAACTTGCTTATCAATCTTAGTTATTTCTCCTTTTTCTTTCTTTAAGAGATCTTCCATGTATTGATATCTATATTTTTTATATTCTTCTCTTGAAATATAATGAGTATTATTAAATTCAGGATATTTTCTTTTAATAAGTTCAATTACTTGTGGATTAATTAAGTCATAAGGAACTGCGTCTATTATCTTAATTTGCTTTTTAGTAATATAACAAACTACGTTTATTTCTTTTTTTGTTTCCATAATTTAATCCTTAAATATATAATCTATGTATTGATTATCTATTATATCCAGAAGATAAATATTAATTTAAATGTATGGTTTTCTTATATATTTATAGATTAATTTTAAAAGTTGATAAATATGAAAATGAAAAGTATAGTTAATGTATTTAAGAAACCTAAAGAACCTTTAGTTAAGAAAAAACCAGTTATAAAACCAAAAAGAAAAGAATTAATTAAAAAATTTTTTGGGTATGAGTTCAATATTAAGAAAGAGATAAAGAAACCAACAGATCTTTTAAAAAAAGAAAAGCATATATTGGATAGACTAGTTCATGTTAAAGATAAATGTCAAAACCTAAACAACATGCACAATACATACAAGTTTATAAGAACATTAAAAGAAGAAGGAATAACTGCAAAAAACATAAGAGAATATACTAGATTATATCCAGAGCATATTTATAGTAAGTTAGGTAATATGGATTCAAAGGATAAAATGAAAATTTTATCTTTAATGGGATTTGATCTTGGTAAAATGGAAAGCATTAAAATATTTGATTTAGAATATAATCAACATATTCCTAGTATACGAGCAGAATTATATAAAAAATTTGGTTCTAATAAAGAAGCATTAAAAGAATTAAATAAATTTTATAGTTTAAGGCATATTGGAAAAGGTATTCCAATAAGAGAAATGCTTGAAACATTCCCAATTGATGCTATGCTTAGAGAATTTAGTTATGAAGAAATAAGAAATAGAATTAGTAGTATAGATGGTAGACTTCAAACTGATCACGGAGTTAGAAAGTTTGCAGAATTAATCTATAGAAAATAAATTATTCTTTAGTTTGGTACAGTTTTTACATCTTTTAAGTAAATCATCATAGCTTTTCTTTTTATTAACTTTGTGATTAATGTGTTTTTTAATGGTTGTAGAGGAAAAACTAATTTTTGGAAGAGGACTTTTATGATTAAAACCTCTTTTCTTCATTTCTTTTGATATTTCTTCATGTCTTAAGTAAATACTTTTAGGTTCAAGTAAATCATTTTTTATATATCCATCAATAGATATTCCTTTTTTAATTGTTCCAACAAACATGTGTATTTCAACATGTTCCCCTAAAAGATGCTTATCACACATCTTGCAAGTAGGCACCATCCACATTCTCATGATTAATCAGTTTTAAATATTTTCAATTAAAAATTAGAAAGAGCCTCTAGAGGGATTTGAACCCCCGACTTTCAGTTTACAAGACTGACGCTCTACCACTGAGCTATAGAGGCATATAACTTTTCTTTTACTAAACTAAAATACTCTTTTTAATTAAAAAAATAGTTATACTATAATATAATATATATAAGAAATCTTTATAAATAATTGGGTTCCTATCTTTTCATAAGGTGTGCTTATGGTAAGTGATTTAGATACTAAATTAGATGAAATATACTATAAGTATGGGTATGGATTTAATTCTTCAGAAATACAAAAGTTAAGAGAAATAACAACAAACCCAGAACTAACTAAATGGTTAATTTCTGCAATTGGAAGTTATTATTCAATTGCAAAAAAAAGATTAGGTACAAGTAATAAGATAACTATAACTGAAATTCTAGAAAGACTAAAACCATCAATAGAGTTTATGAAAAACAAGAAAAACCTAGAATCTATTAAACTTAATGATTATATTATTAAAACTGAGTATGGATTTCCAAAACATGTTGAAAATGTAATTGAATATAAAATTTATTCTAAAGAAAATAAGATTATTGGAACAATTGGTTTTGTTATCTCTAAAAATAAAAGAGGATCTTCTCAACTAATTATGAATCATCTTCAAGGACCAGAACCAAATATTAATACCTTGGAAACAATAAATAAATTAAGTAAAGATCTTGGCGCGTCTTGGAGAAACATAGTTATTAAGTTCTTAAGAAACTATGCACATAAGAATAAACTTAAGTTTGTTTATTTATTACCACGTGATTTTAATGCATCTTTACCTGAAAAAATGTATAGAACAGAATATAAGAGACAACTTAGAATGTATATTAATAGTGCATTAAAATCAGGTGTTCTTCCAGAAGAAATTGCATTTTCAAAAGTTCCAAAAAGAAGTGGAATGAAAATAAAAACCACTTTGAAAGCAACAGTTAAAGGAAAAAGTTTAAAAGAATTAAGAAAAATAAATGTTTATAAGTTGATTAAATAATAATTTTACATCTTATTTCTAAGTGCATCAACTGTGTTCATGTGCTCTGCTCTTCTTGCTGGAAGAACACCAGAAAGAATACCAGTAAGTAATGCAAGTCCAAGTCCAAGAAGAATAACTTCACCAGTAATTGCAATTGTTAGCATAGTGAAATTCTGAGAGAGTGCATACCATTCAACAGCCTTTGCAATACCAATCCCTAGTAATATACCAAGCACACCACCAATAAAAGAAAGAATTATTGATTCTGAAATAAATATATAATTAATATCCTTTGGGTGTGCACCAATTGCTTTAAGTACACCGATTTCTTTAGTTCTTTCAAGAACAGAAGTATAAATTGAATTCATTATTCCAATTGCACCAACTACAATTGATATTCCTGCTATTGCTGTTAAAATAATCTTAAGAACATTAAGGATACTTTTAATAATTTCAAGAATTTGCGTTGCAGTTATTACTATAAATGTGTTTTTTTCATGTGTTTTTTCAAGTTTTTTAACAATCTTATCTTTAATAAGTAAAATATCATCAAGTGGATTTGTTTTAATAAATATTTCATCTACTTGATCTTCAAGCTCATAAACTTCTTGTGCCATTTCTCTTGTCATATAAATGGAACTATCATCTTGTTCATTTCCAATGTATTCCATTATGCCTACCACTTTAAAATCAAGGTTATCAACATTTATTGTATCTCCAACCTTTATCTTACGTTTAAACATATCATCAGCAACTAGTGCACCAATAATTATTTTTCTTCCTTCTTTATTAGTAAGACCAGTACCAGCACGAAGCTTCATATTCATTATTTCAATTGTTTTATCTGCTTGGTCTTCTTTTACAATATAAACTGTTTTATATTGTTCTTCATTAGCAAACTCAAGCTTACTCATCTTAAATGAAAAAGGTATTACTTCTGTTACTCCAGATATTTTTTCAATATTTTTCGAGTCTGAAAGAGTAAGCTTTACATCATCTCCAAGCCTTTGAGATTCACCCATAGGCCCACTCATTCCTCCCCCTCCAAAATTAATAGGAACAACCATAATTGTATTTGTTCCCATTTGGTTAAATTGTCCTTCAATTGCATTAAATAAACCATCGCTTAATAGCACGAGAGCAATAACTGCTCCGATTCCAATCATAACTGAAAGAATTGTAAGACTTGATCTAAGTCTTCTTCTTACAATGTTTTTTAAAGTAAGACTAGTTAATGATTTATATTTTTTTAAACTCATATTTAAATTAATTATTTTAGTTTTTTAAATTTAGAGAAAATAAAGGTGAAAAGAAGTAGAACCTTACTTCTTTCCTTTCTTAACTATTCCAAACAATCCTCCAAATGCAGGTTTGAATACTACTCTTATTAACCATTTAATTATTAGGATTAATATAGCAATACCAACAATTATTCCAAGTATTGTTAAAATTAAAGTAATAATACTTGATATACTATTTTTACCTGTACTTGATTCAACTATATTTATGTTAATAGTCTTTGACATTGTTTGTTCTATTAAACTACTATCTTTATAGTGTACAATTATTGTTAAAGGATATTCTCCTTTATCAAGTGCAAATGTTTTAAACTTTAATTCAACACTATCATAGTTGTTTTTCTCAATAGAACCTATGAAATAATTTCTTATGTTGTTTGATATTGGTGTTTGTACTTCTACAAAAACAGATTCAGAATCTATGTTTCCTGTATTATATATTTCAAGAGATAAGGTTTCATCTGAATTTGAGCTTAATGTGTTATCTCCATTAGATCCAATTGTAAGAACATTAATTATCATTTTTGGCTCATCTTTAATTTCAAGACCAATACTTCTTACTAAATTATGATCTCCATCAGAATCTTTGAATGTAATTGTTATTGGAAGAGTATAGTTCTTTTTAATTGCGTCCTTTGAAACTGTTGCTTGGAAATAGAATGTGTTTGTTGCATCAAGGCTTAGTTTATCAAGATATTGTGTTTTAAGATTTAATATTTTTACAAAATCATCAGCTGAATCTCCAAGTGTAACAAATATATCTGTTGCATCTTTCTTTCCTATGTTTTTAATAGTTAAGTCTATGTTTGATGTTCCTCCAACTGTTGCTTTTTCAATATTTGAAGAAACAATATCAACTATTGCAGATGAACCAGATACATCAATTTCATAAGTAAAGACATTTGTTAAATCATAGTCTCCTCTCTTTGCTCTAAATTCTAATTCATATGTTCCTGTGGTTGTTTGGATTTCTGTTCTTAATTTATATTTAATAATTGTTGTTGCGTGTGGTGCAAGTACTCGTATTGTTCCAGTTGAATTAAAATCAATTACAGTAAATGGATATTTAGATTTTAATTCATAACTTATATTATTTGCTTCAGCGTTACCTGTGTTTGTTAGCTGAATCCAAAGCTCAAATTCTTCCCCTGAAAGAACAGGATTTGGACTGTAATTGTATGTATCTGCATCAAGATTTGAATTGTCGTTTGTTCCTGTTGCAAAATACAATGGAGTTAATATAAGCATAAATGCAAAAAGCATAATGCTTATTACGATTTTTTTGTTCATATTTTATTTCACCTTTAATTTCTCATTTTTATTTATTATTATCTTTATTTGTATTCATTTTTTATTCTTCATGAAGCGCATCAACTGCTTCTTGTTTTGATGCTCTGTATGCTGGCAAAAAACCAGAAAGTAAACCAAGGATAAATGAAAATCCAAGTGCAATTAAAACTATATTTAAATTAAATGCAATGGCTAGATTTGTTCCAAGCTGACTACCTATAAAATTAACTCCAAAGGCAAGTAAAAACCCTCCGATTGTTCCAAGCACACCACCAATGAGTCCAATTAATCCTGCTTCTAAAAGAAATATGTTTAATATATCTTGTCTTTTTGCACCAATTGCTTTTAGTACACCAATTTCTTTCCTTCTTTCAAGAACTGAAGTGTACATTGAATTCATAATCCCTATCCCTCCCACAAGTAAGGAAATAGATGCAATTCCAACAACAACAATTGAAACAATATTTAACATATCTTCTCTGTCTTTGCTTGCTTTTGATGGAGTAGTTATATCAAAATCAGTCTCGCCTCTGAATCTTTCAAGTCTTTCTTCTATCTTTGTTCCAGCTATATCCACATCTTTTCCATCTTTTACAATCGCAAAGATTGAATCAACGCTTGTTTCACTTGCTCCTGTTATTTTTCTTAAAGTCTCAATTGGCATATAACAATTTCTATTTGTTTGACTGTTTCCTGTGTCTTTTAAAATACCAATAACTTTATATTTTTCATTATTAATTTCTACCTCGGATCCTATATCTATTTCCTTCTTAAATCCACTACTTTCAAGACCCATAGGATTTGGTGTATTATTGCTAGTTGTATCAATTACATAAAAATCATAACCCATGATTATTTCTTTTGCTTTTTGAGATGCAGGTAATCTACCTTTAAGTAATTCTACATTATCCTGCTTGAATATTTCTTCCATTTGAGTTATGTCATACCCAGTAACTGTTAAAAATTTACTTTCTCCATTATACTTAATTAATAATCCTGAATTAATCTTTCCAATAACTTCTTCTATATCACTAATCTTTTTAATTTCTCTAATATCATTTATTGTAAGCCCTTTGTTTGTTTCAGCACCAAGCGCATTTAATTTAGAGTTAATAGTAATCTTTTGTGCACCAAGTTTATCAAACTCACTTGAAATTGAATCTTTTAAACCTTGAGATAAAGACATTAATGAAACTATTGCAAGAACTCCAACAATTATACCTATAATAGTTAACCAACTTCTAAGCTTTCTACGTCTTAGATTATTTATAACAAACAAAGGTAATTGTTTCATGTTTTTTTCAGTTTATATTCTTGCTTTATTTGCGGAATCTGTAATTATTTTTCCGTCTTTTAAAAATATATTTCTTCTTGCATGCTTTGCAACTCCAGGATCATGAGTAATAATTATAATAGTGTGTCCATCTTTATTTAGTTTTTCAAGAAGTTGAATTATTTCAAGACTTGATTTTGAATCAAGAGCACCTGTTGGTTCATCAGCTAGTATGATTTCTGGATTGTTTGCAAGAGCTCTTGCAATTGCAACTCTTTGTTGTTGTCCACCAGACAATTCATTTGGTTTATGATCTATTCTTTCATGTAATCCAACAAGACCAAGTAATGCTTTGCATCTATTAATGTGATCATCATCTCCATCTTCTTGGAAAAGAACAGGAAGATTTACGTTTTCAAGAGCTGTAAGAGTTGGGATTAAGTTAAACTCTTGGAAAACAAAACCAATTGATTTTCCTCTAATGTGTGCAAGTTCATCTTCTGTTTGAGTTGAGAGTTTTTTATTATTAATTAGTACTTCTCCTTTGGTTGGAAGATCAAGAGCACCTATTATGTGCATCATTGTTGACTTACCAGAACCAGATGCTCCCATAATAGAAACAAACTCTCCTTTCTTAATTGTAAGAGTGACTCCATCAAGAGCATGTACTTCATTATCTCCCATTTTGTATGTTTTATAAACATCTTTAAGTTCAACAACGTTTTGAGATATCATAATTTATCACGAATAATTATTTTAATTAAAAGGAGAATTTAAATATTTTTTGGGCCTTATATAATATATTATATATCAATTTATTTATAAATTGATTTGCAGAATATAAAAAACAAGAAAATAGAGCATTTTTATGAGTACAATATTAACTGGATTACTAACTTTAAATCAAATTATATTAGGAAACACATTAAGACAATATCTCTGGTTTGTTATAATGATACTTATTGGGTTTGCCTCAACAAAGATAATTGTATGGGTAACTAAATATATATTAATTAATCTTGCAAATAAAACAAAAAACAAGATTGATGATATATTAGTTTCTATTCTTGAAAAACCAAGACCATTTCAATTAATTATAGTTACGTTATTCTTTAATATTGGAATTAAATACTTGGTTATTTCAGATGGTTTGCAAAGTGTAATTACAAAGTTATCATTTGTTATTTATGTACTTGGTGCTTCATTATTTGTAATTAAATTTATAATTGGACTTATTAGAGAATATATTGAAGTATATGCAGAAAAAACAGATAGTAAGTATGATGATCAAATGATTCCTTTATTAAAATCATTAACAAAGGTTGTTATATTTGTTTTTGCAATATTAGTAATCCTAGCTCACTTTGGGTACAATGTTAATGCTCTTATTGCTGGACTTGGAATCGGAGGTATTGCAATTGCTTTTGCTGCAAAGGATATTTTAGAAAATTTTATATCTGGAGTTACGATATTTACTGAAAAACCATTTAAGGTCGGAGATATTGTAAAAAACAATGAGGTTAATGGAACTGTTGAAGAAATTGGGATTAGATCTACAAGAATGAGGACATTTGATAATACACTTATAGTTGTTCCAAATAGCAAGTTATCTATGCAAGCAATAGAAAACTATACTGAAAGAAAAACTAGAAGAGTTGTTATGAAACTTGGGCTTGTGTATGATACATCAACTGCAAAACTTGAAAAAGCAAAGAAATTAATAAAAGAAATACTAAAGTCAACATCAAAAATATCTCACACATTCTATGTTACCTTTGATAAATTCAATGATTTCTCATTAGATTTAGAAGTGATTTATTATGTTGAAGAAATGGATTATGAAAAATACCTTATAATTAAGGATAAAATAAATTTTGAAATTAAAAAGAAATTTGAAAAAGAAAAAATTGAATTTGCATATCCTACACACACAATTATTACAAAAAAATAGATGTATTTAAATGCGTAAAATTACTCCTGAAGAAGAATATGAAGATCCAAATGATTTTTATACAAAAGAAGAAGCAGAAAGATATGATCAATCAAGTGGAATGAGAAAAACACAAGAAGAAATAACATCTATTCTTCTTGCTCTTTTAGATACTCAGCCAAATTTGGAAGATAAGATACTAGATATTGGATGTGGTACTGGATTTTCTCTTACCTATCTTAAATCTTTAGGATATAAGAATTTGGTTGGAATTGATCCTGCAAAAGAAATGATAAATCTTGCAAACAAAAAAGAATTAAATGTTTTTATGGGTGGATTTTTTGATTTAAATAAATTACCTTTAGAAAAAAATAGTTTTGATTTAATAATTTCTGTTTCTGCTCTTCAATGGGTGATTTCAAATAAAGAAGAAATGGAAATAAAGAATATAATTAAGAAGATTGGGAAGGATATGTTTAATCTTCTTTCGAAAACTGGAGTTTGTGTTATTCAGTTTTATCCAAAAGATATAAATATTTTTGAAATGGTTGCATCTGCATTTGAAAGATGTAATTTTTCTGTTAGTAAATTTGTTTATAATGAAAAATCTATTAAAAAAAGAAAGTTTATACTTGTTTTAAATAAAAAACTTGTTTGAAATAATCTTTTCTCTGTATAATTTAGCTATTTTGTTGTTAATCAAATCATTTTTTCTATTTAGTATTGTTTTCAAAGTGATTAGTTTTATAATCATTATTGGTTATAATAGTAAACTACGAATTTTTTTAAAATATTTAATTTAAAATTAGGTGATGATAATATGGATAATTTAAATAACAGATATACAAATAAAAAAAATAAATTTATTAAATGGGGTATTGTTCCAACTATCTTAATTGTTGTGATTGCATTCTTTGCATTTACTTATTTTAATAATTTACAAACAGTTAATGCAGCTGCAATTAATGGATATCAATCAAAATCTATTATTTGGGATAATAATTATACGCCAGAGAATCAAGATTATATTAATAGACAAGTTGAGATGAGAATAATATCTTGAATCTCATTAATATTTAATTTTTCATATGAAAAATAATTAAATAACCTTATTTAACTTTAGTTAGTTAAAATTAGCCTAGTTTCTAAGTAAACCTCTTATTAAGCACAGTAATTATTTACAGTTAATGGTTAATAATCCAACCAAATATCTTAATTTTCTTTAATTTTCTAAACAAATAGGTTTATAAGTATTACAAACTACCTATAGTAATCTATCTTATAGATATAATTAATAGGATAGTCTTTTAATAAAAAAAATTTTTAAAAAAAATTGTGAAATAAAGGTGAAAAAATGGAAAATTTAAATCCAAAATATACAAACAAAAAAAAGAAGCTTATTAAATGGGGTATTGTTTCAACCATTATAATCGTTGTAATTGCATTTTTTGCATTTGCATACACTGATGGTAAGCAAACAGTTAATGAACCAGTAGTCAGTTGGGTTTCTCACACTGAATATTGGAGAGATGATAGTGCCTCAACAATAGTAAGACTTGCAGATTTTAGAGGAGATCCATATACTGTGGACTCTTGTAATGTAACCATCTTAAGACCAGATAAGAGTACATTCGTTGATAATCAACCACTTGCTTTATCAAATATCGCAGGTAACTGGTATAGAACAGACTCACTTGTTGGTGCTCCACTTGGAACATACGAACAAGAAGTAACTTGTGTTAAAGGAGCACAAACAATCAAAACCTCTCAATCATTCCACTTAAATCCAGCTTTAGAGCAGGTTAAGATAGTTACTGAAAAGGTAGACGCACTTGATGCTAACCTTGGAGCAGTAAATGTTTCTTTAAGTGCAAAGATTGCAGATACAAATCAAACATTAACAACAAATATAGCAAACATGAATACAAACTTAAATAACTTAGTAACAGATGTTAATACAGGTGTTACTAGCCAATTAGCTGAAGGAATTAATACACTTGGAACACAATTAAATGATGTTAACATAAGTATTACTGGAACTGTTACAACAACAGGCCAAGAATTACAAACAAGTATAAGCACATCAAACACATCACTTACAAGTTTATTAAATACAGTTAACACAAACCTTTCAACTCAAATGTTAGATTCATTCAATGCAGAAACTGCACAATTAGCAGATGTTAATTTAACAATCATGGCAAAGGTTGCAGAAACAGGACAAATTATTACTACAAACTTAAGCGATGTTAATGCATCAATGACAAATATCTTAAACACAGTAAACACAAACCTTTCAAACCAAATGGGTTCTGAATTTACTACTCTTGGAAACAACTTAGAAGATATTAACTTAAGTTTAGATGGAAGAATGGTTGCTACAGGTGATTCTATTAACGCACACTTAACAAACGTTGATACATCTTTAACAAACCTTTTAAATACAGTTAATACAAACCTTTCAACTCAAATGACAACTAAATTTGCTGAACTTTCTGCTCAATTAGAAAACGTAAATTTAAGTTTAAATGCAAAAGTTGAAGCAACTGGTGATGAGATAAACACAAACTTAACAAACGTTAATACAAACTTAACAGATATCTTAGATGCATTAAACGTAAGTTTATCAAGCCAGATCACAAACCAATTTAATAACACAAATGCTTTAATTGCACAAAAGTTCTTAGATTCAAATAATTTCTTAAGTGCAAGACTTGATAGTTTAGAAGTTAGCGTTAATGGACAAGTAGTAACTACAGGACAAGAAATCAAATCAGATTTATCAGATGTTAATTCATCTTTATCAAATATGATTACAAGCCTTGTTGCTGGAGACTTAAATGCTCAATTAAACGTAATGCTTGAACAATTATCAACACAAGTACAAAGCGTTAAGGATGATACTACATGGCTTACAATACATGCTATGAATGACACAGATAGAGCAGCAATTGACCAAAGATTTTTAAATATTGATGGAAACATTGCTTTACTTGAACAATTTTGTTCAAATCCACAAACAGATTCAAGTACATTGTGTCAAGAAATATATAATATCAAAGCAGCAGCTGTAATAATGCACGATGAACAAGTAGCAAGACTTGATGAGATAGATAATACAACAACAAACACCTGGAATTATATGACAGGTAATTTATCTACAAGAATTGATTCATTATTAACAGACATTGGTATCATAAAAGCACAAACAACAGACATCAATTCAACAGCTCACCAAATACTTGACAATCAAGAAAGTCAGATTGATGTTAGAATAAT
>Ga0247841_10010842_pt1 | contig 12296 bp, 10 predicted proteins | sample LaCruzMarch2015__2_FD_192410 | JGI IMG/M metagenome (GOLD analysis project Ga0247841, IMG submission 192410) | Freshwater microbial communities from meromictic Lake La Cruz, Castile-La Mancha, Spain - LaCruzMarch2015_18m | ecosystem: Environmental > Aquatic > Freshwater > Lake | place: Spain... | reverse complement strand
CTCGCGCAAGGCCTGGAACGATGCACGGGCCGCCGCGGCTCAGGTGGAGCAGGCCCGGGGCTACTTCCTGCCTACCATCACGGGCACGGCCAGCGGCGCGCGCCTGGGACTGGCGGCGGAGCCGGACAGCTTCGATTACGATTATCTTCAATATGGGCCCGGGTTACAGCTTGATTATCTATTGCTCAATTTCGGTGGCGGCCGCGGGGCGGCCGTGGAACAGGCGCTCCAAACGGTCTATGCCGCTAATTTTACCTTTAACCAGTCCATCCAGAATGTCCTCTTGTCCGTGGAGACAGCCTACTATGGTTTGGTCAGCGCGCAGGCATTGGTGGAAGCGGCGGTTGCAAGCGTCAAGGATGCCAAGCTGACGCTGGACACCGCTCAGGAACGCAATAATGCCGGGGTAGGCACGATCCTGGATGTGCTCCAGGCGCAGGCCGGTTATGACCAGGCACGCTACCAGCTGGCCGGCGCCAAGGGCCAGCTGACCATTGCCAAAGGCCAGCTTGCACAGTCCCTGGGATTGCCGGCCGATACGCAGGTGGAAGTACAATCTCCAGCCAACGATATCCCTGGGGGCTTGAGCCGGCAGGACATGCGACGCCTGATTGACGAGGCCCTTGATCGCCGCCCGGATATCTCCGCCCTGCGCGCCAACCTGGCCGCGAAAAAGGCGGCAATTACCGTAGCCGGTTCCGCAAACTGGCCCTCGATTTACCTCAATGGCGCCTTGAACCGCGATTTCTATGATGTCTATAGCGGGGATTTCCAAGATAATGACTGGTCCTATAACGCGGGGCTCAATTTGAAATGGACGCTTTTCGATGGACTGCGCACGGTCAACGCCAAGCGCGCCGCCGCCGCGCAGGCGGATGCCGCGCGCGATCAATTGGCGCAGGCGGAATTGGCGGCCAGCGCCGTGGTTTGGAACTCCTATGCCGCCTATGAAACCGCCCTGGAAAAAAATGTCTTCAGCCTGGCCTATCTGAATAGCGCCTCGGCCTCTTATAATCTGGCCCTGGATAGTTATTCCAACGGGCTCAATTCGATGCTCGATGTGATCAGCGCCGAAAGCCGCCTGGCCCAGGCGCGCCAGCAGAATATTACCGCGCGGCAGGACGCCTTCACGGCCCTGGCGAATCTGGCTTATGCCGTCGGCCGGTTGGAAAGAGGCGGTGTTGGCCGTGGTCCGGACCTTTTCTTAAACAGCGCCATAAAGGATCAGCCATGAACCAAACTATTCGTTTCGCCGGTTTTATTGCGATCTGCAGCAGTTTGATTTTAACCTTGACCGCTTGCGGCGGGCGCGGGAGCGGCCAGCAGCAAATGCCGCCCACGGCGGTGCAAACCGCAGTGGCCGAAAAAATGGATTCGCCGGTGGTTATTAACGCTTTCGGGAATACCAAGGATCAAGTTAGTATTGATGTGGTGCCGCAAGTTTCCGGTCGGCTCCAGCAGACCTTTATCCTGGATGGCGCCGTGGTAACCAACGGCCAGCCCCTGTTCCTGATCGAAACCAGCGATTATACGAATCGGGTACGCCAGGCCGTGGGCACCGTGGCCGCGGATCGGGCCGAGCTGGAATTGTGTCGCCTTACCCTGGAACGCAACCGCCCGTTGCTTGCGAAAAACATGGTCTCGGCGGAGGCGTTCGACACGCTTAAGACCAAGCTGGATTCCACCGCGGCCAAACTGCAGATTGACGAGGCGGTCCTCGACCAGGCCTGGCTGGATCTCTCGCGCTGTATGGTCACCTCCTCGATCAACGGGGTTTGTTCCAAGCGCTTCCTGGACAACGGTAACCTGGCCATCGCCAACCAGACAAAACTGACCAATATCCGCAGTTATGATCCGCTCTTTGTTGATTTCTCGGTTTCGGAGCACTACCTGGATCTTTTGCGACGGGAAATGGCGGCCGGTCCGATCCGGATCGAAATCACACCCCGGGATGACACCAACAGCTACACGGGCGAACTGGTTTTCATGGATAATGCGGTGGATCATCTGACGGGCACTATTTTATTGCGCGGCCTGGTGCCCAACCCCGACCGGAAGATCTGGGCCCGGCAGTTTATCGAGGTGCGCATCCTGGCCGGCATCGCCCGTGATGCCGTGATGGTTCCGGAAAGCGTGGTGCAATTCGGCAAGGATGGCCCCTATGCGTTTGTCGTGACCAAGGACAACAAGGCCGAGCTCCGGTTGGTCAAACCAGGCGTGCGGTACGACAAATTACTGCAAATTATTGAGGGCGTGGCGCCCGGCGAAAAAGTGGTGGTGCTGGGCCAGTTGATGCTCTATCCCGGCGCGACGGTGATGGAAGCGGCCTCGCCGGCATCATCATCCGGCAAGGCCCCGGCGAGTGCGCCGGGAGGCAAATGAGTCCGGGCATAACGGCTGTTTTTAAATAACGAAATTTATTATGACATTCTCGGAAATATTTATCCGCCGGCCGATTATGACGACGCTGGTCATGGTCGTCATGGCCGTGTTCGGCGTGTGGGCTTATTTCCGGCTCCCGGTCAACAGTTTGCCGACTGTGGATTATCCCGTGATCCAGGTGAGCGTGGCCTATCCCGGGGCCAGCCCGGCAACGATGGCCTCCGCCGTGGCCACTCCCCTGGAAAACCAGTTCACCCAGATCAACGGCCTGCAGTCCATGCTCTCGGACAACAAGGAAGGCTTTACCACCATCAACCTGACCTTCAGCCTGGAGCGCAACATAGACTTGGTGGCGCCGGACGTGCAGGCGGCCATTACCCGCGCCCAGAACAATCTGCCCAAGGATCTGCCCAATCCGCCGACTTACCAGAAATTCAATCCATCCGACGCGCCCATTTACTACCTTGCGCTTTATTCGGATACTTTGTCGCACGGGGATATCTATGACTATGCCAACCATGTTTTTGCGAAGCGCATCAGCATGCTCTCCGGCATCTCGCAGGTGCAGATTTATGGCGCCAAGCGGGCGGTGCGCATCCAGTTCATCCCGGAACAACTGGCGGCCTACCAGATCGGCGTGGATGAGCTGGCGCTGGCCCTGAAAGCCGGCACGGTCAATATCCCCGGCGGCAGTCTCAACGGTCCCTCGCGCACCTTTTCGCTCGAACCGCAGGGGCAGTTGCGCACGGGGCGGGAATACGGCGAGCTGATCATAGCCTATCGCAATAACGCGCCGGTGCGGCTGAAGGATGTGGCCAGATGCATTGACAGCATTACCGATGACCTGGTGGACATCCGTTACATGTCACCCGGCGTACCCGAAAAAAACAAGTGCGTCATCATGGCCATCTCGCGCATCAATGGAGCCAACACCGTTGCCGTGGCGGAACGGATCGTCAAAATCCTGGCATCATCCGCCGGCGAACTGCCGCAATCCATTCATTTTGAAACAATATATAACGGCGCGGATCCGATCAGGGAATCCATTGCGGATGTCCAGGAAACGGTGCTCATTGCCCTGGTCCTGGTGGTGCTCGTGATGTTCGCGTTCCTGGGCCGGATCCGGGAGACCGTCATTCCCGCCATCGTCCTGCCGGTTTCCCTGCTGGGCACGCTGATCCTCATGCTGGTATCTGGTTTCAGCATTGACATCCTGTCACTGATGGGGATCGTGCTGGCCGTCGGCTTCCTCGTGGATGACGCCATCGTGGTCCTGGAAAACACGGTGCGCCACATGGAAGCCGGCATGAAGCCCATCCCGGCGGCGGTCCAGAGCATGAAGGAAATCACCTTTACCGTGATTTCCACCAGCGTAGCCCTTGTCATTGTGTTCGCCCCGCTGGTGTTCATGAGCGGGGCGGTCGGCCATAACCTGCGCGAGTTCGCCCTGACCGTGATCTACGCGGTTATTGTGTCAACCATCGTGGCCCTGACGCTTTCACCCATGATGTGCGCGCGGATCATTAAGCATGGGCGCGCACCCAACCGCATCCAGCTTTGGATCAACTTTTCGATCAGCGCCCTGATTCATGGTTACGGCAAGGCGCTGGCCTGGACCCTCCACCACAAATACGTTTCCCTGATTTCCTGGGCCGTCTGCATCGCGGGCACTGTCTGGCTGTTTATGATCCTGCCCCAGAACTTCCTGCCCAAGGGTGACAGCAGTTTTATCATGGGCGCCATGCTGATGCCGCAAGGCGCCTCCACCGTGCAGATGCAGGCCTACCAGAAACAGGTCATGGCCATTCTCGGCGAAGAGTCCGATATAGCCAATGTAACAACGGTTACCGGCCACCAGATCGGCGCCGACCAGAGCCTGGGATTTATTTTTCTTAACCTGCAGCCGCTCGGGAAGCGCAAATTGCCGATCGAACACTATGTGCAGAAACTGACCGGCCAACTGATGGTTTTGCCATCCGGCTTCTGCTTCCTGCAGGCCATGCCGGTGCTCGAAATCAGTTCGGGCGCCAAATCCAGCGCGGTGGGCAGTGATTATGCCTACCTGCTCATGGGCCTGGACCGTGACAAGGTCTATGCCACTGCCCGTCAACTCGAGCTGGCGATGCAAAATATACCGGGCTTCTTCAACGTCCAGAACAACATCAAGCTCACCATGCCGCGCTTGAATATGACCATCAACCGCGATCGCGCCTCGGCGCTGGGCATCACGGCCCAGGTTATCGAAGCTTCCCTGGCGCTCGGGTATAGCGGCGGTTACGTGACCCAGTTCACCACCGACCTCGACCAGTACCAGGTTATCCCCGAAATCGAGAAGGAGCATCAGAACGTGCCCAATGACCTGACCATGCTCTATTTGCGTTCTTCCGTAACCGGCGAGCTGGTGCCCCTGAAGTCCGTGGTGGACTGGCGGGAGGAGGCCGGTCCCCAGAATGTGCCGCATGCCCAGCAACAGGAATCGGCGTCGCTTTCCTTCAGCCTGTTCCCGGGCATTCCGATGGGATATGCCACGGAGAAAATGGAGGAACTGGTGTCAAAAATTCTGCCGCCCGGTGTCATCGGCGAGTTCACCGGGGAAGTGAAGGAATTCAAGGAATCCATCGCCAGCCTGGGAATCCTGCTGTTGATCGCGATTTTCCTGAAATATATCATGCTGGGCATCCTGTATGAGAGCTACATTCATCCCTTCACGATTCTCACCACCCTGCCGGTGGCGGTCTTTGGCGGCCTGCTGACCCTGCTGGCCTTCGGCAGTGAACTGTCGATTTACGGTTACATCGGCATGTTCGTGCTCATCGGCCTGATCACCAAAAACGGCATTCTGATGGTGGACTTTGCCGAACAGCGCCGCAGGGAGGGCAAGAATAGTTACGATGCCATCTATGACGCCTGCCTCGTGCGCTTCCGTCCGATCCTGATGACCGGCCTGTGCGCCATTCTCGGCACCCTGCCGATCGCCATGGGCTACGGCGCGGATGCCTCCTCCCGCATCCCGCTCGGCCTGGTGGTGGTAGGCGGCATGGCCTTTGCCCAGATCATAACGTTGTTTGTGACCCCCGGAATTTTCCTGTACATGGATAAAATCCAGGAAAGATTCTTTAAGCCGCGCGCCGACTTGGAATAAAATCCAGCGCTCAGAAAACGGGGAAAACGAGAAGCCTGATCTCAGCATCCGCCTGCCTGAACCAGTCGCCAGAACAAAATCGCCGCTATAAAATCGGAGATTCTGTCTTTCATGCTATCTGACCCTATGTGCGCGGAAAGAACCGGTCGATCTGGCGCCGGGCGATCTCGACGGCGCGACGCGGCTTTTCGAGGTTGCCGTGCATGGAATAAACATCGCGCACGACAAACTCCAGTGGAATGTTCTTGCCGGCGGTAATCTCCAGTGTCTCACGGATCTCTTTTGCCCAGGCATCCTCGTTGAGCTGCACATCTACGCCGAGCAGATTGGGGTTGGGTTTGCGCGAGAAAACGATGCCTTTCCCGGCGAGTGCCTCGGCCATGTAGGATTGATTGGCCCAGCGCGAGATGGATACGGCTTTCAGGTTGGGGAGTTTGCTGAGCGAAGTCGCCCAAATCGGGTCAGCCGGCTCGCAGCAGCCCCAGTAGACCAAGCCGTACATGGCGGCAAGATCGCGGTAGTAGGGGAAACAGAACTCATGGAACAGCTCGGGCGAGACACCCACGGTTTCCTGGCTGTTCATGCCGCTCCACATGTCTGAAAGCTTGACCTGGCCGGGAGCGACCGGAGACCTTGGGATAAGCGTCGTGAAGTTGAAACAGGTCCCACAGATAGTGTCCTGGTTGCCGTTGTTGACAACGAGCAACCCCTCCTGTTCGGCCCAGCGCGCTATGCGGATGGCGTTATCCCGCAACAAGGCCATCAGCGCATGGAGCTTGTCCGGGCAGTCGTACATCGCCAGGAAAAAAGTCTCCATGCTCATCAGCCGCATCAGCCGTTGGGTCAGGTTGTTGTCTCCATAAGTGCTCGAGCGGATGACCACCGGCAGGATATCGGCGAAGGTCTCCTCCAGAAATGTCTTCCACGCCAGCGTCGCGTCACGGTCCAACCCAAACTTGGATGGCTGCACCATGTCGAAGCCGTCCCTGAGGTCCTTGATGGGGCAGTCGAAGTGGTAGCCGGTCACGACGCCTTCGGCATCCTTCGCGTAGGTGGTGGGAATGTCGATGCCGAACTCGTTGCACCATACATGCCAGCCCATATCGAGGGTGTCGGGGCAGACGTGGTCATCATCCAGGATCTCATGGTGACGAATGTTACGGAGGAAACGGGTTTCCAGCCCGCGTCCGAGCTCCGATTGGCAGCGGAAAATGGAGGTGGGCATGAAGTCGCGGTCGAACGTCCAGGTTTCTATGACGAAAGGCGGCCGGGCGCCGGGCTTGCCGTCATTCATATCGGTCCACATTCGGCGACGATGTTCCATCACCGGGAGTGCGGCGATCTCGGCCTGGTGTCGGGCAAGATCGCGGAGATACAGGCGTTCATTTTCCGGAAGAGAATACATCATGGCAACCTTCTTCCTTTCGATTCATTCTGAACGGATCGTGAACGGATAGCTTTTTAGCCCTCCGGGTAGGGGTAGCGAATATAGCACAGTGGGATTGGGCGACAAACCAATTATCGAGCCGTGTCGTGTCGTAAATCGCTTGATATGGCCCGCTGTTTTCGCTATGTTACCAGTCAATGCACGCCCGCCTGTCCGTCAGCCGACGGATCAGCCGACAGATAGCACTGCGGGCAGGCATAATTTCCGAAGCAGGCGGGCTAAAAACCGTATGCACGATTTGATGATGGCTGGTGGCTATTCCCCTGTCGACGCTAACCAATGCCTCCAAGGTGCAAAATTATGGAAGAAACAATATGGAACGCGTAGTTCATAAAGCGAAGTCGTTTAAAGAAGCGGACGCATGGGACCGTCGGCAGCAATTAAGCATGCCCCCGCAACAAAGAATCAGGGTGGCGAGAGTATTACAACAAAGGGTATTTGGCCCGCCTAAGGCAATCCGCACATGCCTAAAGAGCACCTAACTGCTGATTCGTTTTCCAGAGATGTCCTTGATTTCCTTTTGCTTCTGCACAAACAGGCCGTCCGCTATCTGATTGTTGGCGGTGAGGCCGTTATATTTCACGGTTATGCGCGGTTGACGGGAGACATGGATTTTTTTTATGAGGCAACCCCCGAAAATGTCCGGCTGCTATACGAGGCGCTACGGGATTTTTGGAAGGGCAATGTGCCGGGAATTGCTGCAGCGAAGGAACTTCTTCAGGTTGGACTGGTAGTTCAATTTGGCTTGCCGCCTAACCGGATTGACTTGGTGAATCAAATTGACGGGGTCAATTTCAAGGAAGCATGGCGCAACAAGGTGATCGTTCAATTAAAAGGGGTCGGCTTGGATAATGCGTTCATATTCTATTTGGGGCGCGAGGATCTCATCCGGAACAAGCGGGCAGTCGGCCGCTTGAAAGACCTCGATGATTTGCGCTTTTTGGAATCAGAACCGAAATGAAAGGCATGCTGGATAATGCCTGTTTCCGGTCCCGGGCGTTGTGAACAAGAGGCTGCTGGGCATTAGTGGCGCTGATGTTCGTGCAAAATTAAGGTGAAATATTTCTGTAATTCGAGGGCTGAAGCATGAAGATATTAGTCACCGGAGCGGCCGGGTTTATCGGTTTTCACGTTGCGCGCCGATTGCTGGAGCGCGGCGATTCCGTTATCGGGTGGGATAATTTAAACGACTATTATGATGTGAATTTAAAGGAAGCGCGTTTAAAACAGCTGCGGTCATTCGATAATTTCACATTTCAAAAAATAGACCTGGCCCAGCCGGAGCTGGTGGCAACGGCTTTCAAGGAAGTTTGCCCCGAACGGGTGGTCCACCTGGCGGCGCAGGCCGGCGTCCGGTACTCATTAAAATGCCCGCAGGTCTATATTAACAGTAATATCCATGGTTTTATTAATATCCTGGAAGCTTGCCGTTACCAGCGGGTCCAGCACCTGGTCTATGCGTCATCCAGTTCTATCTACGGTATGAACAAGGTGTCCCCTTTTTCCATTCACCATAATGTGGATCACCCCATCAGCCTGTATGCGGCCACCAAGAAAGCCAACGAGCTGATGGCGCATTCATATAGCCACTTGTTTGGCCTGCCCACAACCGGCCTGCGAATTTTCACGGTCTATGGACCCTGGGGCCGGCCGGATATGGCCCTGTTTCTCTTCACCCGCGCCATTCTGGAAGAACGTCCCATCCAGGTTTTTAACTACGGCCGTATGCAGCGTGATTTCACCTACATTGACGATATTGCCGAAGGTGTCCTGCGGGTTCTGGACCGTCCACCCAGGGCGAATGCCCTCTGGGATCAGGTCAAAGCTGACCCGGGGACCAGTAGCGCGCCTTACCGGGTCTATAACATCGGGAATCATAAGCCGGAACAACTTTTGCGACTCATCGAAATATTGGAATCGTGCCTGGGCAAAAAAGCCGAAAAGGAATTGCTGCCCATGCAGGCGGGGGATGTGGAAGCCACCTGCGCGGATGTCGCGGACCTGGTCAGGGACACGGGGTTTCAGCCAAGCACCCCGTTGGAGGCGGGCGTTAAAAAATTCGTGGATTGGTATCGGGAATATTATCAGGCCTAAAATGGCCATACTCAGGTGGCGTTTCGGTTAGGTGTTATGATTAATCCACTTTTCACCCTTGCTCAGCGACTGGGCGTGACTGTTCACGTTTCACCTTTGCGTTTCCGGCTGGAACGTCTCATGCGGGAAAATCCTTCTCCCGGAGCGCAATGTCTGGAAGACTGGCTATTGGATGTTGCCAACGCCCGGGGTGCGCGATTTGTCACCCGCTGGCCGCCAGCCAGTCCGTCTTTTATGCCACCGCCGCCTGCCACGCTATCCAACGAGGACTTGGTTGTCGCCATCTGTCAACCCCATAACCTCGATCGCCCGCAGGTTCTGCGCGCCGCCGCGCAGTTGATTTCCATGCATGCTGTGAATGCGGAAATTTTATTGTTCACGGCGCGCCGCGAGCGGGCGGAACTTGTGCTCGCTGAATTGGCGCGTCAGGCTCAACGCGTGGCGCCGGATCACCCGGTGTGGCGCGTCTTGAACGCAGCGCTCACGCGTGTGTGTGTGCCGCGCGATCCTATCCTGCATTGGACTCGTCTGGCAGTTCCAGTCCCCGATGAGCGGGGATGCAACGCCAAAGCGTGGAATCTCGTGTCATGAACAATGCCGCAACCATTCTCGCCGCATTGGACCGGCATCTGGCTGTCCGGGTCGAGTTAACCTTGTATGGCCGCGCCGCCCTGCAATTGGGCTTCCCGGAACCGCTCTCCGAATATGCGCAGAGCATGGATGTGGACGGGGTGCTATGGCTTGGACAGGCCGAGGAATTACTGCACGGCGGAAATTTCTGGGCCGCCGTGGACCTGACCAACCGGGAACTTGCGCCGCAAGGATTATACATCAGCCACTTCTTTGAAGAATCCCAGCTGATCTTAACCTCGTCGTGGCGGCAACAGCGGGCTCCGATTCAAGGCCCATGGAATCATCTGTGTCTCCTGCGGCTGGGCGACAAGGATCTCTTTTTAACCAAACTCATGCGCTATGATCCCGTAGATTTGGCGGACGCACAATTCATTATTGATCGTTCCGGCATGACCCGTAAAGATATCCGCGATCTTATTTCATCGGCATGTCTGCCGGATATCGCCGAAATCAAGGAGCAGTTCGCGTTGTCTTCAAAAAGATTCTTATAACTGGCGCGGAATTGGACCATGCCGGGGAATTGCTGCATCAGGCGGGCCGGGGCGAAAGTAATGGCGAGATCAAGTTTATGCAGGGGCGGCTTAATCGCGCCCGGCAACAGCGCCAGCGCGCCGCGCGGGTACTGAATACTTGTCCGCCATAGTCCGGTAATCGCCGGACGACGGGGGAACCCCATCATGAAAATGCTGGGGTTATAGGCTGGGATGTGATATGGATAGATAAGCCGGTAAGCCTGATGGATATTGAGCAAATACGAAATGATATTGCGGCAGGGCGCTTTGAATTCAGCCGCCATGCCTTTCGTCGGGCTGTGGAACGAAACATCAGCGCAGAGGAAATTATTCAAGCCGGGGCGATGGCGGAAGTTATTGAAGAATACCCCGATGACAAATACTTGCCCAGTTGTTTGTTGTTTGGGTTTATAGAAAACAACGCCCGTTACACATGCAGACATGCTATACGGATACAAATATGGTAAAGATCATTACATTGTATGAGCCGGATCCGCAGCAATGGAAAGAATATCGGAAACGGAGGCCGTTATGAAAAAATGCGAGGTTTGTGGAAATACCGTCTTTCACCAGAAAAACGTGGATGAATTCTTCCGCGTAGGCGGAGACACTATGCTGGTTGAACAGGTGCCGGCCCAGGTGTGCGACCGGTGTGGCGAAGCGACTTTTACTCGGGAGACGGTAGAAAAAGTCCGAAAGATGGTGCAAGATCACTCACGACCGACGCGCAAGGTCGAGGTGGAAACATTCGCTTTTGCGTGATCCCCGGTATTCTTGGGCGAAGTTTCGCCCCTGATTTCTTGACGCGCATGCAGCAAATATCAAAATTATCAAGGGTTGACCATGATGCGTGTGGGCAAGAGTGATACAAAATGAAACGGCATATTACTGATTGGCGAAAATTATCGGGAACCGGGCGGCGGTTCGGTGGGCGTAAACTTGGCGGGACACCTGGCACCCAGACCCCGCCAAACAGCGATTCTTGGCTGGAAGGCCCCCCGCAAAGCATAGCGGATCTTATCCATGTGTCGAACGCCATAGCGGAGGTGAAAAAACAATGGGGATTACCGCTGATAGATTCATAGAAATATTGGCCGTGCGGCATCGCGTGCTTTTGTTGGGCGGGCTCGCAATTATAGCACATGGCCTCGATAGAATGACAAAAGATGTGGACATCTGGCTTGACCCGATGGCGGATGAGTCGGTTTGGTCTGAGGCCCTGATCAATGCTTTGGGCAAAGCTCAGCGTGCGCATCCGTATGATCTTGCTTTAAAACAGGTAATAACTGCGTCCGGTATGCCGCAGGTTTTAGCTGCTTGCGGCGTTATCCGTATCATTGGCTTGGATCGTCCTGTTGACGTTTTTCGTAAGCCAAATAATCTTGAGACGGTTGATTTCGAGGAAGTCTGGCGGCATGCTTCGATAAGTCTGGGTAACATCCGCGTAATGGATGAAATCGATATGTTGCTGACCAAGGAGGGGACGCAAAGAGCGCAGGACATTGCCGACACAAGTTTTCTCGAAAACAAAGTTCATATGTGTTACGAGCGCGTCCTTCCTTGCTGTAGTTATGACGATGCGAAAAAGATGTTTGACCGATACGCGGATGCGCAGGTATGTGAATTTGCCTTGCGCAATCCAGATAAAAAAGTCCGCGCTTTAGCAATGAAGATGCTCGATTATTTGGCAAAAGATGGAAATCCTTATGCTTGCGAAATATTTAAACGATATACTAAAGCAGGAGGCTATCCGAACGACGGCGGAAAGGTTTGACCCTGATTTCTATGGAGTCTGGAATGAGAAACACCAAGATTCTCGGACTGACCCCTGGCTTTCATCAACAGTCTACAGCCTATAGCCTGCAACCTATATTTCCAGCCTGCGGTATCGGGTGCTTTGAGTAAAATTAATAAGGCGTTGCCGGGGAGCGGATGAATAAATCGCTAATCTCTATTATAAGGGGCTGTTGCCCAAATCAGACTTCTGAACGTAAGAATAGCATTTCATCCGGGGTTTGGTAAAGTTTGGAAAACTTCGGAGGATAATGCTTATGATGGGAATACGCCAGGCACAGAAAGACCTGTT
>Ga0247841_10010841_pt1 | contig 12298 bp, 9 predicted proteins | sample LaCruzMarch2015__2_FD_192410 | JGI IMG/M metagenome (GOLD analysis project Ga0247841, IMG submission 192410) | Freshwater microbial communities from meromictic Lake La Cruz, Castile-La Mancha, Spain - LaCruzMarch2015_18m | ecosystem: Environmental > Aquatic > Freshwater > Lake | place: Spain... | reverse complement strand
ATAGCAAATTATAATGTTGTGAAAAAGTAAGGAGTTTGTTATTTCTCAGCCTACATTATCAAATTCGACAGGCAAACTTATGAAACATTTTGTTCTCGGCACAGCAGGACACGTTGACCACGGGAAAACAGCATTAATTAAAGCACTTACCGGTGTGGATACTGATCGTTTGAAAGAGGAAAAAGAAAGGGGCATTACCATTGAGCTTGGATTTGCCTCGCTTTCCCTTCCTTCCGGAGAGACTTTAGGTATTGTTGATGTTCCCGGTCATGAGAAATTCATAAAAAATATGGTTGCCGGTGCTGCCGGTATTGATGTTGTCATGCTGGTTATTGCCGCAGACGAAGGCATTATGCCGCAGACGAAGGAACATTTGCATATCTGCTCGCTTCTGGGAATCACCACCGGCATTGTCGCCCTGACAAAAATTGATCTTGTAGAAAAGGACTGGCTGGAACTTGTTAAGTCTGAAATTACCGAATACCTCTTGGGTTCTTTTTTAGAAAACGCTCCTATCTTGCCTGTATCCGCCATCAAACAGGAAGGGCTTGCCGACTTGATAACCGCAATTGACGGGGCTGTCCGCAAGATCAATGAAAAAGCGGATGATGGAATTTTTCGTCTGCCTGTGGATCGTGTTTTCACAATGAAAGGTTTCGGCACCGTAATCACCGGCACAATGATCTCTGACCATATTAAAATCGGCGAAGAGATTGAGATACTTCCCGAGGCGATTACCACACGCATTCGAGGCATTCAGGTGCATAATCAAACGGTGGAAGACGCATGGGCAGGCCAGCGCACGGCAATCAATCTTCAAGGCATTGAAAAATCAACCATTGAACGCGGCAATGTTCTTGTGCGTCCTAAAACTGTTTGGCCATCTAAGCGCCTTGACGTTTCTGTCGAATTCCTCGCCTCTAATTCTAAAAATCTGAAGAACCGGGCACTCGTCCGTCTGCACACAGGCACAAGCGAAATTATCGCCCGCATAATATTGCTGGATAAAGATGAACTTGCGCCGGGACAAAAAGCCTTTGCGCAATTGGTTCTGGAAAGAGCGGATGTGATTGTCGCCTCGGACCGCTTTGTCCTGCGCAGTTATTCACCGGTAACAACGATCGGTGGTGGCCAGATTATTGACCCTCTGCCCTTGAAGCATAAAAGACAAAACGAAAAGATTATTGCCGATTTGAATGTATTGCAAAGCGGGACGCTTCCGGAAAGAATTTCTGTAATCATGGAGAGAACGGGTTTTACAGGCATCAATTTACGCGGACTTACTTTTCGCCTTGGGATAAACACGAAGAAAATCCGGGAAGCGCTGGAGATTTTGTTTTCCGGCAAAAAAGCGATTCTTCTCGATAGTGAAGATACAACCGTCATCTCATCATACTTTTACAATCAGTTGGAAGAACTTATCGGAAAAAATCTTGCCACATATCATAAAAAGAACCCCTTGCAGGAGGGCATCTCCAAAGAACAGCTCAAAGAAACACTTGGCCGCGCCATATCGGCAAAACTGTTTAATCTGGCACTGCGCAGTCTGGGCAAAAAAGAAACCATTGTCAGCGACAAAGACAATGTCCGTCTGGCGGGGCATCAGGTGGAACTGGCCGGTGATCTTGATTCTCTGCGGCATAACATCGCCCAGATTTATACTGAGGCCGGGCTTACGCCACCTTCCATCACCGATGTCGTAAGCGGCTTTAAGGATCAAAAGGCCAAAGCGCAAAGCATTATCAAACTGATGCTCAAAGATGGAGATTTAATCAAGATCAATGAGGAGATGTGCTTCTCTCGTGAGGTTCTGGGAAAATTGCGTGAGGATTACAAGGCAATGCTGATAAAAGACGGTAAGGCGACACCGGCAACATTCAAGGACATGACCGGCCTTTCGCGCAAGTATATCATCCCGCTGATGGAATATTTTGATGTGAACAAACTGACCGTAAGAGTGGCCGATCACCGTATTTTAAGGGAAAAAACATAGCTGCTTTGATTAGGCAACAAATAAACATTGCTTCCATTGGCATACATGATAATAAAAGCAATCGAGCCTTACACAAGGCAAAATGAACATTTATCTTTATGAAAGGCGGGTATAAATTGAAAACAAAAGAAATTTATCTTAAAGACATCAAGCAGGGGGATAAGGTAGCTTCCACCTTCCTGGCTGCTGAAAAGAACATGGCCTTTTCCCTGAAAGGCGCTCCCTATCTAAACGTGCGCCTGAAAGATAAAACCGGCGAACTCGATGGCAAGGTCTGGGATAACGCGATTGAATTTGATCGCCAGTTTAAGAAAGGCGATATAATTTATATTGAAGGAAGAGCGGCCAGTTACAAAAATTCAATTCAAATATCAATCGTCAACATTAAAAAATATCTGGGCGCCGATATCGAACCTGCCGACTATTTGCCCGTGGCCAAAGGCGATATCGCTTCTATGTTCAATGAAATGCTGACATATATAGAAAAAATTCAGACAAAACCGCTGCAAGCTCTGCTGCAAGCATTCTTTAATGATCAAAAAACCGCCGAACTTTTCCAGCGAGCACCAGCGGCAAAAGGTTTTCACCACATTTATTTAGGCGGTCTTCTGGAGCATTCTCTATCTGTCGTGCGCCTACTGGACAAAGTTGCCGATCATTACCCAAACCTGGATCGGGATTTGCTTTTGGCCGGTGGCATGCTGCACGATATCGGCAAGATTTATGAATTCAATTACGAGAGCTTGATAGAATACAGTGATGATGGCCGTCTTATCGGCCACATCGTTATGGGCGTAGAAATGATGAACAAGAAGATTGAAACAATCCCTGATTTCCCCGCGCCCCTGGCGCTGAAAATGCGCCATATCATTTTGAGCCATCACGGAGAATTTGAATTCGGCTCTCCCAAACGCCCGAAAACTCTGGAAGCGCTGGTTGTCCATTTCATAGATGATCTCGATGCCAAGCTCAACGGCTTTCAATCATTCATCAACGATTCCAACAACCCCGATTCCGATTGGACGGTCTATAACCGCTTTTTTGAAAGGTTCCTCTATAAAGGGAGATAAGGTCATTAGAGTTATATGAAATATTATACTTCCATCGAAGCAAAGCAGTTCGCGGAGAAATGGCTACCAGCCTGGTCCGGAAACAATCCGGAGTTACTGGCAAGTTTCTATTCTGAAGATGCCTTTTACCTTGACCCGGGCATTCCGGACGGAGTTAAGGGGAAATCAGAGTTGCTTAAATACTTCCGTAAGCTTCTGGCCAATAATCCCCATTGGATCTGGACACAAATTGAAGGTATCCCCATGGAGGATGGTTTTGTAAATAAGTGGCTGGCAAAAATTCCGGTTGGCCCTGTAACTCTTGATATTATAGGCGTTTGCCTAGTCCAGTTGGACAGCGCAGGTAAGATTCGCCGTAACGAGGTGTACTTCGACCGAAATAGCTTGCTTGCCGAAATTGCCAGACTCAGGCAGCGGAACAAGTAAAAGATTGGTGGTGACAAAAAAGTAATATTTACGTATAATTTCCTCAAGCATCCAATAATTTTGATAGGCATCCATCCTTACGAATGGCAATCTTCAACATCTATTTGCCATTCGTTAATGGATTAAGTATAAAAAACATCGACTTGTTAAATAGGGGGTATTTCTATGAAAGCCATTTTTACAAGAATCTTCCTTATCCTGATTTTACTTATTCTAATAAATCCATCATCACTTCCGGCTGCCACGGAACAGCGCATCGCCCTGGTTATCGGCAATAGCTCATATAGTTTCAGTCCTCTGAAGAATCCGGTTAACGATGCGGCGGATATGGCCACCATGCTCAAGAAGCTCGGTTTTTCCGTGACGCTCAAGAAGAACGCCAGTTTGCAGGATATGGAAGAGGCGATTGAAGCTTTTGGCAATCGTCTGAAGAGGGGTGGCGTTGGTTTGTTTTATTATGCAGGACACGGCGTGCAGGTGAATGGAACAAATTACCTGCTTCCTATTGGCGCAAAAATAAATAAGGCGGCCGATGTAAGGTATCATGCTGTCGATGCAAATAAAATCCTCGATGAAATGGATACCGCCAACAATGGTCTAAATATTGTCATGCTCGATGCCTGCAGGGACAATCCTTTCGCCAGCAGCTTTCGAAACGCCGCAAGGGGGCTGGCCATTGTCAGCAGTGCTCCATCGGGAACTTTCATTTCGTATTCCACCAGTCCCGGCAACGTAGCCGCGGATGGCGACGGACGCAACAGTCCCTATACTGAATCGCTATTAAAACACATGGCCACGCCTGACCTGCCCATTGAGCAAGTCTTCAAGAAGGTGCGCCAGGAACTCAATAAAAAAACTAACAGCAGACAAACTCCGTGGGAGCTATCCTCGCTCAGCGGCGACTTTATCTTTAATACCGTCAAGCTAAAACAGCAGATTCAACCTGCGGATTCTGGCAATGAAGATCAGGAAAACAATTTAGCAGAAGAGAGAAGAAAATTAGCCGAGGAAAAACGTCGGGCGGAAGAGGAACGCCGCAAGCTGGAAGATGAAAGACAGAAACTGGCGTATGTTCCTAAGGTGGATACCGCCAAAGGTTCACGCTACATTGATTCTTTGAGCGCGAAAGTAACGGAAGTCAAGTTCTTTGAAGGAGGCTATGATGTGCCTGCAAAGGATCAACGATTTTACCGAACAAGTTTTTCCCGGACGGGAACAAGATATGTCAACTTTGAGCTTAATTTGCAGCATCCCATGGCAGTAGAGCGCAAAGATTTTGTTGTTGAATATATCTGGTTCAATCCTCACGGCAACGAAATATTCCGCGGCAATTTAAACACTTACATTCACGATAACTGGAGTTCCTCTTATCACAACAGTGGCTACGGCTGGAAAGAAACATCCTCGACAAACTGGATTGCCGGCACATACCGCTTGGATTTATATGTGAACGGCAATAAAATTACCAGCGAGAATTTCAACGTATATTAAGTTATCGTTGCGTATTTATATTATAGGATGTCGGCTATGGCTTCTGAATACTATCGGGTGCTGAAGATCAAACAGTAATTCTCAATTTATCTTTCAAATTTCATGTGTGTACTTGTAGCTGCTATGCGTAACCGATAGCAAACTCTAACCCTGTTTTTATAAAGTCCTTCTCTTTCAACAGGGAACTAAACATCTCGGCGGCAAGCTATTAAATCCTTATTATCGCTACCTGGGGCGGCAATGCTAACTGTAACCATGACCATTAAAGCTAACGCACATATACGCAAAGCAATCTGCCGAAATCGATTTATATCTTTTATCTTCTCCCTAAATACTTACATCGACGAAACCTGCTGTGCGGACACGTATTTTATTTATTCTTGCCCGTAAGGTAATCAATCATCGGCTGGGTCACCAGTGGCACAACATCACCGATCATGTGCGGCATAAGATTGTCCATTACTTTGGGCATCAGCTCCGGCATCTGCTCACGCATGTAATCGGGCATGGGTATCATGGCGGCAACTCTTTCCAGCATTACCGGCATAACCTTGGGCATCATCATCGGCAGCAGTTTGGGGAACAAGACGGGAAACATGGGCTTCATTAAATGGAGAGCGCCGGGAATTTTACCCATTACCCGCATCATCGGCCCCATACCGAAGGGCATGGCATCAATCAACTGCGGCCACATCGAACTCATCAGTTTGGCAAAACCTTGCGGCGTCATCAGCGATATGAAGGCATCAAAAACACCCCACTGGCTGTGCACATCGGGATTAGGATCAGGGAAATCATACCCCAAAGCGTTACCGGCCAGATGAGCTAAATCCACGATCTCCAACGGCATATTTTTCTTTTTAGCAGTTACACGTAATTGCACCTGACAGCAGGGGCACATCGCCAATACCTTTTGGGCGCCGACCTCAACCGCTTCATCGAGTCTTGTTTTGCCAATTTCGGCAGCTACAGGGGGATCTTTAATGAGAGTGAGAACACTGCCGCAGCAACGTCCTTCCTCGCGGTTATGCTCCATTTCCACAAACTGGACATTGGGGATCGCCTTGATCAAATCACGGGGAGCTTCATAAACACCCGATGCTCTCCCGATATGACAGGAGTCATGCCAGGTTACCTTTACCGGCTGCATGCTATTAGGGGGAAATACAAATTCACCGGATTTAATTTTTTCCGAAACAACTTCTGAGTAATGCTTGGCCGTGATATTGTATTCGATCCCTAATTTCCTGGCCCATTCTGGATAAACAGTTCGCCACATCATGTCGCAGGCCGGACAGGAAGAAATAACCGTATCTGCGCCGATGTGTTTTACAACCGCGATGTTTTTACGCATGATGTCCTCAAAAAGATCCCATTTACCGGCTACCAGCATCGGGGTGCCGCAACAATTCTCCGGTTTGCCGGCGTAGGTAAAATCAACACCGGCGCGGTCGAGCAATCTTACTGTCGCCATGCCGATATCATGCTCCACATAGCTTACCGTGCAGCCGGCAAAATACATGGCCGGCGCTTTGTTACCCGGACCGTGTTTTTCCTTAAGATCTTCCGGAAACCAGTCTGTTCTGTTTTTACGATAACCAGCCCAGATGTTGCCCTCTGTTCGCAGCGCTTCCGCCATCATTTCAAAAGGCGGAAACGTCATTCTCTTATCCTTATTAATCAGCTTACCACGCAGCTTCATCCAGGAAGGCTCGATAGGTAGAGCAGCGGAACATCGTAAGTTACAAATCTCACAGGTTGTGCAAACAAGGAAAGTATCAATCTGCGCCTGATCCCACTTGGCTCTTCCTTCCAGATATTCTCTCAGCCAATACCATTTCCCCCGCGGACTCTGGCTCTCCCAGCCACGGCCGTAAAATTGATCGCACTCCTCCACACAGTAACCGCATTGAGAACAGCTATACGCATACCAGACCACGTCCGCTGGAATATCACTCAAAGGATAAGTTTTTCTCTCGCCGATGTTCGTGATAACGTAATTCCCAAATGGCCGAATCAGCGGCTCAAAAGCATTGCCAATAATCATGGCGCTATCCATAAGACTAAAACCTGTGACCTTCCCTGGATTTAAAATGCCTTTCTCATCAATCTTGTTTTTAAACGCTTTCAGTTTAGCTAATCGTTCTTTGCCCAAAACTTTTTCGGCTTTAGATTTGAAATACAACCCGGTAGAATAAGCCCTGCCACCATTGGCCTCTGCAATTTTCATGATGGATAAAGAAAGACTGAAAACAAAATTATAACTGAATTTGCGCTGATCAGCGGGAATGAACCCGAGAATTACCACTTCCGGCTTCCCGTCCTTACCTTTGCGGATAACCGTACCTTCTTTAACGACAGGTTGATTGATTTTATTTTCAACTTCCGCCATGAATCGGCCTAAACTGGAAAGGGGTATGACTACTTCCGCCGGGACCAGACTGGGACCAAGGCGTTTGACTACCATGATTTTGAAACGGTTTTTCCACTCGTGCTTCGCTATGCGCTCACTTAATATTTCACCTTGGCAGCGATGCAGAATTTCTTGCAGCTTTCCCATAACAGTGTCTGCGTCTTTTTTATGAAAAGCAATCGTGGCAATATAGGAAGCAGGCAAAAGCACTCTTTCCTCAATAGAATGCCCGTTATGTTCCATAAGTGGCGAACGATTTTTCATTTCCGCCATCCTGGGATTAATGAAAACCAAAGACCACAAAGGCAAATCCGCCTTCACTATATCTTCCACAATCTGTTGGAGGGAGGTAGCTTCCGGGCAACCAATGGCAATAATTTCGAGTTGTTCTTTCGGTTGAACTCTCATTGTCAAATCAAGAATAAAGCCGGTTGTTCCTTCCGCATCAGCAATCAAATCCAGATCGGCACCGGTAAAAACGCGCACAGAACCATCGGGCAGAACTACTCGGGCAGAAACAACATTTTCCCGAAACCAGCCGTATTGATATGAACCGAAACCGGCTCCGCCTTGTGCCAACCAGCCACCAACGGTAGAACCGGGATAACTTGATGGATAAAGATTTACCGTAAACCCCTCTTTAGTCAGCGCCGCATCAACTTTTTCCCAAACAACACCGGCCTGACAAGTAACCGTCTGCTCTTGCTTATTTATGGATATAACTTTATTCAGGTGGAAGAAATCAACAACGATACCTTGCTTGACAGGCAGGACACCTCCATAACCGGAAGAAGCTTTTCCCCGCGGAGTAAGGGCGATATTGTTTTGGTTTGCCCACTTAACGAGATGGACAAGCTCTTCTTCGTTTTCGGGCTGAACAATCGCATCTGGGACGGTTTTACCGATAATCGGCGCAATTAGGGATGGTATCGCCGCTATATCATGGCTGTATAATACTCGTTCCATCTTATTAAAGTTGGCGCGATTGCCAAACTTTTCTTCCAGATATATCTTTTGATTCTTGTCCATAGAACACCTCCATCCCTTGGAATTTATTTCTCATAATATCAGTATATCATGGCGGCAATTATATTTCCTGTATTTTTTATGCTCGTCAACTTCATTGATTTCCTTTGCAAGTAAGGATATTTATGGTAGGGGAAACGCCTTACATTGGTAGAAATAATTATATGAACATAAACAAAAAAACATTGCTTTACTACTTTAAAAATGCGGCGTCCAAAGATTGGCTGGATTGGCGCTGGCAATTTAAAAACCGTATTACTGGCATAGCGCAATTAGAGCAAATTATTGGCAAACCATTAACCGAGATTTCCGGAGAGGCGGCATCTGTTTACCTTCTGGCGATAACCCCTTACTATTTATCACTTGTTAACTTTGACGCAGAAAATGATCCGATTCGCGCTCAATGTGTTCCCGATATCCGAGAACTATCCCCTTCCCAAGGCGCGATGGCAGATCCACTGGAAGAAGACGCGCATACTCCTGTAGCGAAGCTTGTCCACCGTTATCCTGACCGTTGCCTGGCCATTGTTACCGAAACGTGCGCCACCTATTGCCGGCACTGCAACCGTAAACGCTTTTGGTCAACATCTCCCAAAATCAGCCTTAAAACAAGGCTTACAAAAATGCTGCGTTATGTGTCCGCTTCCCCACAGATTCGTGAGGTGATTATCTCCGGCGGCGATCCGCTGACTTTTGATGACAGCACTTTGGAAGGCATTCTATCATCATTCAAGGCGATTCCTCATGTGGAAATTTTGCGTATCGGCAGCCGCGTTCCTGTGGTCATGCCGATGCGCGTGACCACAGATTTCTGCCGGATACTTAAGCGCTACCGGCCCCTATGGCTCAACACCCAATTTAATCATCCGAATGAAATCACTCCCGAAGCCGCTCGCGCCTGCGAAATGCTGCTTGCGGCAGGAATTCCCGTGTCTAATCAATCCGTCTTACTCAAAGGAGTTAATGATAATAAGGATGTTATGCGCAGTTTGCTGTATGGCCTGCAAAAAATATCGGTACGTCCTTATTATCTTTTCCACTGCGATCCGGTGAAAGGTTGTGAACATTTCCGTACCAAAATGGATCCCAGCATGAAGATGATGGATGAAATCCGGCAACAATGCTCAGGGCTTAGTCTTCCGCAATATGTCCTGGACGTTCCCGGAAACACAGCAAAGATTCCGTTAAGCGTAATGTCCGGTGCGATAAAAAACGATTTAAAAAAGCATCAACATTTTTTTGACAAGATTGAATAAATAGATTAGGAAGAACACAAGTAAATATAAAATCCTGATTGGATGAGGAGAAAAACTTTATATGTACACCGCCAGTGATTTAAAAAAAGGGTTGCGTTTGAAAATTGATAACGAGCCATATATAATTACAGAATTCAATTTCGTTAAACCGGGCAAAGGTCAAGCTCTTTACCGCTCCAAGCTGAAAAACATGGTAACAGGAAGCCAGTTCGAACGCACTTTCCGTTCCGTTGATAACTTTGAACCTGCCGATTTAAGAGAAAAGAAAATGCAGTATTTATATAAAGAGGGGGATAAATACTGCTTCATGGATAATGAATCTTTTGAGCAGGTTTATTTGACAGAAGCTCAGGTAGGCGATGCTGTAAACTTCTTAATTGACAATATTGAAGCAGAAATTTTACTTTTTGAAGACAAGCCCATTGGCATAAGCCTGCCCAATTTTGTTGATCTGGTTGTAACCGAGGCAGAACCTTGGGCAAAAGGCGATACAGTATCCGGTGCCACCAAACCGGTTAAAGTCCAGACAGGATATACGATCTTCGTGCCGACTTTCGTCACCGAGGGAGAAAAAATCAGGATTGACACCCGCACGGGAGAGTACCTGACAAGAGTTAAAGGCTGACAGCTTTTGAGCTCATCACATCTCAATAACAATTTTAGTCTGGCGCAGAAGGCTCAAGCTTTGAACTTGCGCGCCAAACTAATATCGAGCATTCGTCATTTCTTTATTCAGCAAAATTTTCTGGAAGTTGAAACACCACTGAGAATTCCCGCGCCCGCTCCGGAAGAGCACATTGAAGCCATTCCATCAGGCGACTGGTTTTTACAGACATCGCCGGAACTCTGCATGAAGCGGCTTCTGGCCGCGGGTTATCCGCGGATATTCCAAATCAGCAAGTGTTTTCGCGCGGCGGAAAGAGGCAGCAGGCATCTGCCGGAATTTGCAATGCTGGAGTGGTATGTGACAAAGTTCGACTATTATCAGCTCATGGATCAATGCGAAGAAATGCTGATTACCGCATTTAAGTATATGGGACATCCCCAAGATATCATCCGGCAAAATAAAAAAATAAACTTGGCGGCACCCTGGGAAAAAATAACAGTTGCGGACGCCTTTTCCAAATACGCGCAGGTAAGCTTGCCGGAAGCCTTGCATCAGGACAAGTTTGATGAAATTCTGACCCAATACATTGAACCGCGTCTAGGCATTAACCGTCCAACTTTTATTTACGATTACCCGGTAAAACTGGCCTCCCTGTCCAAAATAAAGAAGAGTGATCCAACTGTCGCAGAACGCTTCGAGCTCTATATCGGAGGAACGGAACTGGCCAACGGCTTTTCGGAACTGACGGACGCGCGCGAACAAAGGCAGCGCTTTGAAGAAGCGCAAGAGGCTCGCGCCGCGAAAAATTGGGCGCGCTATCCTATGCCGGAAAATTTTCTGGATTCGCTTAAAAACATGCCTGAAAGTGCAGGTATTGCTCTGGGCATTGATCGCCTGGTCATGATTCTTGCTAATACGGATAAAATAGATGACGTTGTGGCTTTCACTCCGGAAACACTCTGATTTTCACCTAAACTAAAAAGAAGACTAAAAAGAATTATTGACAAGGCTCTATTTTTCCTTTAATTTACGTTTCAAGTTGTAATTCTACCAATGGAGATTAAAAAGTGAAGGATATTAACTCTTTAGATTTAGGCGGTAATTTCTCGGGCAGTCTTTTGGGAATGGTTCTAGGCGCGGGACTCATGGTTAAACTTGTTTTGTTGTTACTGCTTATATTTTCAGTGGTCTCTTGGGCAATTATTTTCATGAAGTATATCAATTATCGTAACATTAAAAAAGAAAATGAGGAATTCAGCGCTGACTATCTGAAAAGCAGCAAGCTCTCCGAAATTCTTCCGGCAGCCAAGAAATATAAATATTCCACTACCGCGGAAGTTTTCCGTGTCGGCTATGCTGAATTGACAACTCTAAACAAATTATCGAAGGAATCAGCGTCTAGCGGCGACGAAATTCATCTTTCATCCCTGGATAATGTGGATAGATCTTTGAACAGGGCATGCAATAAAGAAATGACTAAACTGGAGAGCGCCTTAGGGTTTCTGGCAACTACCGGTTCAGCCAGTCCGTTCATTGGCTTATTTGGCACAGTATGGGGCATCATGGATACTTTTAAGGGAATTGGCGCCCGTGGTTCGGCAACTCTTGCCGTTGTTGCTCCCGGTATTTCGGAGGCTCTTATTGCTACCGCCGCAGGACTTGCCGCGGCAATACCCGCTGTTATTTTCTATAATTACTTTTTAAATCAGTCCAAAAACATGGTTCAGGAAATGGACAACTTTGCCGCTGAATTTTTAAATATTGTCGAACGTTATCTGGTCCGTAAATAAAAGCTGAGGGATTTATAAACTATGCGCGGTTTACGCAGAAGAAACGATCAAAACAAAGCTATGGCTGAAATTAACGTCACGCCTTTTGTTGACGTTATGCTTGTGCTCTTAATTATCTTCATGGTCACAGCACCAATGCTTTCCATGGGCATTGATGTCAATCTGCCCAAGGTCAAATCAAAAAGTGTTGATGTCACTGAAGAAAAACTTGTTCTGACGGTAAATG
>Ga0247841_10010840_pt1 | contig 12298 bp, 5 predicted proteins | sample LaCruzMarch2015__2_FD_192410 | JGI IMG/M metagenome (GOLD analysis project Ga0247841, IMG submission 192410) | Freshwater microbial communities from meromictic Lake La Cruz, Castile-La Mancha, Spain - LaCruzMarch2015_18m | ecosystem: Environmental > Aquatic > Freshwater > Lake | place: Spain... | reverse complement strand
TAAGTAGGCGCATAAAGTATAAAAACCTGTCGGTAAGCAGGAATAATAGGGGTTATTTTTCAAAATAAGGGCGCTATAATTGAGATCGATCAGGTAATGCTCCTACTTAATCCGGGAGGTTAGGCTTAACCGATGACCGATGACTGGCAACTACACTGGATTACTGACCATAGCCCTTCCACCGGGAATTGATGAAAAGGATCGCATGCGGGTTTACCGACCTGCTCAGCGACAAAGTGTTGTCGGCTATAAATCGCAAACCATCGCACTTGATTAGCTATTCTGAATAGTTTTCCTATAATTTTTTTGCGTCCAAAGTTGCCTATGGCGGCTTGAAGTAGGATTGCAGTTCGCTTAGCAAGGAATCAATATATGGCACTACCAGAAATCCGAATACGGCTCTTTCAATCCAGACTATTTTGCCAATATGCGCATACTCTATCTCGAAATCATCCGGTTTTTCCATCAGCAGGAGAATTCTTGAGCTGAAAATTAGAGCTTCTTTAAAGGATAGTTCGCGGTTTGCCTCTTCTTGTGCCTCTTCTTTTTTCGCCCAGGGACATTTTTCGCAGCCAGGTTGACCGATTTTTCTGACTACTTTCGCATGTTTAAAATGAACCAGGCCGTAGTAAATGCAGGCAAAGATCAGGGCAAACGCTAAGATATATGCCAAGGGATTGTAAGGCTTGGTGCCATATCCCCAGTAGATCCAGGAAATTGTATCCAGGAGTTTTGGAAGACCAAATGGTTCTGAGATTCTTTTTTTCTCTCTGTATTCATAATAGCTATTTTTATAGTCCTGGGTCCAGCCCAGATTCTTGTAGTTATTGATCAATGATAATTGGATTGCCTTGTCATATACAATGCTGCCGCTTATTGCCCCCCAGGGAAGTAGAAGCTTGCCGAACGTGGCGTTGGTGAGATTGAGTTTTGATGCAAATTGGGTACCTTCAAAGTAGGCATCCCTATCAAAGTAAGCCTCATTAAACGAAGCATTTTGCTTGAAACTGGAATCTTTGAACCTGGCAGCTTTGCTAAATTGCGCCTCCTCAAATCGAGCATCGCCGAAAAAGGATGCCGAAGAAAAATCGGCAAAACCACCGAATCCACATTTTCGGAAGTCGGTTTCGCCTAAAAATTTTGCATTCGCGAATTTTGCCGTATTGGCGAACCTTGCATAATAAAATGTGGTGCCATTGGTAAACTGAGCATTGGAAAAATCGGCGATCTCATCGAATCGCGATCTCGAAAAAATTGCTGGCTTAGAAAATGTCGATCCTTTGAGCTCAGCTAGTTCAGAAAAGCTAGCCGCTAAAAAATTTGCTTTATCCATAAATGCGGAATTGCTCAAAGACACCTCTTTATTGAACTGACAGTCTTTAAAATCGACAGAACCATTCATAACTGCATCCTTGAGACTTAATGTGCTTTGAAATACGTTGTTGCGAAATGTGGCATCTTCTTTGCATATAACTTTATCAAAAATTGCTCTTTCTGACCATCTCGTTTTAACAAATGCCATGCTTCCATCGATCTTTGCCCCTGAGAAATCTGCCATGCAATTAAATTTTGCCCCGGAAAAATCGATATCTGAAGCGAATTCAGAATTTCTAAAATTTACGTACTCTCCTGAGAATGTCGATCCCTCAAAAGCAAGGGATTTTTGAAAAAATGCGTTTCCAAAATCCATATTTCCCTTAATTTCCGAGTTGATTATGCTTATTGATGAATTTACCATCTTAAGCGATTTATTATTAATAATCAGATTTAATCCCGTTAATTTGAGATCTCCGATTATTGTGGCATCAGTGCACGAGATATTTTGTCCACTCTTGATAAGATCCATTATATCATTTGCAGAATAAATTATCCCATTCTTTTGTGCAGGATTTTCTGAAAGGGATGCAGCGACTGTGAAATATAACGAAGATATTATAATAAAATACGCTAATTCTTTCCACGACATAGGTCATATCATGCATGGTTCTATTTAATAAAATTTTCGAAGGATATGCAATCAAAGGGATCTGATGGTAGAACATAAATCTTTTTATTCTATAAGCATTGATCTTAGATAGAAGGCGTGCGATATGCGATTATTATTCATAATAATATTTATTATTTTAATAGGAGCGCCGGCCACGTTGGCTAAGGATATGTCGGCCTCCTATTGGTATGAAGAAGGTCTAAAGAGCTTGAAAAGCCAATCCTACGAAGAAGCTATTATATCCTTCGATCGTTCTATCGCAGAAGCTCCAAAATATTGGGATGCATGGTATGGAAAAGGCCAGGCATTTTATTATCTAAAGAAATACGAAGACGGTCTGGATCTATGCAATATAGTATTAGGCGATCAGAACGGGCCGCAAGGGAAGAACCGGGCTCTATTTACTGCATTGGAGGGGATTTTCTCTGAGGCTTACCAACTAGTGAACTATGAACCGCCAATAAAGGGATACGGTATGTGTTCAGGAGAGATTCCCGAGATCTATCGATCAGTGGGAAAGAGATATGATGATGCATTAGAGCTTGATCCCAATTTGACTTCGGCATGGAACAGCAAAGGAATTTTATTAGGAACTTTCTGCCGATTCGATGAGTCGATAGCTTGCTTTGATGAAGCCCTAAAAATCGATTCGACCTTGGCAGAGGTCTGGAACAATAAGGGCGTATCCCTGGATTGGATGGAAAAGCACAGTAAGTCCATGGGCTGCTATGATCGAGCTATCGAGCTGAAGCCGCAGTTAGCGGTTGCATGGATGAATCGAGCCAGGACTCTATCTCTTAACTTGTCTCTTTTTTCTCTGGCCAAAGCGAATGCCAGCCGGGCTATCGAATTGGATTCGTCTTTGGAAAATGAATCCTTACAGATGACCTGGAGCTACATCCAGGCATTCTAATTTTTTCCCATTACTCCAAAACTACTTTATGTTTGAAAATCCATCACGTACTGCATGACCGCCGCCCTTCCTCTGATACTTGCCGTTATTGCAGTTATCTCTTTCACGGCCTGTGCCCAGGAGGTCGCCTATGCCTATGGCGATTCTGGGGGGCGGCCCCTGGAGAGCGGAAACATCACTAAGTACAATGGCACGGATATTGTCACTTCTGCCATAGCGAGCGGAAGGTATGATAGTAGCTCTGCCTTAAATGGGTCAGGACTAACTGTGGATGATATAAAGAGGGAGATCGACAACAAGCTCAATGTGGGCAATCCCAGAGTCAGGGATGAAGGGCGCAGCCTAATTCTGGAATATCCTGGTGATGGAACCATCAATCAGATCTGTTCGATATATGGGCACATGGTTGACAACTGGAGCTATGCCCGCGACACGCGAGGAATCGAAGAGTTTCAGTACTCCAACCAAAGCCTGGAGTATGGCAAAGGAAAATACTCCGGCCAAGGTGATTGCGATGACTTCTCCATTCTGATGGCTTCGCTCATTGAGTCCATTGGAGGCACATCCAGGATCGTTCTGGCCTACGGGCCTGATAGTGGACATGCCTACACCGAGGTTTATCTTGGAAAAGCTGGCGGCCCTGAGAGCGATGTCCTGCGAATGGTCGCCTGGCTCAGGAAGAACTACAAGGCTACGGAAATCAATACCCACACGGACCTGAAAACGGGGGATGTCTGGCTCAATTTGGACTGGTGGAGGGGGCCTGGGGGGGCAAAGCATCCAGGAGGGCCCTTCTTTAAAGCAACCAGCCAAACTCCTATCCCTATCCGGGAGAATACTGCTCCTGCTCCCCTTAAGCCTCTGAATGATTTGCCTGTAGCACAATTCACGATATCGCCGTCCTCGTCCATTGTTGGAGAGAATGCATCTTTCGATGCCTCGAAGAGCGGGGATATTGGGGGAAGAATTGTTGCCTACGAATGGGATTTCGGAGACGGCAATAAAACGGGCAAGATGAGCGAGTCCACAGTAAACCACGTTTACCTCAAAGGCGGTCCTTGTACGGTGATCCTCACCGTCGAGGATGATGAGGGCGCTACCAGCATCAACTCCCAGAATATAATGATAAATAATCCGCCCCAGGCCAACATCACCATCACGCCGCAAAAACCCATGGTGGGCGATCAGGTAAAATTTGATGCTTCGAAAAGCAATGATGCAGAAGATAGCAAGAGTCTGGCATACCACTGGGAGATAAACAATAATTCAGCCATATTTAGCGTGGTCAGTCCTCCCAAGCAAGTATATGATGAAATGGGCATATACTGGATCAACCTTACTGTAACCGATCTGAATGATGCCAAAGGTCATAAGAGCATTCTTCTCAAAATAAACAAGCCTCCGGTGGCATATTTCACATATCAGGAAGGAGATCTTAATATTGGCAGGAGGATCAGCTTCAGTGCAGCCTCCAGCAAAGATGACGATGGCACCATTGTAAGCTATGCTTGGGACTTTGGCGATAACAGCTCATTGGAAACGAATCAGAATGTGCAGCATAGCTACTCCGAGGGAGGTAGGAAGAGGGTTAAGCTTATCGTTCTTGACAATGATAATGCCAGTTCCTCTTACTCAGAAGATATTTATCTAAACTTCCCGCCCAAGGCTCTCTTCTCCTATGAGCCCACAGAGCCTGATCCAGACGACAATATAATCTTCAATGCCTCGATAAGTACAGATCCTGAGAGCGGCATTGTAAAATACATCTGGGATTTCGGGGAAGGTCGTGAGCCAGAGGTTTGGATAAAACCCATTGCAGCGTATGCCTATAAGCAAAGCGGCAAATACAGTGTCACTTTGCAGGTGGAGGACGATAAAAGGGCCATAGGGTCAAATACCTCGATCATAAGAGTTGGACTTAGGATGATGCTTGTCACCGCCAGCAGCGACAACACGTCTCGCATCTGGGATGTGCAAAGCGGCCAGGAGCTCCACAAGCTTTCTCACGAGGGCGAGGTGAGGTCAGTGGCATTCAGCCGGGACGGCCAAAAAGTCGCTACGGCCAGCTATGACAAGACTGCCCGCATTTGGGATGTGCAAAGCGGCCAGGAGCTTCATAAGCTTCCTCACGAGGGCGAGGTGAGCTCAGTGGCATTCAGCCCGGACGGCCAAAAAGTCGCTACGGCCAGCGATGACAGCACTGCCCGCATCTGGGATGTGCAAAGCGGCCAGGAGCTCCACAAGCTTCCTCACGAGAGCGGGGTGTTCTCAGTTTCATTCAGCCCGGACGGCCAGAAAGTCGCTACGGCCAGCTATGACAGCACTGCCCGCATCTGGGATGTACAAAGCGGCCAGGAGCTCCATAAGCTTTCTCACGAGGGCTGGGTGTGGTCAGTGGCATTCAGCCCGGACGGCCAAAAAGTCGCTACGGCCAGCGATGACAGCACTGCCCGCATTTGGGATGTGCAAAGCGGCCAGGAGCTCCACAAGCTTCCTCACGAGGTCGAGGTGAGGTCAGTGGCATTCAGCCCGAACGGCCAAAAAGTCGCTACGGCCAGCGTTGACAAGACTGCCCGCATCTGGGATATGCAAAGCGGCCAGGAGCTCCATAAGCTTCCTCACGAGGGCGGGGTGTGGTCAGTGGCATTCAGCCCGGACGGCCAAAAAGTCGCTACGGCCAGCGATGACAGCACTGCCCGCATCTGGGATGTACAAAGCGGTCAGGAGCTTCACAAGCTTCCTCACGAGGGCTCGGTGTGGTCAGTTTCATTCAGCCCGGACGGCCAAAAAGTCGCTACGACCAGCTTTGACAAGGCTGCCCGCATCTGGGATGTTGAATCCGGCGGGCAGCTTATTTCGCTGCCTCATAATGGCCGGGTGTACTCCGTGGCCTTCAGCCCAGTTACCTATCTGGAAAAATCATGAATAGATGTAGAGGCGAAAGAATTTCGGGACTACCCAAGAAAGCCAATTCAGTACAAAACTATTTCAGGTCTGAAGACCTACCTCTAGTATCATGATCAAATCGTTGCTCCTCATTCTTGTCGTTATGGCCATGATCTCCTTGGCTTTTGCCCAGGAGGTCGCTTATGCCTATGGCGATTCTGGGGAACGGCCCCTGGAGAGCGGAAACATCACTGAGTACAATGGCACAGATATTGTTGCTTCAGCCATAGCTAGCGCAGGCCCCAATGGTAGAACTCTTCCGCAAAAGTCCACAACAACTGTAGAAGAGATGAAGAGGGAGATTAACCTCAAGCTCAACATACCCAATCCCACAGTTGAGGATAAAGGCAGCAACCTAGTCCTGGATTATCCTGGTGATAGAACCATCGGCCAGATCTGCTCGATTTACAACTACATGGTAGGCAACTGGAGCTATAAAGCCGATACTAGAGGAATTGAGGTGTTCCAGTACTCCAACAAGAGCCTGGAGAATGGCAAAGGGAAATTTTCGGGCCAGGGCGATTGCGACGACTTCTCCATTCTGATGGCTTCGCTCATTGAGTCCATTGGAGGCACATCCAGGATCGTTCTGGCCTACGGGCCTAATGGTGGACATGCTTACACCGAGGTTTATCTTGGAAAGGTGGGCGGCTCTGAAAGCGATGTCCAGCGAATGGTCGCCTGGCTTCGGAAGAACTATAAAGTCAAAGAAATCAATACCCACACGGACCTGAAAACTGATGAAGTCTGGCTCAATTTGGACTGGTGGAAGGAGCCGGGAGGGGCAAAGCATCCTGGAGGCCCCTTCTTTAAGGCCACCAGCCAAACGCCTATCGCTATACGGGAGAATACATCTCTTGCTCCTCTTATGCCTTTGAATGACTTGCCTGAAGCGCTATTCACAATATCGCCTTCCCTGCCCATTGTTGGGGAGAATGCATCTTTCGATGCCTCGAAGAGCAAGGACATTGGGGGAAGAATTGATTCATATTTGTGGGATTTTGGAGACGGAAATAAAACGGGAAAGATGAGCGGGCCCACAGTAAACCACATTTACTTCAAAGGCGGTCCCTGTACGGTGATCCTCACTGTTGAGGATGATGAGGGCGCTACCAGCATCAGCTCCCAGAATATAATGATAAATAATCCGCCCCAGGCCAACTTCACCATCATGCCGCAAAAACCCGTGGTAGGAGATTTGGTAAAATTTGATGCTTCTAAAAGCGATGATGCAGAAGATGGCAAGAACCTGGCATACCATTGGGAGATAAACAATAATTCCGCCATATTTAGCGTGATTAGCCCTCCCAAGCAAGTGTATGATGAAAGGGGCATGTACTGGATCAACCTTACAGTGACTGATAAGAATGGAGCTAAGGGTTATAAAAATTCGCTCTTAAAAATAAATCAGCCGCCCATTCCACGTATTGCTTTTGATAGCGCCAACTCGATCCTTGGAAAGATGATCAACTTCAGCGCAGTTGCCAGCGAAGATTTGGATGGCGAAATCGTCAGCTACGCCTGGGACTTTGGGGATAACAGTGCGACGGATCACAATAAGACGGTTCTGCATAGTTATCGTGATGGCGGGAAGAAAACGATAAGGCTATCGGTAAGGGATAACGATGGCGCTATATCCAACATTTCACAGGATCTCTCTATAAATAGGCCGCCAATAGCGAAGTTCTCCTTTGATCCAGGACAACCTGAAAAAGGAGACCTGGTTAGCTTCGATGCTTCAGCAAGCTCTGATCCAGATGGCAAGATCAACAGATACTTATGGGATTTCGGTGTGGGCAGAGCCGAACCTGAGGTGTACTCTTCGGAATTTGCCGAGCATACCTATAACCGACCAAGTAAATATAATATTACACTGATTGTGGAGGACGATAAAGGCGTCACTGGTTCTTTCAGCCAATCTATCGAAGTTGAAGAGATTAATAATAAACCCCTCATACTCAATCTTCAGCCAGACAAGCAAAGCCCACAGGAAGCAGGACCGGCGGATTTCTCCTTACCGGATAGCATGGGCGCAGCTAGCTCCAACCAGCAGCCAACACTCATCGCTCTGCAAAGCGATAAATCCAGTCCCCAGGAAGTCGGCAGCTCCATAAAATGGACTGCTAAAGCCGAAGATACGGAAAACAATCCCATTTCCTCCATGTTCCGACTAAAAGGGCCATCTACTGGAGACGAATGGATGCCGGTAACTTCATGGTCCTCCGACAATACCTGGAAATGGGATACCAATTCAGATGATGCCGGAAATTACCAGATAAGCGTCTTAGTTAGGGATGAAATTCATGCCAGCCCCGAATTTACTCCTGATGAGAAAATAGCTGACTTTTTGTTGACGGCGCCCCAAGCTCTGCCTGAAGTCCAGGCTCAGCCAATTGTTGAGCCTTTGCCCGTTGTGACGGCCCCAGAGCAAACCTATGTGCCGCCGGCAGAAGAACAGCCCTCCCAGACGCTGGTGCCGGGAACTGCGGATGCCACCAGTCAGACCACTACAAGCGGCCTGAGCCAGCCACAAGCGCTAGGATCGAACTCTGCCCGGACATTTCTCGCAGAAGTTCCACCTGCTGAATCCTATCAGCAAGAGGCCGTGCCCGAAGACACACCAGTGACAATTCAGTCTCAGGAAATGAGGGGCTATCAGGTCTATCTGGATGATGTCTTAATCGGCACGGAAGGTATCGGCGGCGATGCCCCGGATGGGAAATTCAGCTTCAATGTGGTAGGCAATCAGAACCACAACATAAGGGTATACTATGGTCAATTCAATTATCCTAAGAGCATGTATTTCCAAAGAGGCGTTCTGAAGATAATTAATGTGGAGCCGGCGTACCAGGTGGCATAGTCTCAAAGAACGATCGTGAACCTTATTTAGTTATCCTGAAATGTTGCTTCTGGAATCTATGCGCCGGAGGCAAGACCATGGGCCAGGAGCCAACCATCACATTATCCATAAAAGAATCAGGAGAGCGTCCCAATACCACTTATCTCTTTCATATCCTTCTCGATGGAAAAGCTCTTACCAGCAACCAGAGCCTTTCTCTGCCGGACTCCCAGGCCGTGCGGGAGGTCTCCCGCAGCTTCAGCTCCCTTTTCGAGCAGGGCTGCAGGCCGGAAAAAGATTCTGACGCCCAGCGAGCCCTGGGAAAGCAGCTCTTCGACCTCTGGCTGGCAACATCCTGGGAGAAGATCGTAGCAGCGGTTCCCGTGGGCTCTCTGCGATTCCTGGTTATCGCCTCTGACATTCCCGATATCCTCAACCTCTCTTGGGAACTCCTGCTTCCTCCGGATAGTGACTTCCTCGGCATCAATCCCCTCTTCCGAATTCGCCGTTTCCCCTCCTCTGCCAAGCAGATGGCCCCCTTCACAGGAGAGCTTCGGGCCCGGCCTTTGCGCCTGCTCTTTATGGCCTGCGCCCCAACGGATCAGCCCACTCTGGACTACGAAAAGGAGGAGGAGGCATTATTCCGGGCCATTTACGGTCAGGACGTAGCCTTCGATTCCTGCGACCAGGGCACCTTTGAGGAGCTCAAGGAGAAGGTGAGCGAGTTCAAGCCCCACATCGTCCACCTGACCGGCCACGGAGCCATCCGGGATGGCCAGGGCCGATTTGCCTTCGAGAAAGAAGACGGCACTGCCGATCTCGTTCCTTCGGAAGAGCTGCGCCGGTTCCTGGCCGGCTCAGGCGTGCAGTGCGTCTTTGTGAGCGGCTGCCAATCGGGCAAGGCCCCGCGGGAGGCTTTAGCCGGCATCTGCCAGAGCCTGGTAGGTGCCGAGGTGCCTCTGGCCGTGGGCTGGGCGGCCTCCATCGCCGACGACCTAGCCACCAACTTCGCTCGCACTTTTTATAAAACGCTCAAAGACGGCCAGCCGGTGGACCGGGCTCTTCTCCTGGCTCGTCAAGAGGCCTGGAAGGCCTGCCAGGAGCGTGGCGATCCTTCCTGGACCTTGCCCGTTATCTATGCCGCCACGAATCAGACCCAGATCTTCGATCCCAATAAGCCACCCGAAATTTTGAATCGACAAAACATGGTTTTGGATGCCCTGCCAGGCATGAAGGAGGGCTACGCCGAGTACTTTGTGGGCCGCAGGCGCGAACAGCAGCGGCTTTTGCCTGCCTTACGCAGTGGAGATTTGCAGGTCGTGATCATTACCGGCCTGGGCGGCAGCGGCAAGAGCACCCTGGCCACCAGATTGGCTCGCAAGCTGGAAACCAGCGGTTTTATCCTCATCCCAGTCCCCGGCTCCAGAGAGAATCCTTTGAACTCGGCGCGTCTACTGCAGGCTTTTGGCGATGCCTTTCGTGAGGCGGCCAGGATGCACAGGTCTAAAGGTGCGACGCAAAAGGCAAGCAGGCTGGATGCGTTGGTTCATGATTTTAAGAATCCCGAACTATCGGTTGAGGATCGATTGCATGACGCAGTAGCCGCTCTAAATGTTGGGCGCTTCCTCTTGCTCCTTGACAACTTTGAGTCAAACCTGGACGAGGCCGACCGGCACATCTTGGACTCCGAGATATCAGGGTTCTATCAGTACCTGCTGGAAAGCTTGTCGGGAAGTTCTCGGGCTATTATTACTACCAGATATCCACCATCTGATGCGCCAGTCCTTCCGCCCAAGGTCCACTTGGAGAGTCTGGGCGACTTCCCCGAATCCTCTTTCCTCAAGATCCTGCAACGTGACCCTGAGGTGGAGCGGCGTAGCCGGTCGGGCGAGCTGCCCATGGCGCTCTTGAGAGAGCTGTACAAAAAGTTCGGCGGAACTCCTCGCTTTCTCCTTCAGATCCGTGAGGCCATTAAAGAGATGGATGCTGAATTTTTGAAAGCGGAGCTGGTCAAGGTAGAGCTGCCCACTGGCACAGAGCCGGGAGAGCTTCAAAAATTGCGGGACAAATACTTTGCAGTCATTTTCACCGAGCGTCTTTACGGCTACCTCAGTTCTGAGTCGCAAAAGGCTCTCTGTCGATCGGCAGTTTACGGTGTCCCTGTAACCCTGGAGGGCCTGAAAGCCGTCGCCCTGGAGCCTCTGGACAAAGTACAGGCGTTTGCTCGAAGCTGGCTGGATCGGGCCTTTGCCTACCAGGAGAACGGAAATTCTAAGGAACCACTCTGGATCGTTTACGGTCTGCTGCGGGGCTGGCTCCTGGCCAGGCTCTCCCCTGAAGAGCGAACGGATGCCCACAAGGCGGCAGGCGATTTCCTGGTCGAGCTGGATCGGCAAGAGCGATTGTGCGAGCTTGGGCTATCCTGGGTGGACTGTCTGATGGAAGCGCGGTCCCAGTACTTGCAGGCGAAGGAGCTTAAGCTCGCCAGAAGTGTGACGGATCGTCTGTCAGGATTCCTCGTGCGAAGCGGATTTTATGATGGCGTGAGACAGCTCAATGCGGAGTTGCTGAATTATGAGACCGATCCCTCTCCAATGAGCTGGATAGCTAGAACCTACATAGATCAAGGGGAATATGATTTCGCACGAATCTGGTATCAACGCTGCATCGATGCTTCGGCGGGCTTGAATCAAAAAGAAGTCGGAGTCGCCTTGCATGGCATGGCCTCGATCGACCTGAGGAAGGGCGACTACGAAGCGGCTCGGGAAAACTTCGGGAAGGCCATGAAAATCATTCAGCAGATCGGCGGCCGGGCGGGCGAGGCTGCGACCTGGCATGCTCTGGCCACGATCGACCTGAGGAAGGGCGACTACGAAGCGGCTCGGGAAAACCTCGGGAAGGCCATGATAATCAGGCAGCAGATCGGCGACCGGGCGGGCGAGGCTGCGACCTGGCATGCTCTGGCCTCGATCGACCTTAGCAAGGGCGACTACGAAGCGGCTCGGGAAAACTTCGAGAAGGCCATGAAAATCAGGCAGCAGATCGGCGACCGGGCGGGCGAGGCTGCGACCTGGCATGCTCTGGCCACGATCGACCTGAGGAAGGGCGACTACGAAGCGGCTCGGGAAAACTTCGGGAAGGCCATGAAAATCAGGCAGCAGATCGGCGACCGGGCGGGCGAGGCTGCGACATTCTCTCAGCTTGGCATTTTAGCATGGCAGCAGGGCAGGGCTCAGGGGGCTTTGAGATTGATCGCCCTTGGCTACCTGATTTTTGCCAATATCGGTCACTCAGATGCAAAGATGAGCTTTGAGAATCTTTCCGCAGCAGCTTCTCAACTGAGCTTTTCTCATGAGCAGTTCGATGCTCTGCAGAGGGAAGTTGCAGAGGCTTACCGGAAGGACCACGGCCAAGATCTGATCGATGCCGCCTTCCCCCAAGCCTGACCTCGGCCTGTCTTCCTGCCATCGAGATCTTCTCCAGTTCCTCCAAACCTTTTTATACCTCCTCTCTCTTCAGAGTAGGGAAACCTGATGACCGGACACCGCGAGAGAGCCATCCTTATCCCGTCCTCTCTCACCATGGAGAGTAGGGATTCGCGTGTCAACACGCT